>Ga0207695_10001291_pt1 | contig 42514 bp, 67 predicted proteins | sample KBSC54metaG_FD_184354 | JGI IMG/M metagenome (GOLD analysis project Ga0207695, IMG submission 184354) | Corn rhizosphere microbial communities from Kellogg Biological Station, Michigan, USA - KBS C5-4 metaG (SPAdes) (version 2) | ecosystem: Host-associated > Plants > Roots > Rhizosphere > Soil...
TGCTTCTGGTTTCCAGTTAGCGGAGAAACTTTAGAGAGCAGGTAGCGTTTCTGTTTTGGAGTCCACGGCATTAACTTTCAGGCTCCTCTGTGCTCTCCGCTTTTTTTCCATCAATTGGCGGCATCATTACATCTGGATTAGCCTTAAACCATGATGCGAAGAAATGAATCTGTTCCCTTGTGATTCCGGCAATGGTAAGAAGTTTGGCCATTTACACATCTTCCGTTTCTGTGCTCTCCGCTACTGGTATGCCCGCAAATTTGCCCAGATGCTCAACCAGGTCGCTGCCTTCGTCGCGCCCGAACGTATATTCTCTGTCTTTGTGAAATTCTAAGCCATCGTTTTGATAGTGATGGACTACAGTGGTTTCGCCCTTTGACTCATCCACTATCAATTCAACGCTTTTCAGTTTCTTGCCGCGTACTGTCGGCGTGCGTGCTTCTCTGTATCCGCTCATAAAATTCTCCTAGAGTGGACGGCTTCAGTGTTTTCCCAATCGCAGGTCACCGTCCGCCATGAAACATATGCCACGTGGTAGCAAATTGGCTTCAGAATGTTATTCCCTGATAACGTTGGCACCGTGTCACGCCGTGGAAGGCCCGGTTCCCCGCTCCACTCGCCACGACCATCCATGAGACACTCAAACCCAAACTAGTCACCCCATCCACGATTGGCTCATCTCTCCGGGATACGACAGACGTGGTGGTTCTTTCTTCGGCTTAGCCAGCACCTTAACCGCAAACGTCATCGCCAGCATATCGCCATTGTCCGGGCTGCTTAATCCGCGTTTCTTCATATCCTCTTTGCGTTCGAGCTGAATCTGCTGCTTAGAACTAAATCCATACTGCACACCAGTAAGGTCAGACTCTATTTCCGCTTCGTCTGGAATCTCCGCGCCTTCTTTGAGCCAATCCCTCATAAGACCCCAAACTTCGGCACGTCTATTAAAATAGGCTGCTGCATCATTTGCGCTTGCTCCACCATGGAATTCAAATAGGCGCTTACTGAATCCTCTATGATTGAGCGTGTCGATGACTCCAGCTCCAATGCCGTCACCATCAACAACGGTCGCATCCGGCTCGTGCTCTTCCATAAATTCGATGACATGTTGTGCTACCTGTACTGTATCCTTGCCTCTGTAGCGTGCCAGAATCGTTAGTTTGCGGCCCTGTCTGAGCCCAATGACTGTCTGATCGTCGCCAAACCTAGCAACGTCAACAGAGATGATTTTGGGTAAACTTCCATATCCTTCAGCTTTGTACTTTCTACAACCTGCCACAATGTCTGAAGGGATAAATTGACTGCTTCCAGCTCTTGGGAATTCACCTCGAACACGTACCCGGAAAAAATCGCTATCATCGCCGTAATCAGCTTCCCATTTAGCTATCTGCTCTTTGTTTGTGCCTTCGACCTTACGGGAGTCTATCTGCCGCGTAATCCAGCGATGCTTGAACTTTCCGAAACATTCTCGGAATCGGCCAGTATTCTGAGTGGGATTTCCGAAGGCCAGCCATATAATGATTGTGTTTTCATCGGTTAACGCGCCTTCGGTGACTTCCCAAATCTTGTCCGCAATGCCTGAGGCTTCATCATAAACAACAACAACTATCTTGCCTTCATTGTGTAGCCCCTGAAACGCCTCTGTATTCTCTTCTGACCACGGAATAAAGTCAGTTCGCCAGTTTTTATCATCGCCCTTGTCTTTATTTTTGATTGAGGTCGTATTGACCTCGAACCAGTGAGCGTTAATTCCCAGCCTGTACCATTTCTGAATTTCAGGGCTTGTTTTAGTCTTGAGCTGAGTATCTGTATTGGCAGTTATGACAATCTTGGGGTCTTCAAAACAGCTCATCGCCCAATGGTCAATGAACCCAATCTCTGTCGATTTGCCAATTCCGTGGCCCGATGCAACCGCAATTAGAAGCGGCTTAAACCTAGTATCGGGATTCTGTAAATGATCCCGAATAATGGACAGGATGTCCGCTTGCCAGTCTCGCGGCCCTTTGTGCCTAAGTAGATCACCATCCCCCCAAGGGTAAACATACTCAACAAAGCCGAGCGGATCATACCGGAATCCAACAATGCGCTTAACTAGCTCTTGCTCATAGTCCACAACATATTGTGGGTTGTCAAAGTATAAATCCGAGATTTCTGGCACTCACGCACTACCTGTTGTGGTTCTTTGATCTTTCCTCAGCCTTTTTCATGCGCTCACGAAGGGTAATATTCACATTTACATCTACGGGCTGCGTTACCTTACCCTCAGTCCGTTCCCATGCCACATCCATGAACATTGCCCCAACTACTCCGCTCTTGAGCATCTTTTCCCATTGCGCATCTTTCCAGCGTTTGCGCTCCTTGGGGTCTTCCAGCTTCTCAGCAAGCATTTCTTCTGTGGCCTCAGTCAGCCAAGGACGTTTTGGCCTGCCTCCTGGATTGCCCGATTGCCCCGGCATGAAGCCTTTGCCTGTAACTCCGCCCAATTTCTTCTCAGGCGTTGAGTTTTCGTTGTTCTGAACGTCATCTGGCATAAAATCTATGGATTAGCTTGCCGAAACTCCTGTGCTGCCCATTCGTCAACCTGAATACATGCTGGGCATCTTCCTAAAGGGTCAGTGTTAGCCAGTGCGTGAGCGTCAAAAGGCTCTTTGCAGGCTTGACAGATGAAACGCACTAGAAAGTTTCCGTCTGCCCGATATGAATAGCCAATGTTCACGGTTTCGTCTCAGGGGCTTTTACGCCCGTAATGTCTTTGTTTTCAACTACTGCTGTAGCTTGCTGAGCAATTGGCGGATTCAACTGATTTGACAGGCCAGTGTAAAGCCCTTTCGTTACAGCGTATTGCTGTGCCCAGTGCCACAGTCCTGCAATTAGAACTGTTCCCGCTGGCCAAGTGATTAGAAGTGATCCGCCTTGGACAAAACTTCCCGTGTGTGATGTGTGAAGTCCTAAAGTTGCCAGTCCGGTCAGCAGAATTGAGATCAGGTGATTTGTTCTGGTAGTCTGGTAGGTTAACCAAGGCATCCACTTCTGTTGTTTGGCCCAGTTCTGGATGAAAACCAGAATCAATCCTAACGGGAGTTGTTGATCGAGAAAATTGTCCATTTTACGCTTCGCTGAATGGCTTCTGCTCCGCTTGGGAGTGCAGTATCGTCTCCATGTGTTTCAGTCTTGGTAGTTCATCAATGGCAGAATTGATCCGTAATTTACGCACGATTTGCTGTATCCAGCTGTCGCCGTAAGGCCAATCCGATATTGGTCTTACTGTCACAGTGCCGGGAGTCCCGCCGCCACGCGCTCAGCCCTCTTGAATTGCTTTGTCTTGAGCCGCAATGTTAGCTGCGTCCGCATCAATCTGTGCGCCGATTCTGGCAATGTAATCCGCTTCGGTTTCTCCCGGCTGCATGGGGTTTCCGTGGATCAGATTGGCAATGTCCTTCACTAAACCGGGGCCGTACTGTGCGCTGAGGCCGATCAGAAAAGCGATGAGTTGGGTTGTGGTCATTTTGCGCTCCCGAAGTTGGTTGTGATGCTGTTTAAAATACCTACCAGTGAGGCTAGGCTTGCCGACACGATAAGTTGAGAGGTTGGATTCTTAACTCCCGCAGCCGATAGGTCTGAGACGTTTACAGACGAAGCTACAGCCAACAGAGCAGGCTTCCAATCTGTTGCGCCATTGTCTTTGGCGAGTTTTATCTTCTGCTCGGCCAAATTGTTTGCCGCTGAAATCTTTTTGATGAGTGGGCCGACTTTCGCGTAATACTCAGGGTCGGAAGTCTTGAGCTGGTCAATCGCGTGATCCGCAGCCGTCAAACTGTCTTCCACGGTAAGGCAGGTATGATCCGCGTCCAATAGCGTTGCGATTGTGACCACGGCTGCGCTAGGCGGAGGCTGTCCTGCGGCTGTACTGTTATGCCGGCATCCGATTCCCACCAGCATAACCATTGCCAGCGCACTTGCCAGATACTTTGATTGCAGTTTCATTCGGAATCTCCTTTGTTACCAAACTTACTGAACCGTTTCTTTCTCCTGCTCCCACGGCACCAGTGTTGCCTCGCCGCTTTCAATCGCTGCTTTAGCTTCTTCAATCGCTCCGAATACTTCTCCCATTTTTTCGTTGCGATCCTTCGGCGAACCATGGAAACTGATTTCAAAGAATATTTCCGTGAGCACTTCAAGCAGGCTGAAACAGGCTAGTCCCTCATCCGTCTTGAGGTTATGGTTTGGGCGGTTTTCCCAATCGCGCCAATCGTGGACTTCCCTTATCGGGTCTAATCGCACGGGAACATTCGCCATCTCATTAACCGGGGTGAACTCAATCGCCCAATTAGGAGCCTCATCATCAACGCCGTGAACATCAAAGCGTAAATCCATGTCACCGCGAATATTCTCGAAAGGCTTTTCAATCTCAATGAAGCTGGAAAGTTCAATCCATTTCAGATTGCTAAATTTGGCAGCAGGCTTGTTGACTTCGGCGTAAAAGGCGCGCACATCGCACCACGCAAGATGACCAATAATCTCCGCTAATGGCGCATCCTCTGCAACAATCCTGATAATGTCGCCCAGGGTTACTCCATCCTCGATTTTGCAGGCGCTCCGCAGATGACGAAGAATATTCCTCACGGGAACATCAACATCCCTCCGCACATCAGGGCTGCCATCCCATTCAGTAGCGCGGAATCCATTTTTTGTGATGAATATGGTCACTGGCTCAACTCCGCTTTCTTCTGCTGCGTCATGCCGTCAAAACAAAATGATTCCAATGTCTTAGAGCGATTTACCGCGCCGCTCGCCGTGTAGAAAACTGGCGGAGCATCAGTGCTTACGCTCCTGTCGCCATCATGCAGTGCATCCAGATAAGAATGCAGTTCTTCGATAAATTCAGCGTCGGTATATTTCATGCGCTCACCAGCTCCCCAAGCCCAAACGTCTCGGTTGAATATTCGCCCAAGGATGAGGCTTCAAATCTCGTTTGTTCTTTGGCGGTTCCCAGCGTAGTCTTCCCATTCTTGGACTACATGATGGTTCGCTTGGCTCCGATCGCCAGTTTGGCGTACAGTTGCGCGAGTGCACATGCAAATTGGCGTAGGGTTGAGAAATTGTTAGCGATCGCATTTGGAGCAGGATGTTGCGCTTAATCCATTGCGCCATACCCTGATTTACGAGCGATTGCCCACCAGAGCGTTTTATTCTCCGCGTGGGCTTGTCTGTGGGCTTTTGGTACTGCTCTAGTACGCCGATTGATGGCATCAGATATTGTCTGACCTCAAATCAGATTGCATCTGTTTATCTTGCATCGGTGGTAGTAACTCACCCCACCAGCTTTTTTAGAGAAGCTGGAAACTTGCGCCGCTTTTGTGCGGTCGCTCTCTCGTTGCGCGATGCCGCTATTCCTAGCAAAACACCACGCCGTTTGCTTGGTAGGCAAACAACGAGATTATGGACTAAACCGCAATCACAACAGGACACAACAAAGGGAATGCCATTCTTGATCGCCCATCCCTCGCCATCTTTACGTTGGATATACTTCATTTTTAGGATGAGTCTGCCCTACCCGTTACCGGGGCTAATCCTTGAATGCGTCAAGGGTAACGCTCATCGCTTAATCCTCAAGGTGCGGAATCGGGATCGGGTCGGACTCCGCACCTCGTTTTTCAGTCGGGAGCGATGAGACTCAACTGTATGACGGGATTAAGGCAGGCGCAAGAGTGAGATATCGCTATCAGGCAGAGTGCCGCCACGCTTTGGGTGCCCACACTATTACAGGGTCTTGTTCCCCGGCCTTGTTCGCTGCCTCCATTGCCTCTTCCAGTGTTTGCCCCTTACCCACAATTTTTGTTTCATCTCCGCTAAGCGCGAGCCAGCAGTTCCTCGCGGCTCCAGTAAGCAGGTCCGCTAGATTCCTGTTTTCTGATGACTTGGCGCGTTCGCGAGAATCGCTCCATGCCTTATATGTGCGTAAGCTGTCTTTACCTACCGCTTCCGGATCGCCAACATAATCGTGCTCTGCCGTTTTCGCTTCTTCTCGTAAACGCTTAAATCTGGTTGTGTAGTTCATCGGATCAATCTTTCATCTGGAGTAGGCTTACTATGTAGTATAGCATTCAACAACTTAGCTACTGAAACTCTTTTTTGCCGCGCCATTGCACAAAGCCAATCGTAGTTGCAATTTTGCAGGCGTACCAAATAGGCAGTCTTGTCGCTAGCCTTACCCTGTCGGCTTATCTTTGGTTCCGCGCTCACGATGGCCTCGTTTCCGTTCCGCAGGTCAAACAGCGAAAGAACTTTGGCCCGTCATCGGTTACAGGCACCATAATCGCCCAATTAATCAAGGTTTCGGAATCTGGAGCTTTCCAGCGGAAGCGCTTCTTTTTATCGGCATAGAAATCAGAGCGTGATGCCTTGCACTCGATGACCAAACTGCCACGATGTTTGTAGCTGCTAGACCATCCAATCGCATCAGGGATCTCGGCGCATGAAGCGCAGTTATTGAAGATCGGCGCACATCGGCGGGAAGCAAGCCAATTCATAGCACGCTCAACTAATTCGGCGTGGCTCATTCAGTCCCTTTCTGCTCGCCAGCTCTCAGCTTGGCTAGTGCGGTGCGGATTTGCCTTAATCTCTGCATAAGCATGTACGGAGATTCGGTTGCAAGTGGTGCCTCGATAGTGGCATACAGCTCCTTCATATCGCACTCTCTGGCTTCCAATGCGGAGGAGATGATGCGCTCACATTCAGCGCGGAAAGTTTTCGGATCTACCTCATAACACAAGTCCACAAGTTCTTCGTCAATCCGCTCTGCAATCTCTTTAGCCCCTGCTTTGGCTGCGCTCATTTCCGCCCCTCGCCCTGCGCCAATTCATTCAAAGCCTTTGCTGCTTGCGCCAGACCTTCAACCGCTCCCGCTCTTGCCGCTGGATGTGGCCCATGTATAGCAGGAATACTCACGAACTCAGGATTGAGCCGAATGTAATCAATCGCTACGCTGGCCAGCTTTCCGAAAGCTAGGATCACATCGGGCTTGTGCCTACGAATGGCCTCTTTCATGTGGGCGTGGTCTGCTGGAAATGCGGAACTAGATTTGCCGCCGATTTCAGGACTGCATTCTTCCCAAATGATTTCATCGCACAGCGATTCGCCCAGAGCCGCCGTAAGCCTCTGTCCCGTCAAGCAGCCCATGAAGAGATAAGTGCCTATAAGCTGATTGCGCCGCTCCGGGTTGCGATCCATGATGGCCTTGACGCGCTCAGGCTGCTTGAACCATTGATTTTGCAGAAACGCGAGAATTTTCATTTCTTCTCCGTTGGCGCGTCCCCGGTAGGTGGAGCGGGGAGCGACCCGAATTTTCTCCAGTGTGATACTTCCAAGTCCATCATGCCGTGATATGGGTCAGATGAGAATGTCCACTCATCCTCGCATCGCAGATCGAAAGACGCTCCGTCTCGGTATTCCTCTTTACCGGCATGGGCGATTATTACTTCATAGACTCCGCTGGTTTCTGGCAGCCGATCCTTTATGCTTACCCACCCTTGCCCGTTCTGCGGCCCGGCCAGCGCGGAAAGTGGAAGTGTTGAAGTTGTGCGCATAACTTGAACGGTGTAATCTTCGCCGTGATCTGTCCAGATATGCCGCTCATAGGCCGGATAGTTTTTAGTCCATGCCGTGTCATCGTCCAGCGTGGCAATCGTGTTCGTCACAACCTCATCGGTACACTTCTGCCATTCCTTGCCGCATGAGCAATAGGCTTCATGCACAGCGGTCTTAAGCTGGGACTCCGGCACGACAGTCGTTTGTCCACCATCCCCTGTTACGCTGATAACGTAAAGTGTCGGCGGCTCCGGCGTTCCTTGCGCTGGAATGCACTGCTGGTATAGTCCGCGATTCATGCAAAGTGCTCCTGCAACATAAGGCTCTCTGCAATAAACACAATTGTTCATCTCTTCTCCTCCGGCCCCAGCTGTGCGGGTGCGCCTGGTAAGTGCCCGGTCAGCGCATCTTCAACTTCCCATTTGATGTACTGCTCTAAGTGGGGAAGCAGTTTGCGCAATTCAAATATTGCGGCCTGCGCCTCTTCTGAGTCCGCATTTTCAATCGTCGCCAATAATTCAACAGCTTTTGGTGAACACTCTTCCACCTGTGGCGTCCCTTGGGCCGCGCCGGGTTTTGGCAAATCCTCCCACTTCGGCAGATTCCAGTCCCAATTCCTCTGGCGATATGCTTCGTACTCTTCTTTCGTCCGCGTGGGCTGCGTTCCTGCCACGGAGGGAGCGGCGGCGGCAAGATACAGGTCAAGTATTTCGTGCGGATACTTATATCCGACATGACCGTTCTGCTCATAGTGAATCGGCTGGCCTAATTCCTTGTAACCGTTCTCTTGCAGCCATTTGAAAGCTGATCCCTTCCAGTGTGGCGCGGAGGCCGTCTCCGTTGCTTGTGAAGTAGGCGGCTCCTGAGCTGATGAAGCAAGCTGTTCAGCCTTATTCAAATCACGCATTGGACATCTCCATTCGTTACGATTTGAGCGGCTCTTCCAGCCGCTAGTATTACCATTGCCGACACAACATCCCGCGATGCGGATAATTCAAACTCAGGGCAATCATGCCAGCGGTCTCTTAGTTCTTTGGGAACGGATGCGCCACAAATGCAGGTCTGCGAAGTGCCTCTTGGATTCACTCGTACCAGCGTCCTACCAGCATCTGCCGCTTTGTAGGTGAGCATGTTTACGAATGAGGACCATCCTGCATCGTGGATAGATTTGGCCAGCCTGGATTGCGCCAGACCTTTGACATTCAAATCTTCCACGGCAATAAGTTGGTTACTGTTGACGATCTGCCGGGATAGTTTGTGATGAAAATCGCTGCGCTGGTTGCGAACCTTGACGTGATGCCGCGCCACTCGCGCCAATGCTTTAGTTCTGCGCTTGCTACCACGTTTGCAGCGAGCAAGATGCCGCTGCGCTCTGCGGAGCTTCGCCTGGGCTTTACGGAAGAACTGCGGAGCCGCTATGGTGCTGCCATCGGAGAGAGCCACGAATGAAGTTAGGCCGACATCAACGCCGCACTCGCCTTCAACTGCCGGCAGGGTAATCGGCTGATACTCGACTGAAAACGTTACAAACCACTTCTGCCCCTCGCGCTTGACTGTAGCCGTTTTAATAGTGCCATCTACCCGACGGTGAAGATTGATCTTTATAAGCGAACACCCCTGCAACCTTAGCCGATCACCATACACACTGAATCCGCTGGTGCGCTTCGGGAACGTGATGCTGTCAAAGCGCCGAACGGAGCGAAATCGCGGGAACCCATAGCCACGCCGGAATAAGGCAGAGTAAGAGCGATCCAAGCGTTTCAATATTTCTTCAGCGCAGTTGAAATTGGGTATTTTTAGGAGCCCTTGCGCTCTGAGGTCTTTCAGTTGCCGCGACTGCTCGTAGAAGCTGACGTGTTTGCGGCAGGTCTTCCATGCATCCCTGCGCTCTTGCAGCGCGTCATTGTACAGAGAGCACGCTTCGCGTAGCTGTCCTGTGAGCCATTCAGCCTGGGCTTGATTGGGATAGAGGCGGTATTTTAGACTGCGTACGGGCATCGGCAGACCCTCATCCGGTCTGTTGACATGGGCCGGGATCGTGTTCAAGCACTTTCCCGACTCGCCCATTATACCGACATTTCGCCCGATATTCACTTAGTTTTTACGCCTCCCGCTTCGTCTTTCCCCGCTCTGCTAAGCTCATAGATCGCCCCGCTTCGCCAATAAGTTTCCAGTGAGATATAGGGCCACGCTGATAGTTATCCCGCCAGCGCAGCACACCAGTTCCCCGAGGTCACTCTTAACCGAGAAGCCATCTCCCATAAGGCATATACCTATAACGGCCATAAATATGCAGCCGATTAACTTTAAGACTTGGCCCATTTCCCCTCCCGCACTATCCGCTGCGCCCCTGAAGTGTCAGTCACTCCATCCATGAAGCACATCCTTCCGTTTCGCATTTAGCGTGCATGTGGCCGTTATACGACGACACGCGATAGCAGAGCCTTCCCCCGCACTCAAGAGGGCATGGCATTGAATCAGCCCCGCCGTTGCCTTTCTTGAATCCTTTGGTCTTTGCATCTGCGTGGGCAGCCGCGCAAACTTTCATCATCCGGTCGCCGTGCTGAAGTATCTCTACAACTTCCTTTTCCGCTTCCTCTCGCGTTGTGCGCTGGAGTTTGGAGCAATCGGCCAATTTGTACCCCAATTCCTCACGTCTTTTTGCGAACACTGAAGGATCGTGGCAAGGCATCCGTAACGCTCTGCCTTCAATCGGGCCACCTAGTTCCGCATAGTTCACGCCAGCCTTACAGCAGCCGTTCTGCACTCCGTTAAAGTGATGGCAGCGGCCTTCAATCTGCCGAATCAAGTTGAGTTCACGTTTTGTCTGCGCCCCTGAATCTGGGCCTGATGTCTGATTGGGTTTCAACATTGCTAGACCTCTCTGATTTCTATTCCGTGGATTGCCTTCATTAGCTTTTTCTTCAGTATGTAGGCAGGTGTTTTGAAGCCCTTGCAGTCCTCGATCATCACAGCGTTCCAAGCCACATCGAAATACTTGAAATCAGCCACATAGGTGCAAATCAATTCGCCATTAACTTCTAAGCGGTAGCGCGGCTGAAGCTCCAAATCTCTGATCTTTCCGCGCTGCTCCAAAATCTTCAGGTAGCCGTAATGAGTAGCTTCCCGCTTGCTGGCAAATCTCACATTGTCAACAATCGTCGGAACTGCTCCGTACTTGCTCACCCGCTTCATGCCGTGACCTCTGTTTCCGCTGTGAGATACCTTTGGCCGCGATAATCAAAATCAATCCGCCTGCCTGTCTCGACATCAAACACTTTTGCCAGCCCCCAGCCCTTCGGATTCTTGGCAAAATACTTTTGGTGCGCTTCGCACAAATCAGCATCCACAGCCAGTAGCAATCCCACCAAGCGACAAGGCGTAGCATTCGTTTCATCGCAAGGGACATAATCCTTCTGCCCATCTTCGGCCTTCATCCATTCCAGAGCTACGCAGGGCTTTGCCGTCATGCCGCTGGCCCCTCGTCTAAAGAAAATTCCTTCTGCTCATCTCGCTTTTCAAATACTTGCAGGATCCTTATCCGTTTCAGCGGCCCCATTGTTACGGCCACCATTCCCGTTCTTTGAGCTTTCCGCAGCCATGATGTCGGATAAACATGTGTGTGCAAGATTGCTAACTTCTGACAAACTCGCCAGATCTCAATGGCCTCTGGCTTATAAAGTTTGTCGTAGGGCGGATCCCAATATCCGAACGCAAATTGGTTATCGTGTAAATCCGGCATCGCCTTCCATTCATGGCCATTGTTTCTGTCAAAGAACTCGACTCCGTCCGGGATCCCATCAGTCTTTCCAAAAGCCACATCGGGCTTGCCGAAGTTAGCCGCCAATCTCTCCCAGAATCGAGGCCCATTACCCCAAGTCTTTGTCATTGGTCGCGGTAATGGCCAAAAATCAAACTTCATAGTTCTATGCTCTGCTCTCCCCACCCGCCGCCGCGCCCGCGCCCCACGCATCTTTCTGAACACATTCGCGTCTATCGCGGCAAATGTCCTGCGTCACACATACAAAGCATGGAATCGGCTTACACCGCTCACAGTCGCAATAAATCGAATGCAAGCTAATAAATTCTTCCGCCGTTTTGCTGTTCTCAGCCATTGGCCCTCACCCCGCCTCCTCTCGTGCCTTTTTATGCCTGTGCGCTCATCGCTTGCTGGGCAGTCGCTCTGTTTTCTTTCCGGCGCATCGCTTCAAAGCAATCTACCCACTTGCCGTAGTCCTTGACGATTTTCAATTCTGAAATCGTTCTGGACATGGTGTTTCGGTGCATCCCAAGCTCTCTTGCCGCTCGGCATTGATTGCCCCGGTTTGCGTTCAATACATGCAGGATGTAACGCCGTTTAAATTCCCGCGTGGCTTCCGCGTAAGTAATCCCGCCTGAATGCATCAACCTTGCTAATCTCTCAAGTTCGTCTTTCACATCTCACCCCTTGTTTAAAATTTCCGGGCCTTGACTGGCTGGGCCTCAGCCCGGATTGAATAGTTTCCCCAAGTGCTAAGTTAGGAATCGTTTCCTTTCTGCCGAATAATTGGTTCTATTAGGCCGCTTATAAAATTGATGGCTTACCTGCTTTCAGCATCTCCGCTTGCTGGCGTAATTTTTCAGCGTTCTTTTTAAAATCTAAGTCTTTACGCGCCGGGAATTTCTTTTCCAGCGTTACGCCCGTTTTCTCGCTGATGCGCTGAAGCAGTTCCTTTGGCTCAATCTCTGGTGCTGCTGGCAATGCCTTTTGCTCCGGTTTAAAACTCTGACCGTCATACTCGATTGCCACACAAAAGCAGTCCGTAACTCTCCGTGCCTTCTTGCCTTCGTGAATCTTGCTGTCCACCAAAACAGTCCTGAATCCCGATCCTGAGCATTCCGGGCATTTCGGATTCTTTACCTTGCGCGGTTTATCTGTAGCCTCTGGCGCATGGCCGATGATGTCTGCTGGCGTTGGCTTGAAGTTTCCGCGCTCGGATTTCATGTAAAGCAATAGGCCATCACGAATTTGTAGCGGACTTAGCTCTTTGAGGGCTTCCTTCCAAAACGACACCAGCCCCGGAGTCAGTTCTATTCCGTTGTACGTCTGGCACATTACGTCTAGCATCTGACCAACCGCTATCGCCTGTGAGTCCAGATACAATTGCTTGACGATTTCTGTTGAGCTTTTCGGTCGCTCTTGAAGTGCTTCCGTTGCCATTGCTGTTCCCCTTTGGCTTCCAGTATTGATCTAGCGGCCCATGTAAAAACTTTGGCAGCTTTTCAATCCATTCCCTCGGGCGATCACCCTTTGGCACACAATCGCTGGCGGCTACATTCTCAAGGCATGGAACAAATTGCTGGTCTGGCCAGTTAGGGGTTGAATCTATTAGGCGCTTGAGGTTTCGGCCTTCGCTTCCATCCCAAGGGCATTCAACGCCTGCCCAGTCTCGATACCAGGTCATAACCATCTGCTGAAGGCGGCTGTGTCTACTTTCGCCAGCGGCCTTTGAAACTTGAGAATTGTTAACTCCGCGAGCTTTACGAGCGGAATGGTTTTGTTCTTCCTTTCCTTTCCTTTCCTTTCCTTTCCTTTCCGCTTGTGCATACTTAAGAGGCGTGGGGCTCGCGTTATCGTCGCGTGCGCCACGCGTGCTTGACGCGTCAAACGATTGAGGTAAAAAGGTTTCCGATGGTTCCGGTAATACGCTCTTGCTTTCTCGATTGTTGATTACTTGATGTGAGCCCCAGGTCGGGATAAATCCATAATCTTTCGACTCAACCCGGTATTTCTTTATGAATCCACGCGTGAATAACGCGTCAAGCACGCGTGAAAAATCAACGTTGTCATGCGGAAGAATGTCAGATTTGAGTTGGCGGGGCTTCCATTTGAACCTGCCTTCACGATCACAGCATGTCCACAGCCCGGCGAACGAAATCCTTATCGGCAATCCAGTTTCTTGTTCCAAGTCGAACAAATCCTCATGCTTAAAAAATTCCGGCTTGATAGTCCTAATGCGCGGCATGTTCTACACCTCTGCGCTTAGGCAGCTTCCCGATCCCCTTGCTTCTATTGCACATCCTGCAAGCAAGAACGATATTGTCTGGCGCGTTTGTTCCGCCCATGAACTCCGGTATCACGTGATCCAATTCGAGCCCAAAATGAACCCAGCGACCGGGCTTGTCAGGTATTCCCCTGCCCACTAGAGGCCAATAAATGTCGCCAGTGGCGGGACAGTAATGACATCTCACAGTAATGGTCTCTCCTGGCAAACACCCATGCCTCATCGCGATTTGAACGCGAGTTTCAAACGGTATAGCCCGCTTCTTATATCCCGACCGTGGCACCAATTCTCCCTCTACTTCTTACTAAGAAACTGCTCAAAAAGTCGTTGTGCGCAAGCCGATCCACATACAGGCTGCATTTCTTCTGTTAGTCCAACCTTGTCAAATGGCCAGCAGGTAAACTGACCATGCCAGACTGAAACTACGAACCAATGGTTCACTTCTTGCCTAACATGCTGGCAATTTGGCCCAGCACATCTCACGGTTTCCACTGCAAAAGGGTTGCTCATGGGTCAATTACCGCTTTGATCCTCTCCGCGATCCACTGCGCGATTTGCGGGACAACGGCGTTTCCTGTTCCGCGGAGTCTGTCCATCCGATTGGGAATCCCATGTACCAGTCGATCCAATCTGGGTTCGCCATCAAGGGGGGTGTAATGGTTTTTCCCTCTTTCAGCAACAGCCATGCAATAAAGTCTTCTAAGTTTGAGCGATGATCCCCAACGATCGCCCTCCGATAGCACACCCCTCCATGTTCTCCCATTGATGCGAGAGGGGTAGGCCACAATGAATACTCTGTCTCTTTCGTGATAGGCACCAAAGGCTGACGCTGGCAGGCAATCCCATTCACAGTCATACCCGCTCTCGGCCAAGTCTCCGATAACTCTGCCCATTCCGTCAGCAAGCAACGCTGAGACGTTTTCCACGACGAGGATTGATGGTCGCAACTCGCGAACGATTCGGCAAAGCTCAACATATAATCCAGATCGTTCTCCATTGATACCTGCCCGCTGTCCCGCAAACGATACGTCCTGGCATGGGAACCCTCCGCAGATAACATCAACCGGTTTGAGGTTGTGCGCTCCGCACTCTCGGATGTCGCCAAACCGTTCTGCTCTAGGGAAATGTCTTTCAAGCACCCTCCTGCAATAGTCGTCTATCTCTACCTGCCAAACCGTTTCAAATCCTGCACGCTCAAATCCAAGATCGAAGCCCCCTATGCCAGCGAATAAACTTCCCAGCGTCGGCTTCACTTCCACTCCTTCACTTCCCCAAATCCCTCAAGCAATCAGCGCGTGAATAATTCATGCGTATCTGCGCTTTTTTCCGCAGATGATTGAACTGGCGTACCTGGCGGATATTCCAAACTCGACTGCAAGCTTCTTTCGCGGCTCATTGCGTCGTGACCTGATTTCATTTATTTGCTCTGGCGTTAACTTCGCGTTCCAGTGCGCCATATTGCGCGTCTTTGGCATAGGCCCATGCGGTCGTGCGCGCCCTTTGTCAACCATGTCCTGCAAGTTTTCTTTGTGGGTTCCAAGAAACAAGTGATCTGGGTTTACGCATTTCCGGTTGTCGCATTTGTGGCAAACACACAATCCATCGGGAATAGTCCCTAAGTGCAACTCGTATGAGAATCTGTGAGCGAGAACTGGCCTAGAAAATCCCTGTATCCTGCCGTACCCATTCGGCAGCTTGAATCCAGTGAAATTCCAGCAGCCGTCAGGGGCAATTGACACCTTGCGCATCAATCGTGCGAGATGATCTTTGGGTGCGACCATGGAACAATCGCGGCACATCTTTGCGCGCGTGTCCTTGGTGTTCCCGCAGCTACAGTTATCGTGCTTGTTTGGCATCCCAATCTCTCCGCGAACCTTTCAGCATGTTGTGCCACCAGCACGCATCCTGAAGGTTTGAATCTGAATTGTCTTTGCCGCCGCCCATCTGACCAGGTTCTTTGTGATCCAAAACGAAATCATCAAAGTGCAGTACCCTATGAGGCGGATCGGTCAACGTGCACAGCCTCGGGCCTTCATTCCAGCGTTTAATCCGTTTTTCTCTGAGCATGGCATTAATCTCTCGCTGCTTGGCTGAAACCTTCCGCACTGGCTTGCGCTTCGCCGTAATCGTGCTGAAGGGCATCTTTCCAAGTTGCGCCAGCCGTTTTGCGCTGATGCGCCGTATTGGTGTGCGCTGCTTCATGCCGCTTCGCGTTGCTCACAGTCCTTGCTCAGCCTGTGGGCCTGAAAATCCTCAGGGCAGAACACTCCATCACAGCGAATACAGATAATCGCGTGTTCCAACTCCTCTGTTCCGCAGAGCCACGCAGCACACTTTGAACATTGAACCTTTGCGAGAATCCGGCACTTTTGGAAGGTTGATTCTTCGCCGTCATCTCCCGGAATCTCTACCTTCATTTCACAGGGATGGTCTATGGCGTTCTTTCCCGGCAGTTCTATTTGTTCTTCTGTTTGGATCATGGCCTTTTTACTCCGTTGCGTCTTCTTCTTTGTCCATTCCCATAATTCCGCGAATGTCGCAGTAGGTTTTCTTTCCCGGCTTCACACAGATGGTCACCAGCAGCTCTACGCGGTCGCCCTTGGCGATGTTGGCTAGTTTCTCGATAAGATCGTCACGCCGCGCCACACAAGCCCATGTAGCCTGCTTTTCGTCCTCTACGTTGATCCACGTCACGCCCTTGGAAGCGTCAATCCCGGTAACGAATCCGACTAGAACATCTCCCGCAGCTTCTTCCTGTGTTGGATCGTGCGGAGCTTGTGAACCTGCTTGGGCCATCTCATCGAAGGTGTAAAGGCCGGATAGTTCTGCTGGGAAGGCTTTCCTGAGGGCTAAGGCTTCCGCGCACTTGCCCAGCATGACGCAGGGCATCTTCTTCCACATGAAACCCATCTTGTCGCCGGGGTAATATTCATTCCATCTCGCCGTAGCCGTAAAAGCGCATCTCTGGCCTTCTACGATCTTGTAAACCGCAACCGTGGCCTTGGTCGGCTGTTCATCGCTGTCTACAATCGGGTCATCACTGCCGGCATACTTCCCAGTACGGTCGGCAATTAGCCGGAAGCCATCAATCCCGGTCTGGATCGACATGACATCGCGGTTTTCTTTTGAGTTCCAACGCTTTATAGCGTGAATCTGTTTTGCCAGCGGGTCTAGGCCAGTTCTACGCGCCTGATAGATGAAAAGCTCAAGCTCATCATTTGTGCAGCCCTTAGCAATGGTGCGCTTGATAAGCTCTAGCTTGGATTCCCATTCCGCAGGCTGGCGAACGGATTTAACAAGTTTCGGCTGAGTGACTAACGCCTCATCCTCAGGACTGATATAAGTGCTTTCAATAAGTTTTGCTTCGTTTGTAGCCATCTTTCCTCCTAGCGCACTATCGCTAAATACTTTGCAACTGCAATGAACACAGGTACAGGCAATCGGTAACATCGAGCTTCCACGGCTCCGGAGCGTTCCATGTGCGGCGCATAGTAGTGAAATCCGTCTTTAAGAAAATCGAGTAGGTTTCTTCTTGTTCCGCAATGTGAATGCCGGTAATTTTTTCCAGTTCGGCCAATTCGCTATCAAACGCTTCCAGTTCACTCATTTGCTCATCTCCGCAGCCATAAGAGAGAACAAAACAACCAAGAGCGCAAAGGCCAGAATCAGCTTGAAAGCAGTGGATAGGCGGCTCATGCGGCCACTCCAAGTTCTTTGGCGTGTTCTTCGATGAAGGCGGCAATCTGCGGGAATGAAAGCAGGTCGTCATCATTCAATCGCATCAGTACCGCTAGCTTGTCCCTAAACAAATGCAGCCAATTGCACACAGCGGCTGGCATGGAAACACGATGCGTGTCATACGAAAATCCGCGATAATATGACTCTTTACGTACGCCAATTCCGTTATCCTTGGCTACTTCACAACCAACCCCAAGGCAGCAAAGGCCCGTGCCATCATTCAGCTGATACCGACCCTGCTTGTACTTTCCGCTGCGTAGAGCATCGACCCACTTCTGCGCATTAGGATTAAGTTTGCTCATCTTCCATTCCTTTCGTAAGCCGGATCGGGATATCCGCTTGCTTCTATGGCCGCGCCTTCTTCGGCAGCGTCCAGTTCTTCTTCGTCATCGCCATGCTGCGGTAAGTTTTCACACGCTCTCAGGATGTTGTCGGCAAAACGGTCATCGCCGTGACGGTCGAAAATTACGGAGTCAGCTATTCCACGCTCTTGGGGCGGTATCGCGTATCCGGAGTTCCCTTGACTTATGCCTATTAAGGCTGCCGGTTGTGGGTGAAACCCGCTGACTCCCTCCCCAGTATTGAGTGCTTGGTAAAGTGAGCACTCAGACCGAGAATTGAAAATGTTTGCTGTGCTAGGCATGGCCAACCTCTCCACTCTCTTCTGCTGCTTCGATCAGCTTCAAAATGAAAGTCTTTAAGTAGCGTTCTTCCATCTCGGGTACGTTGCTGAAAATCTTTGCCCATCTCTCTGGCGCAACCCCTGGAAAAGTCATCCTGTTATGCACGTAGGAGCGGAAAACGAGTTCGTCTATTACGGGCTTGAGGTCGCTCATTTGCTCACCTTCAGGCTGTATTCATAAAGCCCATGGCAACGCTCTCCTCTTGGCCTGCGATTAACCACATGGCCACCAAAGCGTGCTTTTCGTAAATGCCGTAATTGCGCTGAAATTGAAGCCTGAGGGTCGCCAGTGGCTTCAACTATTTCGTCAAGGGTGCGCCACTTGCCATCCCGCATCAGAGTGAAAACACAGAGTATCTGGCCAGTTAAACGCTTGTCATCAAGGGCAGGGACGTAATCCGCGCCATTGAAATGAGCGTCAAAAAGCGGCATCTCTGGAGCTGCTGGCCGTATCTCAGGGTTTCGCTCGGGGCGATTCACAGATTAATCTCCGCATTTGTGATCCTGAATTTCCCGCATTCCAGTGAGCGTGCGCTGCCAATTCCGACGATCATCATCATGGCGAGAACGTCTTTCAGGTCTTCCTCTTTCAGTTTTCCTTTGGGGAATCGAAATTCAAATGCAAAGCGGCTTCCCGGTTCTGCGCATTCGCTTTGGTGAATAATCGAGACTGGGCCTTTTGGCGTTTGCACACGTCCCATAAATTCTTTGTGATAGCTGTGCGCCGGAACACTATCGCCGGAATTGCGTAGATAGACCAAATTTGGATGTGCTGTATCGGCAAGGCTGTATTTCCAAGCGCGTACTCTGCCAGCTTCGGCGAAGTTCCCTTTAGTCCCGCGCATTGTCTGAAAAATGTTTAGGCGTGAGGCAGCTACCTTGATGCACGCCTTTATCATCCAATCGCCAAGGTAAGGGCCGTGCTCAGTCCGCCTAAGTGAGCGCAAGCCGTAAACCCTGCCCTCTGGAATCTCACCCTCTGGAGGGGTCACGCTTTCCAGCTCTTCATGGAGAATCCGCTTTACCGCTTTTTCGGCTTCATCCCCGGTTAGCTTGAGATGATGAGCAACAAATTGCCTTACGCCCTCTTCCCCCGCTGGCTGTCCTCCAACCATCTCGGTCGCCAGCACGCACTCACAGTGAATTGAAGCCGTGAGTTCTTCATATCTTTGTTCGAGGTCTTCAAAAGTAACTTTCAATGTTTCACCGCTCCATTTCGGTCACATCCAATTTCGGTTCACGCTTGTTATGCCGCTTTATCGGGTCGCGTCGAATAGTGTCGAACCTAGTCGCACCGCTCAATCAAAAAGAATCCAATCTGATGTAGTCCTGCCGCTCAATATGCGTAAAGTAACGTCGAATCTTGTGCCGTCAAGCCGCTCGAACATGTCCAATGTCATCGAATCGAGTAATGTCTGGCCGCTCAGTCAAGGCAAGTAGAACCTAGTCCGGTCTGGCCGCTTCACATGATGTCTTCGGTGCTTTCAACCATCTTTCCGGTCAGCACGTTAAGTTCTTCATCGGGTCGCCGCATCGCACGATTGACACGGGCAAATTTAAGGTTGAGTTCCGCTGTTTTGATTTGCAGGTCGCGCCCACGGAAAACCAAACGTGCCGTATCGTGGGTCAATGCCCCGTTTTTGATGGAGTCGATTTCTTCCTGAATGGCGCGGAACATATCCGAAACAGTGGTAATCGAATCTTTCTTTTCGTCTTTTTTGATCTGGGCCATAATCTTCTTTCGCTCCTCTTCATCCATCGCTCTCAGGCGAAAAGCACAATCGGTACAAAGATTGCGCTCCTCGTAAAATTCAATGGCTTGAACGTGCTGGCGGCGTTCATCCCAACAAATTTCACACCATAGAGTTTTTGCCATGTCACCCTCTGAGGTTGAGGGGTGCGTCTATCGCTGAAAGAACTGCGTTTATCGAAGGGGAACACGTGTAAACTACTGAAAGAGAAGCGTGTTCCTAAACCGCAGGTCGCAGGTTCGACTCCTGCCAGGGTCACCAACCCCCGTTTTACGATAGCGCACCCGATTGTTAAGTGGTTTGTTTCATGCCTTCAGCTTCAGCGAAGCGACGAAGGGCCATGCGGAGAATTTGGGACATGTCCAGACCGTGCTTCCGCATCCCGGCTTGGATAATGGCAAAGTCTTCTTCAGTTGGTCTGATTTGTATCTTTTCCGGTTTGGGTGTTTTCTTTGCCATCGGGTGACAGCGTACACCTATGGAAATTGGCCTGTCAAGGAAATTCTCAATTATTTTTTCCATTGGATCACGCCTTCTTCTTTTCAAGCACATCCACGGCTGCGCGAAGGACAGACATCGCGGGTTTATAATAACGGCGTTGCATTGACTGGCTAACGTGGCCAAAGAGCTTTTCAGCGGTATGGATTGACACCTCTCCGCTGGCAAGGGCTTTGGTCACTGCCGTTACCCGGCAATCGTAAATCCGGAATTTAGCCATGTGCGGGCCGATCTGGGCAATTGCCTCTTTCCTGATCCCTTCCCAAGCCTTCTTTATGCTTCCCATTGGCCTTGTGAAGTCTCTGGGGCCGTTCTTTCGGCTTGAGCAGTGCGGCAGGATGTAATCTGTGCCACCGTGACCGCCTAGAGCGTCCCAGCGGTTGATTATCCACACCATTGATTCATAAGCCTGATCGCCTAAAGGAACAAGCCTTTCCCGGTCTTTGTTTTTGGCTCCTTCCACTATCTCAAAGACGCGCTCTTTTAAGTCCACATCCCGGCGTTTGAGTCTGCGTAGCTCCCCAAAACCTACCCCACACTTGAGCATGATCCGGATGCAGTGAGCGGCTAAATGACGGCGGCGGTTACCGAAAGCTATATCCAAGAGTTTCTGCTCATCTTCTGGAGTGGCAGACCGTCCCGATCCACGCTGAGAAATTGGCAATGGCCGGTAAAAAGGTTCAATCTCTTTCCAGAGCTTAGCTTCCTTCAAGACTTGCTGAAGGGCTGAGAGTTCCATATTGATTCGGCTGGCCCCGGCTGATTGACTTCTCTGTTCCTGATAAAGCCGGATAGTTCCAATGTGGATTTCTTTCAGGGGCATAGTGAAGAACGGAGTGAGGGTCTTAATGTACTGCTCGTAATCGTGAAAGGTACGTGGTTTGATGTAGCGTGAATGCGCCGAAAGCCAGATTTTGCTTGCTTCCGCAAATGACATCTCAGAAAGCCCCGCGCTCTCCAACATGCTTTCGCTCCGTAATTTGTCGGCTCTGGTATCGAAGTCATCGGGTCGGAAGGCTCCAAATTGGAGCACGGCGGGAAGGCTGCGTCCAGACAGCTCATTTTCTCGAATGTCCTGCTTAAGACATTCAGAGTACACGGATTCTGCAATAACTTGCGCACCTTGGCAAGGCTTTTTTAGCAAAGATTTGTGAGAAATTTCCACAATGGGAGCGGGACGGAATGCATATGTATGGCTTGTCATTTGATTAGATTCCTTTAATAGAAAAATAGTTATGAAACGTTGTGACTTTTCTTGCGCTTGCGACTCGTGGCAGCGGGTATGAATGGTATTAGCTGCCTGAGCCGGGGAGAATACTAACACCTTCCAAGTTAATCTGGCAAGTTTTCCACCAAATTATTTTTATTAGGGCTTGACACGCATTCATTATTATGGTGAAATTGTCTCCAGATTAAGGAGGCATCATGAAACTTAGCCAAGCATACGAAGAGGCACTGATGGTTGCCGACAAGAGGAATGATAAAGAGGCGGCATTCGTGGCGAACGTAATCGCCAGTCATCACAGCAAGGCAGTCCGCAAACTCCAAGGGCTTGCTTGGCTGCTCCAGAACGGGTACAGCGTTCGGACTGGACAGTTCGCAATCGACGTGCTCCTAATCAATGGAACGCAGCAGGGATGGGAAGTTCTGGAATGCCCCAATATTCTGAAGGCTTGGGGCATCAATTAAGGGGATTTCATGCCGACCATGCTGCTGTTAAACTCTGGCGATATGCCAACCAAAACGATGAAGAAGGGGCGCAAGCTCCGGCAGTGTCGACAGTGTGAAGAATCGTGGTTTTCTCAGAAAGGCAAGACTCCCGTTCGCTGCCCGTTCTGTAATACGAGGGCTTGGGATCGGGCAAAAGGCAAAGCCGGAAGGCCAAAGAAGCTGGAGGGACGGCCCAAAGGTAAGACCAAGGGGCAGCCCTCGACACAAAGGAAAGGAAGGAAGTGAGATGGCAAGTTTGAGCATAGTAAAACCGGGAGAGGCCGCAACAGGGCCTAAAAACATGATGCTGCAACTGCTTATCTGGAGCGATTGCGACCAGATGTACAACGCGGTTATTGGCACACTAGAAGATATGGACTTCGCGGATTGGGATGTGACCCGATACGAGATTAATAGCAACTCTCTGGAAGTGTACTTGAAGTCGAAGTATTGAGCCAAGGAAAGGGAAAAGATGACATGGCAAATAAAAACAAACGAGTGAAATATACAGCGGAAACCGCATTGGGCAGAGAGTTGTCTGGGGCGATTTCAAATGAGCATCTGTTGATACATAGCATCTCCGGCAATTCGGTAGAGGCGCGGTTGGAGTTTGAGATTCATGCCGCCGATGGAACCATCTGGGTTCCTAGGAACGACTGCCGGAAAATCGCGCTGAGAAAACTGTGAACCAGAGAAGGGGAGAGGCAAACAATGGAAATTATGACAATTGCGCAATTTTGGGAAAAATGGTGGGAAGAGAATGCCCATATGATTCGGCATTCCGCTGAGGACGTAGCCATTAGCTTTGCTGAGGCATGGGGCGAATACAGGGTTCAGCAAATAACCATGTTTATGCAGGCGCATGACCGCATAAGCCGGGGAGGCCAGTGATGCCAGAGGGTAACGAAGTTGTCGTGATTCGCTCTTTGCGTACTGCTGGGCTAACTCACTTGACCACAGCAGAGAAGAAAATGACGCTCTGCGGTAAGCCGTGCAATAGCATTTGGTGGGGATATGGCGGGAAGTTTTACGCTGCTACCGATTGCAAGAAATGCGCGAAAAAGGCCGCCGCTGCCGGGAAAGGGGATTAGAAATGCCGAGCAAAGCCGCAAGAGAACTGGCTGAAAAACTACTCAGGGATGAAAGCGTTCACTATTTCAGTAATGGCCAATTCAAGTATTGCCCGAGTGAAGCCGCAAAGCTGATCCAATCCGCTATGGCCGATCTGCTGGAAAAGGCCGACGAAATTAGCTGCTGCTTCCCAGCCGTTGAAGCCCTGCGTTCACATGATTGCAACCACTTGGAAACTAAGTTAAATGCTGATCGTATTGCCCTTGCAAAAGCCCTTGAACCTTGGAGAGAAAAAACAGATGACACCCCTAACAAATCAGCATAAGATTTCCCTCAGGGGGTCTTATGTTAAACAAAGCATTACGCTTATTTGCAATTATTTCCGTTCTCGCAGCCGTTTCTTGGGGAGCGTGTCGTGCTTCCAAAGTTCGTCAACTCCAAACCCAGAAAGATGGGCCGCCCTGTATTCCGCACATCTCCTGTCCTCTGTAAGCACAAAGGCGGTCGCATGATCTTCCACGCATGGGCCGCCGAATTTGCCCTTGAGTGCATCGGCTCTGCCCTCTATTACAATAAAAACAGGCTGCTCTCTGTGCTACTGGCCTTCTGCGCCGTCGGGGATGCGACAACATGCCTGATCTATCAAGCCGCGAGACAGACGCTCTACGCTAACTCTTACTGGATTGCCAGAAGCGGGAAATACCTGCTACTGGTTTGGCTGGCTTGCTCCATCTGTGGCATGTTCGTTGCCGAGCGCAGAAAATCATTCGGCACCATCTCAGCCGCGTTCCTCTCGCTGTCCTCTGGTGCGCTGATTACCGTATTTTCCGCGAACGGAGAAACGCTCAAAGACAAGCTGCTAGACGGCGAGATTGCCGCGAACATGATCCTTTTGGGCATGGTATTCGTAGGCTGGATTTCACGCAGAGACAGGCTGGATTCAACATGGAAGTGGATAACGGCAGGCTTTATGGTGATGGTGGGCAGTGACCTTGTATTCACGATCCTGTGGACGTTCTGGGACGGCGCAAGACACTGGTATCCGCTGGGAGCAATAGCGGCCTATTTGATCTGGGTAGCAGGGCCGATGAGAAAAGTTAAGCTGCCTGAGTTCCGCAAGAGCTTAGAGAAGAAGTTTCCACATGTGGAAGAAATGAGGGTGATGTGATTGGCATTATTAAATCTAAAAATTCAGGGCCTAGCCTAAAACAGCAAATCGCAGACCTGCTTGACAGGGTTGATATGGCCGTAAGCGTTGTGCCGGCCGAGCAACCAAATTGCCCTAGTTGCGACCGCGTTTTAAATCTTCTCGATTCTGAGGATGCAATGATATTGCGGGAAGCTCTGCGCAAACAAGACTGGTCTAACCTGAAAACATTTCTATATGTTTTTGGCTTAATGGCCATTATTGGGCTGCTTTGGTGGGCAATGAGGCTTTTGACGGCTGCCTGAGTGCAGGGCTGATCTGGGAAAGAAGTTTGGAGAGATTCAGAAAGTGCAGGTGATGTAATGGCAGATAACGAACCAATACCGCCATACTTTCCGCCACCGTTGACCAATGAGGAAATGGCCGAGTTAGGGCTTTCTGCGATCTTAGTGGATTGGTGCTCATTGTGCTGTGATGGGCGGATTCCGTGCGTATGCAGAAACCCTGCATTCGGGTGGCAAAAAGAACTATAAACCGCGGGACCGGGTGCTCGTCCCCCAGATAAGAGAGAAGAACAAACAATGCTAAACAGTGATTATCGTAAACTTTGCGAAGTATCTTTACCTTTTCAGGCGCGGCAGAAATATATGCACACGTTTGATCTTGCCCACCCAATAATGGCAGAGGGTTTCGAGGATTACCTAGAGCCTGTGGTTTCTCTCTGCAAAGCAGCGGGAGCGGTCAAAGGGCTTGCTCACATGACAGTCGATGAAAAGATCATCGCGGCTGGAATGTCTCAGCGCAGACCGAAGCCACATGTTGACGGCTGCTTTGTTCCTTCGCTGCGGAGTTGGTCACATGATGGCGGCGGGGGATGGCTACATCATTGCAATGACATTGGCACGAAGGAAATAGGCCGTATGCCCGTCATTGTGGTTTCATCCGTTGCGGGATGCAGGGCATGGCGCGGAGTGTTTGACGGCCAGCCAAAATCAGACGGCGACCTATCTCACATCGCGGATCAATTAGGCGATGGCGCTGTGCTGCCAGAAAATACAGGCTTCCTGCTATCGCCCGATTGCGTGCATGAATCCATGATCTTCAATCAGGAAACGCGGAGAACATTCCTGCGGATAGCATTGCCCGTAGACTTCAAATTCTTAGTTTGCGCGTGATGTCCCATCTCAGGGGGAGCATAGAGGGGAATAACGAATATCATACTAAAGGTAGCTCTTATTGTTATTGTTGGCACGCTATGCGCCTATGGGATACACCATTTGATTGCATACGGATGGAATAAATGATGGGGCTAGGGCTGCTTGGCTACTTTGTAAACAGGGTGCACCTCATTGTGCTGATGGGCTGTGTCATTCACGTAATCGCCTGTCACTGCTACTCGGTTGCCTACTTTGATTTCTGGAAATCTCTGGCTAAATCCTTTGCACGCCTGTACTGCATCCTTTTGTGTTGTACGGTTTACGCAGATCGGCTCAAAGACTAAATCGCCAAACTCGTGTTTCATGTTCGTGGCGTTCAGCATGGATTTGAATTGCTTATCCACTTTTAGAAAGCAGTGCCAATCTCCATCGTGCTCTTTTCGGCAGGCGCGGTCTATTGTTCCTGTTACCGTTACGCACTTTTTGATTATGTGCAAGCGTGATTTGTTGTAGACGTGATGCCAGAGTGTAGCGTCACATAGCCCGAAGGCAGAGGCGGCGAGAATAATTGTTGCGATGAGCTTTTTCATGTGTTACTGTCTTTCTGTGAGATTCAACGCAGCAACCCCGACAGCAACGTCAACGCCATCGGCGGGCGTGTCTATGTAGGGGAGCTGCACAAGGTATAAGCAGAAGTGCAAAGGCTCTCCAAATGGGGAGCCTTTAGTTTTTATGGGGAGAGTTGGCCGAGCGGTAAGGCGCTGGCCCTGAAAGCCAGTGAATGTCGGAGCACCCGGCATACAGGGGTTCGATTCCTCTACTCTCCTCCAAGTTTGGCGGGTCGTATCGCGAATACCATAACACGACCTGAAATCGTGCGCGGTGAGGTTGTTTGCCAGCTTTCGACCTGCCAAAAGTTTTGCCGGTGTAGCTCAAGTGGAAGAGCAACCGCCCTGTAAGCGGAAGCGTGGGGTTTCGACTATCTCCACCGGCTCCAAAGTTTCGGTTCGCGGCTCCGTGGAAGGCCACGGTACAAGGGAGGGTGTGTAGGGTGGAACGGTTCGACCGCACCTGTAAACCAACGCTACGACGGTAGCCTGATTCCCCAAAGGGGCCTTGCAAGCCTGAGTGAGTATCAAGCCTCACCCGCAAACTGATTATATATGGGCGACTAGTGCTAATGGGAACACGCTCGGCCTGCAACCGAGAGTTCGGGGTTCGATTCCCCGGTTGTCCACCAAAACAATTCGGGCTGTAGCTGGAAGGACAAGCTCGTGATTTGGGATCACGTGATGACAGTTCGATTCTGTCCAGCCCGACCATTTTCACACGTTCTCTACTTCTGGAACGTTCGGCACAATGGCATCCCACACTCCCTGTAAGCCGCCTTTAGCGTAAAACTCTCGTGCTTCGGTATCAGGCGCACCTTCAGGAAATTTCCCCGTAAGTTGTACGTGCGGAGCGTCCACAAAGCGCACCCAATTCGCACCTGAGACAAGCCCCACTTTCACGGCTTCGGCTTCCATCGCCTTCCAAGTCGGATGATTAGCATTCCAGTCAATCGACCCGTCAGTATTCTCTGGCGCACAATCAACCGCACATCCGAAGTTATGCCAGGATTGCCCACCCTTGGCGTTCGTTACGATCTTGCCGGGAGTCGTGCGTCCTTGAGCATACAGCGCGTCTTGCTCTGCCACTGTGCGCAGCCCTTGAACGACGATTATGGTTATCCCTTGAGCGGCAAGGGCTTCGGCCATAGACCTGACCTTTGCCGCCAAAATGGGATTTACTTTAGAGAGAAGTGCTTCACTGTGAGGATTCATTATGGTTTGGTTTTCGGCGGTACGTATCCCGGTTCGCCGGGAGCTGGTGGTTTCTGTTCTGGTTTGGGGTCTCCCTCTTTCCATGGTTTAGGCGGTTGCGGGCCGCCCTGGTCATCGCATCTGTATTGCAGCATTTAGTTCTCCTTTGGGTTTTTCGTGATAAGAAACAACGCGCTTACATGCTTGCTTTTGCTCAAACGTAAAATCGTCCAACACTTCGCCCTCATGCCAATCAACTACCGATTCAGGGCACAACTGCACCCTCTGTTGTTTCATTCGGTCTGGCCAGATCGTGAAATCGCGGCTGGAAAACTTCGTCAAAATGGCAATATCGGTGTAGGTCTGAAGATTACTCTTCATCTGGTAATCGCGGCTTGCGTAGCCTATCCCTAGGCCCGCGAGGAGCGCTATCGTGCTTATCCAGACCGTTCGTTTCCCTTGGCGTTGGACTTCTGGGATGCTTGCGGCGTTCAATTCCGAGGATGGCCCGGTCAACGCTTTCTCGCCATTCCTTATCGGCTTCCCTCTCAGCATCGTGACGAGCAATCCTCCGCTTAAGCAGCAGGCAAAGAAGAAATACAATCGTCCCGCCAGCAATATTGCGTATAAGATCCCATACGAATTCTTCATGTGACATCTCTTTTCTCCCCGCAAACCTGAGTTTCGACTTCTCGCAAACCCTTGGGCGGGTCTTGCTTCCATGTTTTTAGGATTTCCATCAGGAGAGGAACGCTTGCGGAATATTCAGAGCGTATGTAGGATTTCGCCCAGCGCGTTGGCATGGTAACCTCATGCTGACTCGTCAGGCTCCGGGCTTCGCTCGCGACTTAGCTCGGGGCCGTGTTCACTTCGTTTAAAAGTGCAGATTAAATCTTACGTTTATGAATATCAAATCTATTTCTACCGCGATTTAAAATACAGTCCAGCAATCGCTATGATGAGCAGTAGCCCCGCCAGAACGTAGCCCCACATGGCCCTGAGTCCTTCGCCTGCTCCGGCCACCACGCTTCTGGATTCGCGTAATCCTGCAATCTCTTTTTTCAAATCTTCCATCTTGTCGTCCCAAGCTGAAAATCTGGCATCGGCTTCGCGTCTTGGAAGCAGGTTTGCAGCCTGATCGCTCAGCGTGGCACGGAACTCATTAACGCTGTCAAACCGCTTTTCAGTGGCTATTTCTGCTTTGGCAACGGCCTTTTCGCTTGAGGTAAGCGCAAGGCTGGTTTTTTCATCCATCGCCTCAAAGCGCTGCTCATAGCGGCGGTCCCGCTCCGTCATCAACTCTTTGAATCCGTCAAACTCTGAGGCAAGTTCGCGGATGCTTGGGTCTTCCTTGTGAGCCATTACGCTGCTTTTACTAACCGATTTTGAATGCATGGCTGGCCCACTGCATACACATAGAAAATCTGTGCGCTGAAATCCACCAAAGCATTCTTCAGGTCAAACACTTTTGGCTGGCCGGGAAGGACTGACCCTAATTTGTGAACATCCGTATCTGTGGCCGCTGCGTAAATGTCGTAGGAGGAAACTGTCTGCTCATGTCCTGTGACCGTCCAAGTCAGTTGTGTGCCTGAAAGTTTTGCGGAAATAGAGACATCATTCTGCACGCCATTTATCAGGCAATTGCCCTCCTGGTTGTCATCCCAAACGAGTTGAAGATATGGCAGGTTGTGGGTTGCCGCGAAGGCCGCGTTCAGTCCCATAGTTTCCAGCAGCGTCATTCCGCCCATGCCGTCCAAGAATTTACCCTGTGACCAATTCTTTGAGAACGTGTTTGTGCCATTGAATTTTGCCCATGCTGAACCAATCCCGATTTTGTCCTGATGTGCCGCGATGGCTGGCAGCATGTAATTCTTGAGGTAATTAGACCCTGACGGGTTTCCTGCATCGGCCTTGACTGGTAGCCAGCTCATTGCGCCGTCTGATCCAGGAATCGAGAACCCATCTGCCTGATAGAGAACGATCCAAGGATTACCACGTATTGCGGCTTTGATGGCCTGCCAGTCAAGCGGAACCCCTTTGACTGTCCTACCGAAGCCCCAGAAGGCCAATAGCGGCCTGCCCTGATAGTGCTCATAGGCAGGATGGTTGAAGTACCTGTCCGCAACGTGGTCAATGTAGGCAATGAGGGCGTTCTGATACTGGCTTGTGGAAATGTTGTTTGATGGAGCCGTGAGACACTGCTGATCGAAGGTTGCGTAAAACGTCTGATTGTACTTTGGGCAGGCAGTCGCAATGGTATCCATCACAAAATCATTGCCAGCCCCTTTGAAGTTTGGGCCGTAAAGGTCAACCGTGTTCACATCGAATCCCCGGCTGTCGGCAACCTGTCTTTCGAGAACGGCAGGATCGTTATTGAGGTATCCGATTGCAGGATGAGAGGTTTCATCGTAGACGAAGGCTTGCCAGAATTTTACGAGCTTGCCTTTCCAGTTTGGCGGCATGAGTTTCCGCAGAGACTCTTTGCAGATATTCATTGGCGCGGCTGGATTCATGCTGTCATCCATCAAGCTTGAGTCAACTGGATAGGGCGTGAGCGATAAATCCTTGAACGTGCGGCCAGTAAAAAGCTTGGGGAAATTCGCTTTGTTGTAGTTCGGGGAATTGGAGCAATTGTGCGCCGTGAGAGACGCTAGTGAAACCGTGTTGATTTGAATATTAGGCATGATGAGATTTCGCTTTCGGTTTCTTTGTTGGCTTTCCGTCTACAGCAATGGTGATTTCACCGCAGCCGTTGCATTTTTTGCATACCTTTATCCGCCCATGGCCATGGCAGACAGGGCATTTTTGAGTTTTTTGGACAGTCATGGGGGAACATGGTAACGCTCTTATCGGTGGCCGCTCAGCATAACGAGAAGCAGATAGATCATGTAGAACGCGAGTCCAAGCCATCCAACACGAACTCGAGGCAGGTAAGGCTCACCGAATGCGCCAATCAAAAAGCAGACAAGCGCGGCGATAATCAAAAGTATGTTCATGATGTTCTCCTTGGTTAATCAGTTAGGCGAAGGTTTGGCGGTTGCGGTTCCGCGTATTTTAGCCAATAATCTAAAGATTCTTTTTGCTCATTACGGGCCTGATGCGGAATGAGTAACCGTGTCAGGCTTACTCTTGAAAGGCGTTACAAATGAACTGGTCTGAAATGTCCACTCCGGAATTCGTCTCTTGGATTATCGTGATTGCCCTCACAGTGATTGGCCTTTTGCGTCTAGCCTACGTCGAAGGTAAATGATGCTGTCCAGAATCATGCACGCCAGAGTCAATATCAATAATCTGATCTTTTGGTATGCCATATTTGCTCTCATTGTTATCGCGGTAATTATTTACTGGCTTGCTTCAATGTAATGCTGCTGCTAGTTTTCATCGTTCTTCTGCTTCTCGCGGCCCTGAATTTGTATCTGGGCAAATCCATTTTTTACCCCGCATTCGTCTACTGCGCAACATGGACTCTTGCACTTTTCTGCCTTCTGGTCTCAGGCAATATGTTCTTTGCTCTCTCATCGGACACACTGGCAATCTTTATGTGGGGAGCCGTCGCCTTCACTCTTGGTTGTGCTGTAGGGCAATTCCCAAAAATAACTCCGTCGACTCAACCGAGAGAGCCTCGAAAAATTATCGGCATATGTATTATTGTTCTCATCCTCGCCTTCCCGTTTTACCTGCAATGGCTTATGGGTTTGGTTGCCGATAATCCAGACAAGCTATTTCTCAGCGCTGCCAGAGATTCTCTTGTTGAAATAGCGGGTGATGCTGACATGCACACATGGCAATATGCCGTCTTTACAACCCTGCTGTTTCTTGCCCCAATCCTTGCAATCTTCGCTTGGATGGAACGTAAAGGAAGAATCAAACGAGCTGTCTTGGCCGTTGGCATCGCCTTCGTGTACCACGTTCTCACTGGAGCAAGATCGGCCATGATTCAGCTTCTCTTGGCATTGCTGTGCGCTGAATGGCTTATTGTCGGAAAACTTAAAATCAAAGTGTTCGCTTTTGTGGGCATTCTGGCGATTGTTCTGTTTGGATTATTCGCGGTCATCGTACATGGATCGAATGCAAAGGATGAGCTGATCGGATACATCGGAGGCCCACTCGTTGCCTATGATCGCGTTGTTCGAGAGCCAACGATAGTGCCTCACAACCTCACCGCAGCATCAGCCTTTTTAGAGCGCGCATACAGGCTTGGGGCGGATATCAAACCCCCAAGCCGCGACTCGGCTTTCGTTGCTACAGGCCCACACAGAGAGGACAATGTTTTCACCATTTACTTCGCTTACATCAATGTGGGCATGTTCATTGGATGCATACTGTTATTCTGGGAGGCATTTCTGCTTTGCCTGATTTACCGTTCTGCTCTATCCGGGAGCAAGATCGCCATTGCTGTCTACTCGCTCCTGTTTTCCTATATCGCAATGACCACATTTTCGGACTGGTTACTTGGAACACTCGAAGCATCTGTAAAACTGGCCTGCCTAACCGCTGCGTTTTATTATTTCCTGCCGATTAAAGCCAGATTCGGAGCATTCCTGCATCGGGTAGCGGGAGGCCGCACTACCGAATTACTCTCCAGTTGACGGTCGCTGCCGTTGGAGTAACGCCCGCCGCTGTTGGATTAAAGTAAGCGAAATTCACGTTTCCAGCCGTTACCCAACAATGCAGGATAAGCACTCCCGGATTATTTGTAATTGCCGCATTAAATGCGTGCATGATTGCATCGGTTGATAGAGTACCAGTAGCGGCCACTGTCACTGTAGCTCCAGCCGCTCCAGCTCCTATCAACGCCGTGGTCATCGCCGCTGTGCCGCTGGCTATCACTTGAGGCAATCCCGGAGCGATCACAGAGCCCTTGAAAATCGCGCTCGCTGCTCCTGCTACTCCTACTGTGCTTGACGATACAAATATCGTTCCGGAGAACCCGATGACGTTGGCTGTCGATGTTCCCACGAATTGATTGCTGCCATTTCGAGTGAAGGTAACAACCTGCGTGCCGATAGTTAGTGTAGGACTCGCGGCAGTCACTTCCTGAATCATTGCTGGCTGGACTAAGCCCGCTCCCTCAAATGTATTGCTCCAAAGACCAATGAACACGATTCTCCATATTGCCGATGCAACAGGAGTGGTAGATATAACATTTCCACCTGTGGTGAATTGAAATGAGCCTCGCAGCATGTCCATTCTGTCCATGCCGCCTACAGGCGTAGTGGTCAGTGGGATTATGTCTCTGAAGCTCCAGCCTGGAGTATGAGTCCCAGCCCCAGCACCAAATGATCCTGAAACTGTATTTTGGAGAGAACCCGCCACTGGGTCGGTTAAACGCCAGCGCGTTTCCGCGCCGTTATCTAAAACAGTTCCTGTGCCATTAAAATTCCAGGAAGAATCAATGTAAGCGTTGTTTGCACTAGCATCAATTTGATAGGAATTATTATTACCTCCTATAACTCTGATCTGTGCCCCCTTCAGGTGAATCAGCCCAGTGCTAAACAGATTTCTATATTCAGTGCTTACTCCGGCATCAAGGATGTCTTCAGTTGCATTCGTCTCAAGATCAAGGCCGTCAAACGTATTCCTATTGTTGACTGAAATCGTTACTTCTACACCACGACTGTTGCCCTCGCTCGTACCTGCGAGGAATAGCATTCCTTCGGTGCCTGTGAGTTTTATACCGCTACCTGATACGCCCTCAACGATTGGGTTATTGACTGTGGATGCTGTAGTCTGATGCGTTGCATCAATCTGGTCGAACAGCATCCCATTGGCAGGCTGTTGCGTGAACGCTCCGTTATTGTTTGAGCACTGGATATTGTCATAGCTGTTAACTACTGCGAACTGCGTATGCAGTCCAGCGCCGGTGCAGTTGCGCAAATCAAGTCTTGAAAAATAAGAATGATGGCATCCTGTAATAAACAGCGCGTCTGCCGTGTTAGCGTTGCCAGATATTTGAAGATCGAAAATCTTCACTCCCACAAGCTGATTTACGGTCGGCGTTAATGTGCCGATTTTCCAGAAAGAAGAGATAGCACCGCCAGTGTATGTGATGGATGTTTGCTGCCAGCCGAGGCCCATGACGTAAACATTGCTGGACTGAATGACAACCTGAACCGAGCAGGAAATGTTTACATTGCCGAGCTTTAAATAAAGTCCCTTTGCGCTGCCAAATGCTATTCCGGCAAATGGATTAGTTGCCCATGTCTGCGCCCCTTGAAATGCCCCTGCGTCTACAATTCCGCCTGTAGCAGGTAAATCCGTATAGGCCGCAGCAATTTTAGCTGCCATGTCGGCACCAGGGAACTGATCCGCATAGCGAACATTCTCAAAAGTCCTGAATGATATGGCCCCGCCCACAGTGAAATTTCCAGGAATGGAGAAGGTAGAAGCTCCTGAGCTTCCAGTGTGTGTCAATGCAAGCGTAGAAGTAGGATTTGTCCCAGCCCCTAGCACATCTTGCAGTGTCCATTGATCGGTTGCCGTGGATGACCCATTCCAATATTGCGCCTGAATGGATTCACTGAAACTTGATTGATTGGTTCCAGCGGTCGCCACTGTGGGCTGCGTAATGGAGAAGTTTCCGGCAACATTTGTTACGCCTAAAGATGCGGGCGTTGCTCCGGGATTAACTCCGTCTTCTGTCCAAAGCTGTACCCCAAGAGAATTTTGCATTACCAGCTTGTATGATGTGCCAGCGTTTAGCCATACATCGGCTCTCCCTGCTGCATCGAGCACCACAGGATTAGGATTTGGCGTGCTGCCTGTGGAATCAGTGTAAGTGGCGATAGGCGTAGAAGTGCCAGCGGCAAATGTAAAAAGCATTCCCCCGGCCAGCGGAAGTCCTGAGTTATCGAGCCATTGGGCCTTAGTAAAAGGCGTTAATTCAACAGTTGGCATTTATTCTCCTGAGATATACCCATAAAACAGGTAAGAAACATGGCGAAGAAAACAATTTTAGTGATTTTCATGGATTTTTTGGGGTAGGCTTTTGGTTATGATTGAACCAGCTTTGTCTCTGATAATCGGACTAATAGCGGGATATGCAATCTGCCATTACAGATGGACGAAGGCAATCAAGAGCATCTCTGGACAAGAATTGCTTAATTTCCCGAAATCTTTACCATCTTCCCCGTCGCAGGATCATGCTGAAATCCGTACTTCCTGAGAGATTTCATCAGCAGCGTTTCAATGTCAGAATCAGACTGTGGAACGCGAGGAACATCCGCTTCGCCTTCAGACATCAATGTGGCTTCTGATGGCCCTGATGTTTGAGGTTTTCCTTTGGCGGCTCCCGGCGTGTATTCAGTTGGCTTTAGGCTAGGCTCCGAGCCTGCTGCTTGCTGATTATGACCCTTTATCCACCCATTTAACTCTTCCTGCCCCGCTCCAAGCTGCTTTTCTATCTGATCGTGGATGTCTCTGATTCTTTGCCAATCACGCAATTCTTTTATTGTTCTATTGGCCTTTGCGAGAGCATCTGGATCGGGTGATGTGGGACGGTTGGGGTTAACCGCTGGCTGCTTGTCGGGATTAACCACTGGCATTTCTAGTTTCGGATTTTTAGGCGCTGGGGCGGGAGGTTCTTGAGATAAATAGGCTGGCTCGTTTATTGCTTGCCCGATTGCTGTCTTGGAAACTTTGTGCGCGCCAACGCGATTTGATACAGGCTCACCAGCCTTTGCCGCTGCCAACATATCCTGTATGCCCTGAGGTGTCCCCATCTTGTTCGGACGTACATAGGTTTGCGTGGTATCATTAAATCCGGCTTGCGGAGCAGCCCCGCCTGCCTTAAGGACCTCGGCGGGGTCGGCAATCCCAGTTTCGGCTGCGGCTGCCGTTGATGCTCCTTGAACATCTAACGCCTTACCCAGCTGCTCATGCAGAATTTTTATTGCTGTTTTACGAGGCTCTAAAACCTTGAGCATCGTTTCAAGCATTTCTGGATTTTTTGCTATAAGATTTTTGATTGGAGTTTGTAATAATGCGCGCGGCAAGCCTGATGCCGCTGTGAATCCTCCAACTAGATTACCGAGATTCTCAGATAGCGCCTGCTGATCTGGCGTAGCTCCTGCAATCTGCGCTCCCGCTCCAGCCACTTTTTGGCCTACATATCCCCCCGCAACTGCTCTAGCCGCCATCACGGGAGCACTAGCAGCCATTAGCGGAGCCATAGGAGCAATAGCATTGCCGCCTGCCTGAAGCAGCTTGTTTGCTCCCATGGCATAATTTCCGCGTGAAATGTCAACTGCCCCCTCAGCCGCCCTACCACCAGTAGCTACTCCGTATTCCCCAATATTTTCAGGGTGTCCTTCAAATGAGCTGCCAAGGTTCGATTGGGTGCGCTGATTTACAGGAAGGTTCTTTTGGGCTTCATAGCTTTGTCGCCCTTGCTCCCACAGGGGCATCTTAGGCTTGTCCACGGAAGGAGTAGAGACAGGCCTTCCGCCAAGGTCGCTGAAATCCAGCGGCTTGCTTACTGGTTTCGCGCCTAAGTCAGAAAAATCTAGGGGCTGAGTGCTCACTGTTGTATTACCTGAAGTCCTGGATCGCGTTGCTTTGCTTTATCGAGGTTTGCGGCTGGAATGTCATGTATTCCGCCTTGAGAATCCTTAAATCGCACCATCCCAGAACCTGTCCCGCCGTTTTCTCCCTGATCAACTTCGGTCATTTTTGATCTGGCCTTTGCCACAATGGCGCGATGCTGGCCGGGATCATCTGTATTTAAAAGTCCCTGCCTTGCATCTTCTAATGCAGCCTGCTTTGTCTTAAGTTTCGTGTCAACTTCGGAAACAAGAGCGCGGATTTCTTTTCTCTGCTCCGGTGTAATGCTGTTTGCTTTTGAAGGATCTAGGCTCCATTGATTGATTGAGGCTTTCAGTGTTTCCCATTTTGAGCGACCGCCAACAATGCGCCCAATTTCAGCCTCATTCATTCTCAGCCCGGAACCTGCCCCGCCTGCCATGACAGAGAGTAATTCGGGAGCGATTAAAGCATCTGCCTGAGGGGTATTTTGGGCCAAAGCATCCTGTAAGCGCCCCATTCTGGAAATCGCCTGATCGACTGGAGCAGCTACTTTTTCAAGCTGCCCGGAATTGAATTGATAACTCTTATCGCCTCTGGCCGTTCCTTTTGCTGCTGCTGCTTGTGCTTGGGCCGCTGCTCTGGCGGCATTGGCTGTTTCCTGCTGCGCCTTTACCCCTTGCGCCTGTTCTACCTGCTGCAAAAGTTTGTCAGCGCGGTCAAAGTCCTCTTTCTTGGCTCCCGGTTGAATTTGCGCCCATTCAGGAGGTGGCTGGCCGGGATTTAATACATTCCAACGTGCAGCGAGTCCCTGATTAAGTTGCGGGATTACAGGCGGAGCTAATGGGCCAGATTTGCCCACGGCAGCATCAGCAGCGGTCTTACGGGCCTGTGCAGCCATTTCCTCAGCCGACACTTTACGTTCTTCAAATGCCTGAGCTACCTGCTTTGCGTGACCTTGTACAGTTGCCCCGATGAATTTAAATTGCTCATCGCCCGGATACTGCTGAGGCATTTGAGAAACATCTATATTTTGTCTGTGCAATGCCTGAAGTTGCTGCTGGTAAATCGCTGGTTTTTGCTCTGCTGGAGCCTTGTCAACAGCATCATGCGCTCCCTGCATTAAATCTGCCTGTTGCTGAGCTATTGCGCCTTGCTTTGTCACTAAATCAGCAACCTTGGTTTTCACATCAAGCGCGTGCTGCTGTAATTGCGTAAGCATCTGAGGAGAAACGCCACGTTCAGCCGCTGTTTTTATGGTGGCATCCAAGTCACCCTTGTTCTCCATGAATGCCCGTTTAACAGTCTCAGTATCTTTTTGCTGCTGCTGCGCCTGCTGAAGTTGAATATCGCTCATCTGCTGTTGCTGCAACTGGCCTTTAATGGCCAGAGCTTTAGCAGTCTGATCCATAGGGTTTGCAGCAGGAATAAGTTCTGGATTGTGATAACCACCAAAAGATGAACCCATTTATGCACCTCCACCGAGCAACTGGAAAAGACTCAGTGCGCCGCCTAGATTGTTTGCCATATTTCCATATGCATTGGCCTGATTGATGTAACCCGAACCTCTGGCATTGGCTGCGTTTTGCAAATCGACTCCCTGCTGTCCTGCTGATCCCATGAGGAGATTCCCTGAGCTATTGGCGAAATTCTGCCCAGCTCCACTTAATTGGTTTGCGCTGATTTGCCCTGTACCTGAAAGGGCCGAGAGACGATTAAACAGGTTCGCTTGGTCATTCGAGAACGTGTTGTAATTCGTCTGGTAGTTCTGGAGAGCACGGTTATAGACATTTCCGTACTCATTGGAAGCTGAATTTTGAGCGTAATCATTGATGGCTTTAGATGTTCCGCCTGTGAGTAATCCACCTCTTGCAGCCGCCGAAGCTTCAAGAGCTTTTTGGCCTTGTGCAAGCCTGAATTGATAACCGGGATCATTCTGTTCGGTAACAGCGGTTGGACTTTGGAAGGTTTGTCCCCAGCCTTGTGCGAGGGACCCAAATCCGCCACTGGCCGCTACACTGTTGGGCGAAAATCCCTGATTCGGGTCATTAGGATTTAACGTGGGCGAAGTGATCGGCGGATTCATATTGAAACTGCCATCCGTTCGCGCTACCGTTCCCGGTGCTCCGCTGGCATTCGTTACGCCTAAATTCCCTAAACCATTCGGGAATGGGTTGGTATCCGTTCCGCCTCCAGTCATCCCAGACGTTCCACCTGAAGTAATTGGCGGATTCATGGTGAAAGGTGGAGTGCCAGGGTTTCCGGTCGGCAGCGTTGTGCCATTATTTGTTCCCGGCCCAAACTGCGGAACCGATAATGCGCTATCTAAATTCAGGCGTGGTACGTTACCTGGTATTCCTCTCAAGGCTCTCAGGTTGTTCAATGCATTTGGGTCAATCGTGCCGCCATTAAAGGTTGTAGCCGAAGGCGGTGCGTTCGGATTTATCACCCCCGAAGGAAGCCCTTGCGCTGGATTTAAGCCCATCAGGTAAGCCAAGCGGGAATTGGCCGCTGTGCCTGTGTTGTAAAACGGCGAGAGCAGAGAAAGAGAATTACCATATTGCTGTTTCTGAAAAGCAAGGGATTGGTCTGCGGCTTGCTTTTCCAGATCAGCCGCATGAGTCGAAGCATTAGCTTCAACCGTGGCAGCCTTATTTGCTTGACTCCCGCCGAAAATACCGCTGAATAGTGATCCAATTATGCCCATGTCAATTCCTTTGGCCTGCTGATTCCAAGCATTACCTGATCGTGCAAAATTCCTCCCTTGAGTAAGCTTTGTTCATTCACGCCAAACTGAGTCATTCCGCAATCGACCGCATACTTGATGACCACACGGTTAAATTCTGGTATTTCGGCAATCAGTCGGCGGCAGGGAGTGTTTTTCCAGAGCCATTGCAAAAATTGTTTAGTAATTTCGCGTGACATTTTTCCTCTGGTTTCAGGAAGCAGGCACGGATGAGCTTTCCAGCAGATTTTGTTATTAGGGATCAGCGCGAATAGTCCCAGTGGCTTATCTTCTTTCGCCATCACATACCAGATTTCATCATTCTGAATTGGTTCCCAGAACTCAGAACGCGGAGAGAAGTCATCTGCCACTAACGGATAAATTTCAGGGTGTGTGATGATGTTTTTTATCAGTGCATAATCGGTTGTGCGCTCAAACGTCAAATCGGTTGCCCAGCTTTGGCTGTTGCCTGAGATTCTGCTGCCAAAGAAGCGTCATAAAGTGACTCTGCTTCTGCCTTGCCAGCCGTAAGTTTTGCTTGCAAGATGACAGGATCGGAAGCATCTGCAACGGTAAATGTCATCGGAAAATCGCTTGTCGGGTCATTGTCAACGCGCAATGTGTAAGAAACTTGCCCATTAGACAGCGACTCCCATTTTGCTACTCTGGTTACGTGTGCCATGTTTTATTGAATAAATCCTCTCCCGCCTCTACTTCCGCCCGTTCCACCTGAGAATCCTCCGCCCGTTTTGGCCGTTCCGTTTACCGTGGTAATCGAACCAACCAATACTCTTCCATTCGCAGCCGCCTGATTCTGGATTGTGGTAGAGAATTGATAGGTCACTGCTCCGCCAGAAAATGTTGGATCATCTGCAAAAACATAATATGGGCCGCCAAAAACTCCGGGATCTACTGAGCCGCTGTTATAAGAGACTGTGCCATCGCCATATTGAGCAGTAAAAGCGGAAATAGTTATTACTGTGCTTATTCCATCATTGGAAAGCGTTGTGCTTGAAGTTGGAACCGATGCCAGATTCACAGCATTTGCGCGGAATGAACCTGCCAGCCGATTATTCGTATCCAATGCCACAAAGCCGCGTTTCCCGCCTGTTAATGGCGAACCTGTGCCGTCTGCTGCAATGCTGTCTGTACTGGCAAGCTGGCCTGTCGATGTGAGGTTCGTTACTGTCGTTCCCAGTCCTTCTGCGCGTCCTACAATCTTGGTATCGGGGTTTATGTCTCCGGTGTCTGAAAGCCCCGTAACAGTGGTTCCTATGCCCTCAGTGCGTCCTTGAATTACTGCATTGGCGCTGATTTGCCCAATTCGGCTGACCACATTCGTCAAAGTTCCTAGTTTTTGATCCCATTCCTGCAATTTCTTCAGAAAATCACGCGAAGGATTGCCTTTGTCATCGACTAATGGCGCTCGACTGGAGCCAAACGTTGGAATGTACGGCTTTAAAACCCCGGCAGTCGCTACTGTTCCCGGTAGTGGCGGAGGAACTGGTAGCGGAGTTGGAACAGTTGTCACAACCCCAGAATCCACAGTGAAATCCACGCTGAAGGTCTGCGGAGCCATGTGGCTTTGCAGGCTGGGCATTCCTTGTGCTTCAAGATATAAGGTGTAAGTTCCGCTCGATGTGATGGCAGGAAACGATGTCAAATCAAATTGCTTTGGAGAGCCGGGAGGAATAGAGGCTAATTGGGTTGCCGTTATCCCGTCAGTTGTTCCCCAAAGGTTATAGCTTCTTACTGTGTTCTCATTTCCCGAAACCGTAAATGTTCCAAGACTCCCGCTTATGGAGAAATTAACCGCAATATCGGTACGAATACCGCACTGTATAGCTGAGCCTTCCTGAAAGTCATCGCCCGTTACCGTGGCAACATAATCAAGCCTTTTTCCTGAATTTACGTAATTTCGGTTTACCGTCCACGTATCAATCCACGTTTGTCCATGTTGCTGATTCAGGTATTTTCCCAGCGACCATGATGCTGATTTGGTAAGCGTTCCGTTAAACCCCTTCCATACACTGCTCATGCAAATCTTGCTTTGATTGCTGGTACAGGCGGGTAAAAAACTCGATGTCAGGTAAGAAGAACCAGAAACAGGACTTCCGGCGGTATCGGCGCTGGTATTCAGCCAAGCCAAAGCACCATCTGACTGAGTAACCCCAAATCCCCCTGCCTGGTATTGGATCAAAAGTGGATTTGCATGTGGAGTCACAGCAGTTCTCACCGCGTTCCAATCGACCGTTGCACCATCTCGCGCAATCTTTCCTACAACATCCCAAAGCAAGACCATTGGCCGTGGAACGCCGGCAACCGTGTAAGTTTCATAATTCGGATCAGCAGCATAACGGTCCATCAGGTGATTTATTGCTGTGATGATTCCTGTCTGGTAATTTGCAGGAGCGTAACCGTTGTCGGCAAAATACTGCTCGTCAATCATCACCATGTACTTGATTCCGGCGGATGCACACGCTATTGCTATTTTGTCTACTGTACTGTCATTGCAGACTGTTGAAACCGTGGGACTGTACCAATCGGGAACAAGAACGTCATAGCCGCGTGCCGCCAAATCCACTGCTATGGCGGTCATGTCGGTTTGGTTCTGGTTGCTGAAACCGATATTCGGGTGAGAGGTTAATCCCCACCATGCCTGTAAGTAGCAAGAAATTCGCCCCGTCCATCCCGCAGGCATCAGCGTTCTCAGTGATTCTTTGCTGATAACCATTGGAGCAGCGGCGTTCTCGCTGTCATCCATCAACTTTGAATCGACCGCAGAGACTACGCCGTCATGGTTCGTGCTGCCAGTAAACAGCGTCGGAAACGCAGCCTTGCCATAGTTAGGACTAGAGGCAACATTGTGCGCGCTGAAACTCGCTACTGTGCGGGTGATTGGCATGATTTATTGAACTTGGCAGAAACTACCAATCTGTATCTGTAGTTGCACCGCAGCCGCACTTTTGGCCAGAAGCGTAACGGTTCCAGCGTTTGCTCCATTGGCCAGAGAAAAACTCACTACAGCGTCGAAATTGGTTGTCGCGGTCGTTACCGCAACATTTCCTACTGTGGTACCAAACGCTGTAGCCACATTGTCACCAGCGAATGTAGTTGTACTGATTGGGATATGCGCTCCATAAATAACGGCTGTAGGAGATGCTGGCCCGGTGAATTCTATGCCCAACCCGCCGGTACTTGCCGCCTGATAGTAGAGATGGCATGTCGCCGTGTAGCTTTGGCTGGCGTTCACTGGAAAAGCGATGCTTGGCGTTCCAACTGTAGTAAATCCGGTTGTGCTATTCGTATATTGTGCTGTTAGCCGATAGACCTGAGGAACGTGCTGTTCTCCTCCATTGTTAGGCTTGTACTTGACCATGTGATCGCCAGAGTCAGCAAACATCACGCCTTTGTTGACCGCTCCACCTGGCGCAGCCTGCTCACTTAGTGATGCAGTGAACGTAAATAAATTACTCCATGCCGCCGCAGCATCACCCAAAGCTGTCGTTCCATTAGCGGCTGGCTCAACTTCAGCGGCGGTGAAATTTAGGATACCAAACTGGTTAACATCCATGCGAACGCAATGGCCGCTGCTGTCCGTCATGGTGTAGTTGTTGGCCATCTGCGGGAGAATGAAACATGTCTTCTGATTTGCTCCAATCGTGATGTCCTGAACGGTGTGGCTCCCCAGCCAGTTGCCGTCCATGAAAAGTTGTAAATTCTGCGCCGCCGCTCCTACTGGCATGGCCGTACACACGCCGCGTGCGCCCGTGCCTGTGCCGAAAAGCGTGCTACTTGTGATCCTATGGTCAAGGCCATCGTTTAGGCTCACATCACAGGTTGTGTTGGTTTCAAAATCTGAGTTCGATACGTGAACGCTGGAATTGATGGCCCCTGCTACAACAAAGATTCCATTGTTGGAATCTGCCGCTGTTGAATCTGTAAATTCCACGGCGCGGTTGTTTACGCCTGAAATGTGAATGCCGTCTGCCGTTCCGGGAAGGAAAGAGGCGTTACTGCCGCCGCATAGATCGAACACAGAGGCAATAATGTGAATCTGGCTGACCAACCCCCCATTTGGG
>Ga0207695_10001295_pt1 | contig 42451 bp, 32 predicted proteins | sample KBSC54metaG_FD_184354 | JGI IMG/M metagenome (GOLD analysis project Ga0207695, IMG submission 184354) | Corn rhizosphere microbial communities from Kellogg Biological Station, Michigan, USA - KBS C5-4 metaG (SPAdes) (version 2) | ecosystem: Host-associated > Plants > Roots > Rhizosphere > Soil...
CAATGCGTTTGCCTGGTTGAATGGGATCTCGGCACTCGATGCTCCATCTGGAGCCAAGCCGAGAAAACCCGGATAGAAGTCTAAAGCCATCACCGCTTGACAAGCCCGGCTTCATAGAAGTAAGCGGTCCGGTCGCGCTCCGCGCCCAATCCGCTTACTTCGTGCGCGGCTCTTTTTCACTCCTGCACTTTTACGCTATCCATCAATCTGCGCGGTTCCGTCAAAGATCGCCATCGGTTTCCCCTGCTCATGAAGCGTATAGGCAATCTTCTCACGCACGGCCCTCTCATCGAACAGGTGGAGCGTACTACCATGTCGCGTCCACCGCTTGCGATCCACAGTATCAAATCCGGCTGCTGTCAATTCCTTTGATGCCCGCGCCTTCAATTCGCTCATCAGCCGGTCTGGATCACGTTCAGCGGTAACGACGACATGAACATGATTGCTCCTCACGTGAAGCGCAAGCAATTGCCATTGCCTTTCCTTTGCAAACGCGACGATCGCATTACGCACTACCTCACGCCGCGCCTCATCGAGAAGATATGGAGCTTGAACCATCGCATTCTTCTCATCGCTCTGTCGATTGACATCAGGTTCAAGAAACGGCGTCGCATATCCATTATGATCGCGATCAACGGAGCCCTTGCCTTTGTCTGTCCCATGCAACCAGGTGCCGTAGGTTGAGAAAGTAATGAAGTAGGCGAGTGGCATCGGAGCAAATGGTACTGGAGAAACTCCTATTTTCGATAAGCAGCAGGTTCGCGCGACAAAGAGCCGCGCACGAAGTAAGCGGTCGGAGCGCTCTAACCGCTTACTTCGTGCGCGGCTCTTTTAATCACCAATCCACGCTCATCGCGGTTGAAGAATTCCCTTGCAATCCTCAGTTCGCCCCACCCTTGGATGCGTCGCTCGTCTGCCCTGCCTCTTCGACCTTCGGCGGCGCAACGGGAAGGGGCAGCCGCTTGGCACGCGGCGGTCTTCGCCCCTGCTTCACGTCTTCCTCCAACTGACTCTTTCGTCGAAGGATGTGGTGATAGTGCTGGGCGAAGCGATGGGCTTCATCGCGGATGTATTGCAATAGTTTCAATCCCAGATGATTGCGCGCCAGCCGGATCGGCTCACTCTTGGCCTGCACGTAGACCAGCTCTTCCTTTTTGGCCAGTGAGATGACCATCGGCGGCTTGACGTCCATTTCCTTGAACACCTCGAGCGCCGCGTGAAGCTGGCCGAGGCCGCCGTCGATGAGGATCACGTCGGGATACAGTTCGTTGTTGGCCCCCGCCTCGCGATAGCGCCGGCTCACGACTTCCTGGATCGAAAGATAATCGTTGTTCCCCTGCCCATGCTTGATCTTGTATCGGCGGTAGCCTTCCTTGAATGGGGAGCCATCGATGAAGCAAACCTTGCTGCCGACCATTTCGCCGCCCTGAAGGTGGGCGATGTCGATGCCTTCGAGAATTCTCGGCACTTCCGACAATCCCAAGGCCTGCTGCAGCGCGTTGAGACTTTCCTTCGGGTTCTGTACGAAGGCTTCGGGCTGCCAGTATTGCTGTTCGCCCTTCTTGCCGCTGGCGCCCAAAGCGTTGAGCGCGCGAATCTCATCGCGCAATCGGCCCGCCCGCTCGAATTTCAAATCCTTCGAGGCTTCGATCATCTCCTTTTCCAGATCAGCCAGCACCGATTTCTTATCGCCGTCGAGAAACTTCAGCAGCCGGCCGATGTCCTGGCGATAAGCATCCTTCGGAATCTTGGCGGCACAGGGGGCCGTGCATTGATGAATCGGATAGAGCAAACACGGTCGGAAAAATCGTCGCTTCGGATCGTCTTCCCGAATCTCCAGGTGACAAGTGCGAAACTTGAATGCCTTCTGCAACAGCGTGACCGCTTCCTTCAATGCGTAGACGCTGGTGAACGGGCCATACAGCTTCACGCCTGAACTGCGCGGCTCGCGCGTGACATAGACGCCGGGGAAATCATCATCGGTCGTCACCATCAGGTACGGGAAAGTCTTGTCATCCAGCAACCGGGCGTTGAACTTTGGCTGAATATCCTTAATGAGCCGATTCTCGGCCAGCAGCGCTTCGACTTCGGTTTCGGTCTGGATCACCTCGAAATCGATCACCTCATTGAGCAGCCCAGCCTTCTTCGATTCCAGCTTGGTTGAGGCCAGGAAATAGCTGCACACGCGATCGCGCAGGCACGCGGATTTCCCCACGTAGATGACCCGCCCCTTGTCATCCTTCATCAAATAAATGCCCGGCGCCTTCGGCAGGCCTCTGGCCTTCTCGGCAAGTTTGGAAATGCGCTCATCCATGAGATCGGCGGCAAAAAATCACGTCGATCTATTGTTGGCGGGCAGCAGCGAAATAGCCAGAAGAGTCTTCACATCGGACCCCATCACTTAGCGCCAAGGACGCCAAGAAGCCAAGAGCGCCAAGAAATTCAATTTTGCATTTTTCCTTGGCGTTCTTGGCTCCTTGGCGCTCTTGGCGCAACGAGAGAGGATCAGCCGTGGGCTTATTGGTTCGTCGCCCTTCGACGGCCACCATTGCCGCGACGCGCTGGGGCCGGCCGATCGGACAGCTTGTGTTGCAGGAACCAGTCGTACAGTTCCGGCGTGCCGTAAGGCTGGGCCCAGCAATCGTGGCCGACGCCGGGGTATTCGGTGTATTTCACTTCGGTGTTGCCGATCTTCTTGAGCGCCTCAACTATCTCCCGGCTCTGTTCGGGCGGGACGGTCGTGTCGGCTCCGCCATGGAAATCCCAGATCGGCATGTTGCGCAGTCCGCGGAGCGCATTGGGACTGGTATTTCCGCCCCCTGACATTGGGGCAATCGCGGCGAAGCGATTGGAATTTTCCTCGGCCCATTGCCAGGTGCCGTAGCCGCCCATGCTTAATCCGGTGAGGTAAATGCGGTCCTTATCGACGTGATATTTAGCGATGATGTCATCGAGAAATGCATTGAGCTCGAACGGCATCCAGCGCTTGTTGGCCGGGCATTGCGGCGACACCACGATGAATTGCTTGAGTGGCAGGTCCTTCGCCTCGCCCTCCTTCAAAAACTGCGGCGGCCCATGCACCGCCACTTTCTCCACATTGCTCCCGCGCTCCCCGGAGCCGTGCAGGAAAATGATCGTCGGCCAGGTCTTCTCCTGATCCTTTTGATAATCGGCCGGCAGATAGAGCAGGTAATCCAGCTTGACCGGAATGTCCTTCTCAAAATGCTGCGCCTCCTGTTTGCCCGGCGCCGGCGCATCGTCGGCATGCAGCGGAGCGACAAACATCAGCGGCGCAGCCAAAGCCGCCAACAGAATTTTCATCGATCGAAACATGAGAATCCTCCGAGAGAGCCAAAGGAATGCAGGAATGTCGAAAGGCAACAGTTCTTATACTGTCGAAGGAGTCGAATCGTTTTTCGGAATGGGGGAACCGCATTCGGGACAGACGCCGGAGGAGGCGCGGAGATCATAATTACACAGAGGACATCGACCCATCCGTATGCGATGAACCCTGTGATAATGTTTTGACAATGCAATCATGGGTGGAATCAGCGCGATCACCAGAATCCACCAGACGTTCAGCGAAATAATCGTTTGATCGAGCCTTTCGTGCCAGAAATCGCGAAGCTCCATGAGTTCCTGGGGATCGGTGTCCGCCACGCTGATAGCGGTGACCTTCTTTCCGGGCCAGTCCGCGAGACCGCGCGGACGCGCGAGGGTAAGCAGCGGATCCTGATCAAAAGCGATCCCAGGATCCTCAATCGTGATGCTGGGATCGAATGGAGGACCTCGCTGCCGCATCCAGAGAATGACAGATGCCGCCAGATACTTGTCTTTGTCATCCAACGCGCGGAGTAATGGCCGATCTGATGCTGGGAACGACGAAAGCGCCGGCGCTCCAAATGAGGAGAAGAGTCCGGATGCAGCGGATCCCTTGAGGCTTAACATCGCCATCGCGTATCCCTTTGGGCCACCCAATGTGAACCAGTGGATATCGCTGTTCCGCAACAATTGAATCGCCTTCCAAGCTTGCGCTTCCTCGGCCGTGTGCATCGCTGGCGGCGAGCAATGCACCCAAAGACGACCGGATTCGAAAGCAAATGTGTAACGATTCTGACTGGTGCTGAAGCCCCAGTCGATTGCGCTAGTCTTACCGACTCCAATTGCAATGAGCGCAAGAACAGGCAATAGACCGAGGTTTATTACTCGAGAAATCGCTTGCGGAACTCTCACGCGAGCACAGTTTAACACCGACGGTAGCTTCGCTGAGCGGTTTTTTCGCGAAACCACGCTAGGCAGTGATTTTAGGTGGCCGAGGGAGCTGCACGATCTTTGACGATGGGCGAGCCGCATTCCGGGCATGCGCCGGAGGAGGCACGGAGGTCGTAGCCGCAACGAACGCATTGGCCGGAACGAAGACGCTTTTGGCGGCGCAGTATGCCGATGCATTGGAGCACCAAAAGCGCTGTCGCGCCACCGACGATCCACGGGAACGGGAATGACACGACCGTGCGATCGAGGATGTCGTGCCACTTATCCCGGATCGTCGAGAGTTGGCCGGGAGCAAGAGTCATGTCACGATCCGGGATTGGAACCGTGCCAATTGCGCCAGGCGCCAACCGTGGCGGCTGAACCGAAGTACTCAGATGAAATTGCATCCGTTCGAAGCCGATCGTAAGAGCCGTGTTAGTTGAAGTAGCCGGCATCTCCGAAATAAATGGCGGGTAACGGCTGGCGAGAAGGGCATGTGCGGCGACAAATTTCTGCGGGCTATCCAGCGCGCGCAAAAAGGGCTGATCAGATACCCCAGAAAGTTTTGAAAGCTTCCAGGCGGGGGAGCCTGTTTTGAAAACAGGAGTCAGATAGGGTCCAAGCATCGGACCGTTACCCTGTGATTTTATAAAATGCGACCATGCGGCTAACCATTGGACATCGTCATTGCGTAGCCGCTTGAGCAATTCCCACGCTTCTGCATCTTCCTTTTTCGGGGGCGGAGATGCGCGGATTAGGAATCGTTGATGGTCGATCGCGAACGTGTAACGATTATGAAGTGTACTGAATCCCCATCGAAGAGCATGGCGTTCGCTTACCAACCCTACACCGACGCATAGCCCCAGCAACAGGATCGAAAGCAATGCCGGAATGAATGCGCGCAAACGTCTCATCAACTTCTACGACTCTAGCGCCTTCCGAAGATCCCCCCCCGCCTCATTCAAAATCTGTTGCGCTCCTCCAACATCGACCTTTCTGCCGTGCATCACAATTGCCAGCTTAACGTGGCCTTGGGCTTCCATCAGCAATTCCCGACCTCGTTCCCGCGGCTCACCCGTCAACGTGGCGACGATGCGTTCGGCTCGGTCCTGGAGCTTGTTGTTGGTGGCGCGGAGATCGACCATCAGGTTTTCGTAGACCTTGCCGAGCTGCACCATGGCGAGGGTGCTGATCGTGTTGAGCACCAGCTTGGTCGCGGTGCCGGCCTTGAGGCGGGTGGAGCCGGTGACGACTTCGGGGCCGGTCAGCGGGCGGATGACGACATCCACCTCCGGCTCATTCTCGACGCGCTGCACGCAGGAAAGGAAAATGGTCTTGGCGCCGCGGGCGCGAGCCTGCTGGAGCGCGCCATGAACGAAAGGAGTGGTGCCGCCGGCCGCGATGCCCATCACCACATCATGGGGGCCAATGTTTTTTTCATCGATTGTCTTTGCCCCGCCTTCGCGCGAATCCTCGGCCCCCTCCTGCGCGCGGAACATGGCCGCTTCTCCGCCGGCGATGATGCCCTGAACCAGATTCGGATCGGTGCGAAACGTCGGGGGACATTCGGCAGCGTCAAGGACTCCCAGCCGGCCACTGGTTCCAGCGCCGACGTAAATCAATCGCCCGCCGGCGCGAACTGCGGAGACGACGAGTCGGATTGCTTCCGAGATCTGCGGCTGCTGCGTCGCGACCGCGGCGACCGCCGCCGAGTCCTGCTGGTTCATCAGCGCGACCGCCTCTTCGATCGACATCGAGTCGAGATTCATCGACTCGGGTAATCGAAGTTCGGTCAGCAGATGGGAACGGTCAGCCATTTGGAGAATTGCTCAGAAAGCACTCAACAGTACGTCTTACGAGAAACGCTTCAGTCGTCTCCTTTAGCCGCCCGGCTTGTCGGGCGCTCCCTGGCGCTGTTCCGATCGCAAATGCAGGAGGAGCGCCCGACAAGCCGGGCGGCTAAAGGATTGCAAGCAGCGATCCTCCGCAACACGTCGGATCACGCGCACTTACAACTGCGGAATCTTCACCCGATCTCCTCCCGCCATCGCGCTCTGATGCGCGCATAGCCCCACCATCGTCCAATTCGCGCTCGTCGGCGCATCGGGGAACGCCGGCTTTTTCCCCAGCACCGCCTGGAGGAAATTGTGGACCAGGTGCGGGTGACTTCCACCATGCCCTCCACCCTGAATGAACGAAAGATGCTCGGCATCCTGAATCGCCGCGGGCTGCGTGAACCGCTGAATCGGTTGCGGCAGCAGCTTCGCATAGTCCGGCACCTTCGTGCGCTTGGGAATCTCCGGCTCCGGCAGCCCGAGCTGATGAATCACCGGCTCCTCATTTTCCACCTGCTGCCATTCAAAGCTCTTCTTGGATCCAAAGACGTCGAAGCTCTCGCGATATTGGCGTGCCGTGTCAAACAGGCTGCGCGTCACCTCGGCCACCACGTCGCTGCCGCGGATTTTGAATGTCGCGCTCTCGATCGCAAACGGGCTATTGTAATGCTTGATAAGATCTTCGCGGATGCGCCCCGAGCCATGACAGACCACGCTCTCGGCATGGGCCGGCGCGCCGGGCTTGCTCATGATCGCAAGACACGGGCTTACGCAATGCGTCGCGTACCACATCGGCGGAAGCCCCGGCCAATAGCTCGGCCAACCTTCCATGTCCTGCTGATGGCTGCCGCGCAGAAACTGAATGCGACCCAGTTCTCCCTTGTCGTACAGCTCCTTCACGAACAGATATTCGCGGCTGTAGACGACCGTCTCCATCATCATGTAGACCTTGCCGGTCTTGCGCTGCAGATCGACGATCTGCCGACAACCGTCGATGTCGGTCGCCATCGGTACCGTGCAGGCCACATGCTTGCCGGCTTTCAAAGCGGCTATCGATTGCGGCGCATGATCCGGAATCGGCGAATTGATGTGGACCACGTCCACGTTCGGATCGGCCAGAAGCTCGTTGTAATCGGCGTAGCGCGTCTTAATGCCGAACTTGTCGCCGACCTTGTTCAGCTCCGACTTGTTTCTCCGGCAGATGGCATACATCTCGGCATCCGGGTGGTTCTGGTAAATCGGAATAAACTCCGCGCCAAACCCCAGCCCCACGATCGCCACCCTGATCTTGCCGGCCATGCGCGCCTCCTTCGATCAAAAGTTGTTAAAGAGCCCCTAACAAAACACCTCGCGGGCAACGCTTGCGTCTGGAGTCGATGGATCTGCGTCGCTCCTCCTCGCCGTATTTCCGTTCCAATACGCCTCGTCGTCGCTCCTTGCCCATCGACTCCATCCGCGGCGCCTTGCCGCGCGATCTGTTTTGTTAGGAGCTCTAGTCCAATGATTAAGCGAGATTGAACGACAAAGGACGGGCGTTTGTCAATTGCGGGCTCTGTTGTTGGATCGCAAGCGTAGAATGGAGTTCAAATATGGATTCCCCAAACCCAATCAACAACGAGCGAGAAGAACGCATCACGATGGAGATCATCGTGGACGCCAATGGCCCTGAAGAGACGGCGATGAGCTGGTACTACTACCTCGAAAACGAACTCCACACGCCTTTCTCTGCTCGCTGTTCGAAAGTGCGGGCCACTTCCCCTTTGAAGCTCGGGGAAGAAGTGGAAGTGCTAGCGATGGCCGATGAATCGGAATGCGAACACGAGATGTTCGTAACCATCCGCTGGAAGAGCCAGAAGCTCGCCGTCCCGCTGGCACAACTCGATCCAATTGGAAATACCGACGAATCGACCCAGCGAGCGATCGAAGACTGGCATTATTGGGTTGAACAGGGATACGAGTTTTAGGATCCGTGCAACTCAAATCCCGCCAAATGCGTAAAAGCTGCGGCACTGAGGGGTGCGCAATTGCCGAAGCAGGAGGCCGCATGTCTCTATTCATTTTCGCGTGCTCCAGGTATTCGAGAATCTGGCGGCTGCTCTCGATCGGTTTGAGTTGCGCGGTGATCGTTAGCGCATTTGGAGCTGAAGCTCTGGGCGAAAACTGGCCAAGCTGGCGCGGGCCGAACGGGACAGGCGTGTTGGAAGCGGGTGACGGCGCCCCAACGCCGGGTACTTGGAGTGACAAGGATCATGTCCGGTGGCGAGTACCACTGCCGGATCGGGGGAATTCGACGCCGATTGTCTGGAAGGATCGCGTCTTTATCACGCAAGCGACCGACAGCGACCATCGGCGAACGGTGATGTGCTTCGATCGGTCGAACGGAAAAATATTATGGAGCTCGGGCGTCGTTTACGCTCACCATGAATCGACCAATTCGCAAAACCCCTACTGCTCGGCTTCACCCGTCACCGATGGGACATGTGTGGTGGCCTATTTCGGATCGGCCGGCTTGTATTGCTACGACTTTGCAGGCAAGGAGCTGTGGCATCGCGATCTGGGAAAAACCAATTCGTGGCACGGGAGCGGCGCGTCGCCCATCTTGTACAAAGACCTTTGCATCGTGAATGCCGGGCCGGGAACGAATGCGGCGCTGATCGCGCTGGACAAGAAGACTGGCGCGGAAATCTGGAAAGTCGCTCTGAACAAGGGCGCCGCGAGCGGGTTTGCGGCTTTTTTCGGCCGCGCTGCTGAAGACGATGCCCCGCCCACTTCCAGGCCGGCCGGCACCTTCGACAATGCCGACATGGCGGCCGATCTGAGCGGCGCGGGCGGAATGGAGGGATCGTGGAGCACGCCGTTGATCGTACGCGTCGGCGATCATGACGAATTGATTGTTCCGCTGCCATCGCATTTGGCCGGTTACGATCCCGCGACCGGCAAGGAGCTGTGGACCTGTGCCGGTCTGACCGGTCAGGTCTTCGCAACTCCGACGGTGGCCGACGGAGTTCTGCTGGTCTGCTGCAAAATTATGTTTGGCGGCACGCAAGCCATGGCCATCAAGCTTGGCGGCGCAGGAGACGTCACCGCGACCCACCTTCTCTGGAAACAGAACCTGCCGAAAGTTTGCGTCGGATCTCCCGTCATTGCTGAGGGCAAGTCGTATCTCGTCACTCAATACGGAACGATCGTCTGCATCGACATGGCCACCGGGAAAAAGCTTGCGGAAAAGCGCCTGAATGGCCAGGGCAGCCAGGGTGGATCATGGTCTTCGCCCGTTATGATTGGCGGCCAGATCTATGTTCCCAATCTGTCCGGCGAAGTGTTTGTAATCAAGCCATCGCCAGACATTGAAGTATTGGCCACGAACAGTGTCGGAGATGAAACCACCTGCGCATCGCTGGCCTTCTCGCAAGGGCAAGTTTTCCTTCGCACCTACAAGGCGCTTTGGTGCTTTGGCAATCCGTAATGCTCGTTTCATCCGGATTCGCGGGGCATCTTTTGTCGAAAGATATTCAAACTAGTACATATGAGACAAATGAGACACTTGTCTCACCGAGCTCGGCAGTAAATTGGCAATTATAAGTAGTGAATAAAACATAAGTTACAGCGAAACTCTATGCGGCCATGAGACAAATGAGACAAGCAAAAAGTGTCTCACTGTCTCATTTGTCTCATGCCCTCCCCCGGCGTCACGGAGTGACGCCCACCATTGCGCGGGTGTTCACGTCGAGGCCGAATCGCTGTAACACTGAGCATGACTCAATTCCGACGCCTTGCCGTTGTGTTGGTCGCAAGCTTTCTGCTCTTTGGCGCGTCGTCCGCGCGCGGCGCCGACGAAAGCGCGCAATTTCAGGCGCAAATTCCGGCAAAGCAGAATGTGCCGACGGTCATTCAATCGGATGGCACCCTTCGTCTGAGCTTTGGAGAGGAACATCTCATTCTTCCGCGCGGATTGCAGCCGTCGCTGTTGTGTACGCGCGCGGGAACGTTGATCCTTCAAGCCCAGCTTCCCGAAAAGCCCTTTCCTTCAAAGAGAATTTCCTACCCTTCTGCACTCGGCACCGAAGTGTCGCGCGACGGCGGAAAGCAATGGACGAACATCCCCCTCAAACCGGGCGTGAACGGTCTGGATATGGAAGGTGGGATCACGCAACTTCACGACGGCACGATCATCGCACTCGACACGTACATCACGCCGGGCAATCGGCCGGGTCTGGGGATGGGACAGCTTTACGTGTCCAAAGATGAATGGAAATCGGTACAGGGGCCGATCGATGTGGAATTCGATTTGCCGAACGCGAAGTTCACCGGCTCGACCGATGACGGTGGCCGACCGCATGCGGCCCATCGCGCTCATCGCCGAATCCTTGAGCTGCCTAATGGCGATCTGCTGACGACGCTTTACGGCTGGCTAGAAGGCGATGCAACGCCATCCACTTATGCGCCCAAGATGATGAAAACCCGCGTGATGCTGGTGCGGTCCTCTGACCGCGGTAGGCATTGGCACTTTGTCGCAACGGTCGCATGCGACCCATCGGTCGGCACCGAAGGCTTCGGCGAGGCGGTGCTTTGCCGCGTGAGCGGTGGCTCGCATCCGGGTCGGCTACTTTGTCTCATGCGCACGGGGCGCAATCTTTACGAGTCGCGTTCCGACGATGTGGGGCGTACATGGAGTTCGCCACGCGAGTTAGTGATTGCCGGCCTCGATGTCAATCGCACCGATCTCTGGATCGAGCATTTCCGCAAGTTCAAAGATTTCCACGGAAAACTGCTCGATGAGCACAACCTGGATGAGCTTCGCGGAGCCGTCGTCGATCCGGATCTGATCGAGCTGCGCAGTGGATTGCTCGTCGCGGCGTTTGGCGTGCGCGTTCCGCAAAAGCTCTGCTGGCAGCACCCGGAATTCCCCTGGAACGGCACGTATATCGCCGTCAGCGCCGACCACGGAGAAACCTGGGCGAATGTTGTGCGCATTACATCAGGTGTGCTCACGACTCATTACATGGCGATCGAGGAATCGCCTACAAACAATCGCCTCTACGTCACCTATGACCTGGGCGGCTGGAGCCGAGGCATGAGCCGGAACATCGTCGGACGGTGGCTGGATATTTTTGAAACCAAGCGATGAACGGCATTCTATCGGTTCCGTCCGAAGCAGGCTGCCGCGCCTTATCTCCTGTCGACAATAAGCGATACGGCTAATTTATTCCGCAATTGGCCGGGCGTTTCCCAAACGCTAAGATATTGCCGCGTTGAACCACCTCCCTTCTATCCCGCGCAGGCGCCTTTAACCGATGCATTCACCTGCGAAACAATGCGCGCCTGATGCCAGCAATGCGCTGTCCAACGGCCACGCATTTGAAATGCAGCTGCGCGCTTTTCAAAACGCACTTTCGGCTGTCACCGACTTTGTCTACATCTTCGACCGCGAGGGGCGATTTGCCTTTGCGAACAAGGCCCTGCTTGATCTCTGGGGGCTGACTCTCGAACAAGTCGTGGGCAAAAACTTTTTCGATCTCAAATATGAGACGAACCTAGCTGAGCGACTGCAGCGGCAGATTCAGCAAGTCATCGAGACACGCCAACGATTATCCGATGAAACGCCTTACACGAGCCCGAGCGGAATTGAGGGATTTTACGAATACATTTTTTCTCCGGTGTTCGGTTCGGATGGATCGGTTGAGGCGGTTGCCGGTCTGACACGGGAAATCACCGATCGCAAACGCACTGAGACGTTGCTCGATGCGCAGAAGCAATCGCTTGAACTGGTGGTGAGCGGTAAACCGCTCGACGAGATCCTGACCTTTTTGACAAGCGTCGTCGAAACGCAGTCGGATGGAGAATCGGTTGCGGCGATTCTCCTTCTGGATGATGAGGGCTGCCTGCGAGTTGGCGCGGGGCCATCGTTGCCCGATTATTACAATCAAGCCATCGACGGGCTCAAGGCACGAGCGGACTTGGGGACATGCAGTGTCGCTGCGGTCACCGCCTCGGTTGTGGTCACCCCGGATATCGAAACCGATCCGAAATGGAGCAGCATCAAGCATCTGCCGTGCGGTCTTGGGCTGAAAGCGGCGTGGAGTAATCCCATCATCGCGCGGGACGGGCGGGTCCTGGGAACATTCGGCACTTATTTCCGCGAGTGTCGCAAGCCGACCGATTTCGAACGGCAAGTGGTCGAGATTCTTTCGCGCACCGCAGCGATTGCGATTGAGCGAAGCCGCGCCGATCAGGAACGCGAACGGTTGTTGACTAGTGAGCGCGAAGCGCGGGCGGATGCAGATGCGGCCAACCGTGCAAAAGACAAATTCCTTGCCGTGCTGAGTCATGAGCTGCGTACGCCCCTTTCTCCGGTTGTGATGACCATCCCGGCAATCGAGTTTGATCCGGAGCTTCCGGGCAAGTTCCGCGAGAGCTTGGCGATGATCCGCCGGAATATCCAGCTGGAAGTGAAGCTGATCGACGATCTGCTGGACCTCAGCCGGGTGAGTAGCGGTAAACTTCGGCTACAGATGGAAACGATTGGCGTACATCAGGTGCTTCGACGAGCCGTGGATAACAGCGCACGCGACATCATCGACAAGCAAATCTCCATTCACGAAGACTTCAACGCTGCGCATGACGCGATGACAGCCGATCCTGCTCGGCTTCAACAGGTGTTCTGGAATCTGATTCGAAATGCTGTCAAATTCACCCCGGCCGGCGGCGATATCTTCATTCGCACATGGAATGAGCCGAAAAGCGGCCAGATTTCAATCGAGATCAAGGACACCGGCGTTGGCATCCCCGTTGATTTGCTCCCGCGCATTTTTGATGCATTCGAGCAGGGTGATTCGCGGATGACGCAGCAGTTTGGCGGACTTGGTCTCGGACTGGCAATCGCCAAGGCAGTTGTAGAAATGCATGGCGGGACGATCGGCGCGGACAGCGATGGACGGGACAAAGGCGCGACGTTCACGCTTCAATTCAATGCCGTTTCTGCGGAACGAGTTTCTGCCCCACCATCGCGCGACAATGGCACTGCGCCACGCAAACAGTCTTCGCACGCCAGAGTTTTGCTGGTGGAAGATCACGCCGACACAGCTCAAACCCTCTCGAAGCTCCTGGCGAAGCTTGGATACCGTGTGAAAACCGCGCATTCGGCAGCTTTAGCCTTGGAGCTGGCCGGCGGTGAGCCATTCGATGTTCTGCTCAGTGATATCGGATTGCCAGATGCCACCGGCTATGCGCTGATGGAGCAGATTCGCGAGCAATATCAAATCAAAGGCATAGCGCTCAGCGGCTACGGGATGGAAGACGACATCCGCAAGAGCCGGGATGCAGGATTTTCCGAGCACGTGACCAAGCCGGTGAACGTCGAGCAGCTTCAGATCGTGATCGATCGGGTGATTGCCGACAATTCGCCGACCACATGATTTCCCATCAAATCAGAAGCTTCGTGTAGAGATATTTCGCGTGGCCGTGCGAGTCCCAGTTCTCCAGCTTTCCGGCAAGCTGGTATTGCAGCTTTGGATAGAAATCCGGCGATTGAAAGCCCATCGTATCGACGAAGGATCGTTTGCAGCCTCGCCGCCTGGCTTCTTCTTCAGCCATGGTCATGAGGCGACGGCCGATGCCGTGCCGGCGGACTTGCTCGGCGACAACCAGAATGTGGATCTTGAGCCATTCGAATTGCGTCTCTGCAAGAAGACCACCAACGATTGAGTTGGTTGAGTCGTAGGCTACGAGGTTTAGAGGCTTGGGCAAATGCTCGGGCAATTCGCGGAGCCCGTAGTAGACGGGATTGCGCTCGCGGTTGTAGGCGCGCAGCAAAGCGCCGATGGATTCCTGGAGTTCGGGGCTGTCGGTCGTCTGGAAGTGGAAATCCATTGGTCGCTGCTCCGCGCAAATTGTACCGCTCAAAGGGCGAAAGGCGCGGCCAACGGCGGACAAGTCCGCCCGCTAAACAATTGGCGTTTCTTTCGAATGTGCGTCGTTCATTTCTCGGCGTCGAGTACCTCGGCGACCATCCGCAAAAGTTCGGTGGGACTGAAAGGCTTGTTCATCATGGAATGAATATGTCGCTCACCCAGAGGCTCGCGAAGAACTTCTCCTTCGTAGGCGGTGAGCAGAATGACGGGAATCTTGGCGGTGTTGGGACTGGTCAGAAGTGCATCGCACATCTCCAGGCCATCCATATTGGGCATGCGAAAATCGGAAATGATCACATCCGGAAGTTTTTCCCGTGCGATCTCCAGCCCTTTGAGCCCATCCTCGGCCAGATAGACTTCGTAACCGGCAGCGCGAAGCTTGATAGCCAGAACCTGGCGAATATGGGGTTCATCATCAACGACCAGCACCGCACGGCCGGCTGGGGAAGAATTGTCTGTCATACAGCATAGCCCGAATGAACTGCTCGAAGTGTTGGGGCCTCCTGCCACCTCAATTTACCCACGAAAGTTGCACCGCGTTGCCCACTTCGCTCACAAGTTGCTTAAAGACCGCCTTTTGCACTGCAAACAAGGCCTGCATGGCATAAAACGGGCCAGTTATCAGGATATTGCAGCCCGCGGGCGTTAATTCTGTTACAGGCGTTATCGGCCGACGTGCACGGCATGGGCGGACTCGATTTTCTGGCTTATCGGATCGGCATGGCCCTGCGCGCATTATGTATTTCAACATCGAGGCCGATAGCCCGCATGGCTCGTGGTTATTTGGCGGCGGTCGTTCCGTAAGTTCCCGGAGGTTCTCGATGGATCAGGTCATGTGGTATTACCAGGAAGGCCAACAACCCATTGGCCCCATCGGCACCGAAGAGCTGTGCGCGAAGTTCGCCGCCGGCGAGCTTCCGCTCACAACCAACGTCTATTGCGATGAGATCAAGCAATGGGCGCCGGCGCAGACGATTCGCGGCTTTCGCGAAGCCGTCCCACCACCGGTGCCGCAGGCTCCTGCGGCGGAAGAATCAACGGCGCCTGCAAATGTAAGCCCTGCAACGCTTCCTACGGCACTGCCGCCGCCGGTGAAAGATCATGTGATCGCATCATCGGGCGCGTGGCCTTGGACGCGATTCTTTGCGCGCGGCGTGGATGTTCTGGCATTCAAGGCGATCGAAACGGTCATTCTTGCAGGATTGCTCGGATCGTTTCTCGCTCCGCTCAGGGACATGCTTCACGAACCAGGCGGCCAGAGCATCGTTATGTTGGGCCTGGCCGTGGCAATCACGATCTTTGGTTGGACTGTGTTTAATGCGCTTTTCGTTGCGCTGCTGGGCACAACGCCCGGCAAATGGCTGCTTGGATTGAGCCTGCGCAGCGGAACCGGCTCGCGGCTGACCTTTTCGCAGGCCTTCGCCCGCGAATGGAACATGATCTTCTTCGGGCTTGGCTTGGGCTTTCCCCCGGCCACGCTAATCCTGCTCATATTGGCTTACTTGCGCTTGATGGATAAGGGCGACACCGCCTGGGACCGTCGAGGCGGCGTGATCGTGCAGCACGTCCCGTGCGGCGCGGCACGCGTAACGGCAGCCTTTGGCGTTGCGATCGCGTCGCTGGCCATCTTCATCGGATCAGACACGATTACCGCGCTGGCTGCGGCGCATCGCCCGAGGTTTAACTCTAACGCGATCTCCTTTCCGACGATTCAACCGCAACCGATTACTGTGATGCCGATCGAGATGCCCAAGTCGCCCGATCCTCGGATTGGCAAGATCTCGGGCACATGGATCTGCACCACCGCCTCACGATCAGGCAACGAGCGATTTGTTTTGCGTGATGTGCTGGTGCTGAATGCCGACGCGACATTTCGGCAGAGCCTGCATGTGCTCGACAGCAAGGGTAAGGAGCATCCTGAACTGGGTCATCAATGGTCAGGCACGTGGGAGTTGAATGGCGATAAGCTCATTCAGAATGTCTCACTCAGCACCACCAATCTATATCCGGTTGGCCAATGGGGATATGAATTGAAGGACCTCCGGTTCGATGCGCTCAATCTTCAGCGAACCATCGAACCCGACGGCTTCCGGTACGGCGGCCGAAAGCCCCTATTCAAGTTCCAGCGGATGACGGCGACGGTCAAGGCCGAATAAACGGCCCTATGGGCGATAAGACAGCCCCGAAATCCTCGATGGCTCTCAGCGTCTTCTCATGAACGGCTGGTATACTTTTCAACAGATGCAGGCAGGATCTGGATGGCGGTCCGGTGAATGCCACGGCATGAATGCAATTTGCGGCCGGCCGGGTGCCGGTCGCGGATCTTAAGGACCTTTTTAATGCCGCGGAATGGCCGCGGCTTTTTTATTTGCTATTGGCAAATTGCTTGCGGAATTCATCTTCTGTTATGACTTGGACTCCAAGCTCTTTGGCCTTGTCGAGCTTGCTGCCTGCTGACTCCCCCGCCACCACAAAGCTGGTCTTCTTGCTGACGCTGCCGGCGGGTTTGCCGCCCAGCTTTTGAATCAACTCTTCGATCTCTTCGCGCTTGTAATGCTGTAAGGAACCAGTGACGACCACGGTTTTTCCCGAGAGCGGCAGTTCACCCTTTTCAGATTCGGGTTTTGCCGCTTCAAATTGCGGATCGATCTTGACGCTTTTCAACTCCGCCACGACATGCTGCCCTGCCTTGTTGTGGAAAAAGTCGTGAACCGAATCGGCGATCGCCGGCCCTATCTCATTCACTGCCGACAGCTCTTCAACTGTTGCCTTAGCCAGCGCATCCAGCGACCCAAAATGGCTGGCGAGCACGAAGGCCACGCGATTGCCGACGTGGCGGATGCCCAGCCCGGCCAGCAATCGGTCCAAGCCACACTTTCGGCTTCCTTCAATCGAATCCAGCACGTTCTGCGCGCTCTTTTCGCCCATTCGCTCCAATGAAAGCAGGTCCTCCTGGGTCAGCCGATAGAGATCGGCAAACGTCTTGACCAAGCCCTTTTCGATCAGTTGATCCACCAGCTTTTCACCGATGTTTTCCATATCCATCTGACGCCGGCCGCAGAACCAGATGAGCCGTTCGCGGAATTGCGCGGGACAATCGGGATTAACGCAACGGATATAAGGCGTATCCGCCTCGCGCTCAGTCTTTGCACCACAAGACGGGCATGTTTTTGGCGGATGAATCGCCTTGGCGTCTTTGGGCCTTTTTTCCATCACCGCCTGACGAACGTACGGAATGACTTCACCTGCCTTCTCCAAAACGATCGTGTCGCTGATGTGTAGATCGAGCTTTTGGATTTGATCGATGTTGTGCAGCGTGGCATTCGAGACGGTCGTGCCGGCGACAAAGACCGGATCGAGACGTGCCACCGGCGTGAGCGTTCCCCCCTTTCCCACCTGCCAATCCACTTCGCGCAAAACCGTCTGCACCTGCTCGGCGGCATATTTGTAAGCGATGACCCATCGCGGCGATTTGCTGGTTGCACCCAGGCGCTCACGTTGCTCGAGAGAATCGACTTTGATCACCATGCCATCGGTCTGAAACGCGAGCTTGCCGCGAACCTTCTCGAATTGTTCGATCGCTTTGATGACCGCATCGATATCCTTCGCGTGAGTCGTGTTGTCGCTGATCGGCAGATGCCAGCTCTTGAGCATCTTGAGCAGATCCCAGTAGCTGTCGGTGGTCTGCTCGCTGATTTGCCCTAGGCCATGCGAGATGAAGCGAAGCTTGCGCTGAGCGGTGATTTTCGGATCGAGCTGCTTGAGCGTGCCGGCCGTAAGATTGCGCGGATTCTTGAAGATTTCCTGGCCGGCTTCGAGGCGCGCCTGATTGATGCGCTGGAAATCTGCGTTGTTCATGTAGATTTCGCCGCGAACTTCCAGCACATCGGGAACGCGACGATGATCTTGAAGTCGAAGGGGAATGGCCTGGACCGTGCGCGCCTGGGCGGTGATATCGTCTCCAACCCGCCCGTCGCCGCGCGTGGCTGCCTGAACGAGCAATCCTTTTTCGTATCGAAGCGATGAGGCGACGCCATCTACCTTGGGTTCCAAAACATAGGAGACTTTGTCGTCGCCCAACGCCTTACGCACGCGCTCGTCGAATGCTCGGACATCTTCTTCGTTGTAAGTGTTGTCGATGCTCATCATCGGCTGGGCATGGACCACCTGCCTGAAGGCATCGATTGGCTCGCCGCCCACGCGCTGCGATGGAGAATCGGGCGACCGCAGTTCCGGGTGCTGCGTCTCCAGATCGATCAGCTCCTGCATCATGCGATCGAATTCGCGATCGCTGATCTCCGGCTGGTTCAGAATGTAATAGGCATAATTGTGATGATTCAATTGCTCGCGGAGCTTGGCAATTTTCTGTTCGATGGATGGGGCCATAGTTGTTAAATCCCCTTTTGGTTGCATTTAGTTCAATGTGCCGAGACATCGCGTGTCGTCGGACCCGCATGAGCCGACGACCACAGCCATTGTAACTGCTCTTCGAGTTGGAAGCGCTCCTGCCCCGCCACCAGATCATTGTGGCCAGCGTCCGGAAGAAAGACGAAATGTTTTGGGCCGGCGTAGGCGTTGGCCACCTTATATTGATATTCCGGGGGAACCGTGTCATCGCGCCCGGCCATGATGAAAACGCATGGCGCCTTGGCGGCTTTTCCGTTAGCAATTGAATCCAACGACTTGGGCACGTGCATCGCAACCGGCGTAGCCGCCAGCCAGAGATTCCACCAACCGTAATGACCCATGATCAGTTGCCGAAGAGGCGGCGGATTTTGCAACACAACACCAGCTACGGGCCGATGCGCGGCAACGTAGAGGGCGGCCGTCGTTCCGATGCTATGACCGGAAACAAAGATCGGCCGGCCCACCGCCCGCCGATTCAGCTCGTCATATGTCGCCAGGGCCGACGGCGCGATGGTGCTGAGGCGCGCGGAGCCAGAGCTTTGCCCATAGCCGGTATAATTCATCGACCAGACTTCGACCGGCAGATCGCTCCATTCGTCCGCCACGCGTTCGACGCCCGACTCGGCTCGATCACCATTCCCGCCAAAATGCAGCACGAATCCTCGCGGCTCACCAGCCGAAAGTGCATTCGACTTTCTTGACCAGACATCGAGCGTGCCCTTGCCGAAATGAACCTGAAGTTCAGTGGCGCCGGTAACGTGAATAGGGTCGCGCGAAGGAAAGAGAAGCAGGCGATCGGAGCAGCCGACTAACCACATGGCAATCAGCACATAAAGACATAAATAGGTTGGAAAACGCTTGAGGCGTCGTTTCGATCGACGAGCCATGGCGGGCATTATGATCGGGCCGCGGCTCCATCTGCAAGCAAATCCCGGCCATTCAAAACCGCCCGGACTTGAGAGATTGGATCATCCAGCGCGGGATCGATTCGATGCGCCACCCAGCCACGCTCGATTGCCGCGGCAACATTGTCCTGCACATCATCGAAGAAGAGGATGTGCCGCGGCTCCATGCCCGTCTCGCGCTCAAGATGCACGTAGATATCCGCCCCAGGCTTCCGGCATCCGACAAGGTGACTGGCAAAGCGATGGGTGAGGCGACGCAGCGGATAACCTGCCCCGTTCATGATTTCCCAATGGCTGTCATTGGTATTGGACAGACACGCGGTCATCACGCCACGGTCGGCAAGCTCATTGACCAGTTCTGCCGCCCCAGGGTACGGCCCGCGCAGGAAGGAGTCAGACATCTTTCGAATCTGCTTGGAGGACAAGCCCAGTAGCGGTGCCGCGGATTGGCAAAAGCCGTTGATATCGATTTTCCCCTCGTCGCATCGGCAGGTCAGATCGTGAAGCTGGAGCATCGCTGCAGGATCGGGCAGCGGTGGCGGCGCGATCCCAGCGCATTCAAATGCCTGCTGAAAATTGTCGCAAATGCGAACGAGGACCCGCCCAAGATCAAAGACGACCAGCCGGGTTTGAGGCCGGACTACAGACGATGCCATCATTACTCCGGCTGCCCTTTGCTCAGGTCATATACCCAGCCACGCGATGCCGGCTGCCATTCGAGCAGTTCGCCAGGCTGGAAGAACAGCCCCAGTTCCCGCTGCGCGCTTTCGGGCGAATCGGATCCGTGAATGAGATTGAAAGAGTTGCTGACGCCAAAGTCGCCGCGAATCGTCCCGGGTTCGGCCTTGGAGCCAAAGGTTGCGCCCATCATTTTTCGACAAATCGCGATCGCATCGCGCCCTTCGATGGCCAGCACCACCACCGGCGAACTGGTCATGAACTTCACCAGCCCCGCGTAGAAAGGCTTGCCGCGATGTGGCTCGTAATGCGTCTCCGCCAGCTTGGTCGAGATCTGCATGAGCTTCATGCCGACGATCTGCAATCCCTTGTTTTCAAAGCGAGTGAGGATCTGGCCGATGAGTCCGCGCTGAACGGCATCGGGTTTAAGAATGATGAGCGTGCGTTCCATAATCTAAAATTCCTTTTCAAGCTTTATATGTGAAACGCCGCGCACGTCCAAGCAGATGAAATAGCGGAAGCGATCGAAGTGCAAGTTATGATCTGCCGTATCCCTTCACCAGCGACCATTGCTCCACGGCTCGTGCCATGACCTCCTGCCCAAGCGGATTCAGGTGAACGATATCGAAAAAGACTTCTTTTCCCGGATGCTTCGAGTCCTCTTCTGTCATATCGAGGATCGGCACATCCTTGCTTTGCGCCCAATCACCAAGCTGGTTTCGTAATGGAAGTAACGCCGGCAATGGGTGAAAATCCGCGCCGACTACAGGCGTGTAAATAATGGCAAATCGAGCCCCCGAAGCTTCGCATTGCTGTCGGGCCTTCTCGAGCCACTCAAGTGTGCTGGCCGCGGCAGCTTTCTGATCAGGCACAACCGGTTCTGAAGAACCACGGTCGGCTGTCGTGACGTGAAACAGCCGGGGCTTCACGTATCGCGACCAGACCTCGCCAATCGCCGTCGGCGGATTGCGAGTGGGCAGTTCGACCACTTCTCCGGGAATCAAATCGTTAAAGGGCTGGACGATGTCGTAAGTATTCAAAACCATTACGACCAGATCTGCATTAAAAGTCCCGCGGGAATGCAGGTAGCCAACCTCATTTGGCACGGCCCATCCGCCGGCCGACGCGTTGAGCACTTCTACCGGCCGATGCAGTTGCCCCGGTAATTCACGTTGCAGGATCGATGTGCAAATTTTCGACTGATCGACGTGCGTTGTTCCAAACAGCACTGAATCGCCCAGAAAAAAGATGCGAAATTCATCCTTTGGCTTGCGTGGTTGGATCGAAGGTGATCGCATGCCAAACTGGTTGATGTCGTTGATGCAGAAGAAGCGACGAAGATGTTGGTTGGGCTTCGGAAGATAGCCGCAGTCGGCATCGAATTGATACAGCAGCGGATGACCCAGGCCCAAAACCGTGCGAAGCATCACTTCAAAGACGATGAGAAAGATTAGCGAGGCCAGAATGAACCGCCATAACCATCGCCGCCGTCGCGAAGAGCGGGCGCCGTCAGGAACAAGCGGTTTATCAATGGAATTGTCTACAGGAGCTTTCACGGAAAACTACTTCGAGGCAAGATTCTCTAATTCGATCGCCACTTTCTCCAGCACTGAACTCCAGTCGCCTGGCCGCGACTGGCGAAACAGCCGCATCGTCGGATACCAGGGCGAGTCGCTTCGTTCCAGCATCCAGCGCCAGTCCGGCGCAAACGGAAGAAGCGTCCAAACTGGCCGTCCCATCGCACCGGCCAGATGAGCCACCGCGGTATCGCAGGAGATCACCAGATCGAGATTCGCGATCAAAGCGGCCGTATCGGCAAAATCACGAAGCTCCTGCGTCCAGTCCACCCATTCCATGCCAGCCGACGGTGTTTTTTCTTCCGCACGGATCGAGCCTTTCTGAAGGCTGAAATAGCGAACCTGCTGGCACTTTGCCAGGGAGGAAAAAACGGCTAATGGAATCGAACGATTACGGTCATTGAAATAGCCGGGATTTCCCGCCCAGACAAGCCCAACATTAAACTTTGGTGAAAATGTTTGTAATCGGCTCTTCCAACTTTCAGCCAATTTCGAGTCGGCAGACAAATAGGGGACGTTTCTTGGAATGCTTTCGAGCGATATGCCCAATAGCGCTGGCAGGCTCATTGCCGGGTAATGAACGTCGATCTCGGGCATCGGATCCCCCGGCGAAACAACTTGTTCAATTCCCGGCAACTTTTGAAAAAGTCGCCGCAGCGGCGGCATCACTGCCACAATCACGCGCCCGCCTTGTGCGGCAAGAATCGGCGCGTATCGGGCAAACTGGATCATGTCGCCAAAGCCCTGCTCGAAATGCAGCAAAATCCGCCTGCCGTTCAGAGGCGAGCCATCCCAGAGCGGCTGCGAAAGCCCGACTCCTTTTGTCGCATTTTCCTTTTGCCAGCGAAGCTCATACAGCGGCCACCCGCGATGAAAATCGCCACGGAGCAGAAGCAGGTGACCCAGATTCCAACGGGCCTGCAGGTAATCGGGGCGCAATGCCATCGCCTTTTCCACAGCCGCAATAGATTGGTCGTATTTCCCCTGATCCTTCAGTGCATTGCCCAGACTGCACCAGGCTTCGGGAAGGTTGGGATCCATGGAAATGGACTTCTGAAATTTCTCGACCGATGCATCGACCTGCCCGCTGTCGTACATCACACAGCCCAGGTTGTAGTGAGCCGGCGCGAATCCTGGCATAAGTACAATGGCTCGTTGCAGCGCATCGGCTGCGCCGGCGTAATCCTTCATCTCCAGAAGAGCGTTGCCAAGGTTGTTGAAGGCTTCTGCATAATCGGGTCGAAGGACGATCGCCTGGCGATAGGCAGCAATCGCTTCGGGCATCTGCCCCTTCTCCTGATAAGCCGTGCCGAGATTGTAGAATGCTTCGAAATATCCCGGTGCCAAGCTCACAGCCATGCGAAAAGCCATGATCGCCTGGTCCGGCAGGCGAAGCTTCATCAGGATTTTTCCGGCTTCGTTATGCCACGCAGGCTCGTTGGGGCGCGCAGAAACAGCTTGGGCGAGGACACGCAGGGCCTCTTCATAGCGCCCTTGCGCTACGAGCATTCGGGTAGCATCTATCGGAGATTGCGCAGTCAAGATTCACCTTTGGAAAACGGAATTGCGCGTTGCCGCACCAAGTCGGACAATTCTTTCCTGATTACTTTCAAGGGCGTGTTCCAATCGCCGGGGGCTGTCTGACGGAACAGTCGAGCGCTGGGATACCAGACGGAATCCGAGCGGCCCAGCATCCATCGCCAGTCTGGTGCAAAGGGCAGCAGAATCCAGACCGGCTTGCCGATTGCCCCGGCCAGATGAGTGACTGACGTGTCACAGGCGATGACGAGATCGAGATTTGAGATCAAAGCTGCCGTATCGGCGAAATCCTCGATTTGAGCGGTCAAGTCTATCATCTCAAAAGCAGGAGCTTGGGCCGTAATATCTGCAGTAATGGCGTCCTTCTGAAGACTGTAGTATTGCACACCCGGCATGGCCAAGTGCTCGGCCATCGAGCGCAGTGGCACAGATCGGTTTCGGTCATTTGAATGAATGGGATTGCCTGCCCAAACCAGGCCAACTCGCAGCGCGTTCCCAGCCCGGCCGACGCGCGATCCCCAACGCTCAACCAAGTTGACGTCAGCTTGGAGATATGGAGTCGTCGATAGGTCGCTCAGGGAAACGTTAAACAGCCGGGCCAGACTTAGAAGCATGGTGTAGCAGTCGAATGGCGGAACGGGTTCATCAATACCGACGTATTGGCAAATCCCGCAATGCCCTTCCAGCAATCGGCGCAAAGGTGGCCGCCCGAGTGCAATCACCTGGCCGCCAAGTTCGACAAGGCGCGGAACAAAGCGGACGAACTGTATCACATCGCCAAACCCCTGCTCGAGACAAACAAGAATGGTGCGACCATTCAGTGGGGCACCGTCCCAACGGGGTCGATCGAACCGATAGAGGTCGGTATTCGGCCGCGATTCGAAAAGACGCCAGCCTCGCTCATAGTCGCCCTTCAGCAAGAGCACGAGTGCCAAGTTCCACTCCATGCGAGGATTACCCGGCTGTAAAGCAATTGCCTTCTCATAGGCCGCGATCGCTCCATCTAAATTGCCCTGATCTTTGAGCGTACTGCCAAGATTGGCGTAAGCTTCGGCAAAGTTCGGCTTCAACTCAATCGCCCGATGCGCTGCCACCAGCGCAGCTTTGTACTCGGCACGCTCATGATGCAGCGCAGCCATGCTGTTCCACGCCTCAGCAAACATCGGCCGGAGCGTCAGCGCGCCTTGGAGGGCAGCAATCGATTCATCGTATTTCCCCTGATCCTTTAGCGCATTGCCCAGGCTATACCATGCTTCAGGAAGATGGGGATCAATGGAAATGGCTTTGCGGAATCGTTCAACCGATGCCTCGATTTGCCCGCTCTCAGACAGCACGCAGCCGAGGTTGTAATGCATCGGCGCAAAGGTCGGCACGAGCGCGATCGCGCGTTGCAGCGCATCGGCTGCGTTGCCATAGTCCTTTATTTCAAGCAGGGCATTTCCAAGATTGTTGTATGCCTCGGCATAATTGGGCCGCAGCGCGATCGCCTGGCGGTAGGCGCTGATCGCTTGTGGAATTTCCTTTTTTTCCTGGTGGGCCGTGCCGAGATTGTAGAAGGCCTCGGCGAACTGCGGCGCCAGCTGACCAGCCGTGCGGAAGGCGATGATCGCTTGATCGGGCCGACCCAGTTTCATCAGGATTTTTCCTGCTTCGTTGTGCCAGGCCGGCTCATTGGGGCGAGCGGAGATCGCTAGAGCGATCGAATGAAGGGCCTCTTCATAACGCCCCTGTGCTGCAAGCATCAGCGCAGCGTCAATGGGTGATTTCTCCTTCACCGTTCACCCATGTGAGCTGATGTTGCGCTGTCGCGCCAATTCAGACAATTGGCTGGCCACTTCTTTTAACGGCGCGTTCCAATCGCCGGGTGTTGTTTGGCGGAAGAGCCTGGCCGTTGGATACCAGATTGAATCGGTGCGATTCAGCATCCATCGCCAATCCGGTGCATGGGGAAGCAGAATCCAGACTGGCTTACCGATCGCTCCAGCCAGGTGTGCCACGGACGTGTCGCAGGCGATCACCAGGTCAAGGTCCGAGATGAGAGCCGCAGTATCGGCAAAATCATCGATTTGCGACGTCAGGTCCACCATTTGAAGTTGTGGAGCGTCGGTGGCAATCGATGTTGGATCTGCATCTTTTTGCAGGCTGAAGAACTGCACACCCGACGAAGCCAAATGCTGGACAATTGCGGCGAGAGGCACCGACCGATTGCGACCATTAAAATTATTTCGATTGCCAGCCCAGACCAGACCGACTCGAACCGCCTGCCCGGCCGGCCCAATGCGCGATTTCCAAAGCTCAACCAGCGCTGGATCGACTTTCAAATACGGATTTTGCGCCGATGCTTCAGCCACCGAAATATGAAAAAGCCCCGGCAGGCTCAAATGCAGCGTATAGCAATCAAATGGCGGCAACGGTTCTCCAAAAGCAACATATTGGCTTATTCCGAATTGGCCGGCGAGCAAGCGGCGCAGTGCCGGTGGACCCAGTGCAATCACTTTTCCCCCGCGCTCAGCAATGCGCGGCACAAAGCGCACGAACTGAATGATGTCGCCGAAGCCCTGCTCAAAGCGAACAAGAATGGTTCGACCGTTCAGCGGCGTACCATCCCAGCGCGGCTGTTCGAAATGATATGGGCCTTCGGAATAGTCGCTGGTCTTCCAGCGAGATTCATAAGCGGGCCAGCCTCGCTCATAATCACCCTTCAGCAACAGAGCCAACGCAAGATTCCACTCGATGTGAGGGTCGCCGGGCCGCAGGGCAATGGCACGATCCCATGCTGCGATTGCCCCATCTAAATCTCCCTGTGCCTTGAGTGTGTTCCCAAGATTCGCATAAGCCTCTGCGAAATTGGGCTTCAATTCCATTGCCCTGTTCACCGCCGCGAGCGATTCCTTGTAATCGCCTCGCCCATGCAGCAGCGTCGCGAGATTGTTCCATGCCTCGGCGTAATTGGGGCGCAGCTCTGTCGCGCGGCCGAATTCCACGATCGCCTCATCGAAGCGCGACTGGGCTTTGAGCGTCAGGCCCAGATTATTGTGAGCTTCGGCATGATCAGGTCGAAGGCGAATCGCCTCACGAAGCGCCGCCTCGGCCGGCTGCAGCTGATTCTGCATAGTCAGCAGATTTCCAAGGTTATTCCATGCCGGGGCGAAATCAGGGCGAAGCGACAGAGCTTTCTGGTAAGAGGCAATCGCGCGAGCCGAGTCTCCAGTAAGTTTTAACGCGTTGGCCAGGTTGTAATGCGCCTCGGCCACATCGGGCCGAAGGGCAACAGCCTCATTCAAATTCTCGATGGCCGTTTCGAACTTGCCCTGCCCGGCAAGCATGATCCCCAGGTTGACTAGAAGCTCTGCGCTTTTTGGCCGCAAGCGCAGCGCGGCCTGCAATTGCTCGATGGCCTCCTCTACGCGTCCGGTTTGCTGAAAAAGCATGGCCAGTGCCTGGCGAAGTTGCGGATGGTCTCCTTGCTGATTTAAGGTTGCGCGGAGCAATGCTTCGGCTTCGCGCAGTTGCCCCGCGCGCTGCTGACGCAGCGCAAGGGCGCAGGCTTGCTGGATCGTCATGAGCGATTCGAACATTCTGTCACGTCGAGGCCACTGCGACGTTGTTGGCCGTATTGCTATCGGCCGGCACCGTCAGTGGATTGATCGACGCGATGAGATTGTAGCTGCCGGCGGCTAAATTCGCAGGCGCAACAAAATGGATATGAAGCTTTTTGCTCTGGCCCGGCTTGATTCGGATCTTCACGCCTGGAATTGTGGTGATGACTGTGTCGCTCGTATCGAGCGTTTGATCATTCGAGGAATACAAAGTGATCGTCACAGTCCCGACTGCCATCACGTTTCCAAGATTCCCAACCGAAACAAACGCGTTGGTCGTCTTTCCGGCCTTTACGGAAACCGATGAGGGAGCGAACGTAGCCGACAGATCGACCGTCGGTCCCTTAATCTGGACCGGAGCGCTGACCACCGAATCGGCTGCAGTATTGGTGCTCGTGGCGTCAACGTCAGCGATTAAATAGTAGCTGCCATCCGCAAGGTTAGATGGGTATTTGAATTTTAGATTGACGTTCTTCGAAGCGCCCTGTTTGAGATTGACGCGCGGCAGCATCAAGGTGGTCATCTGCGCATCGTCACTTGAAAAAGTCGCGTCGGTCGAAGCCACAAGCGTGATAGCAATGGGTCCGGAAAACTTCGGCGTGCCGGTATCGGTAATTCGTAAAGTCAGCTTGCCAGACGATGAACCGAGCACGGCTGAAGGAACGCCAATCAATGTCCCCGAGAGAGGCGATGGGGGAAGGACTTGGGGCGTCTGATTTCCCCCTGGGCCACCCGTTGATCCTCCGGTTCCAGTAATGATCGGCGGCGCAATCCCGTTGAGAATGTCGACAACGGATTGAGTTCGAGGCGTTCCCAAGCCTGTCGCGGTGTCATATCCCGCCGTGGCCACCTGCGCGTTTGAACCATATCCCCATTTCCAGTGGATCTGACCGCCCCCGCCACTTTGCACATCATGGAAGTCAGAAGTGTAAGCGTCATATTGCGATGAAGAAGGCGATTGATAGGCGGCATAAAGGAGTGGCAATGTCTGCGACGACCCATCGAGCGTGCCTTGCCCCTGAAGAACTCGAGCTTGGTCGGCGATCGCAATGAGTGCCGCCCACTGCGGAGACCCGGCGCTGGTGCCACCGACTGGATACCAGCCGACGTCTCCAAAACCGTCGTCCGTTGAATCGTAGACGGCAAAGCCGGTCAGCTCATCGCCGTTATATGCGACATCCGGCACACTTCGCACGCCGCTACTTTGTACGCCTCGCTGATAGGAGGGCTCGCTTTCGACAGTGCTGTATCCTCCGCTCGTGCCGTTCCATGCAGTTTCAGTCAGGTAAGTGCCATCTGATTGAGTAAATAAACTTGTTCCGCCAACCGACAGGACATTTGGTGAGGTCGCCGGATACATGGTGCCATTGACCACTCCACTGTCGCCGGCAGCAGCAATAAAGGTGATGCCCTGATGTCCCGTCGGTGTTATGAAATCAGCGTCAAAGCTGGCTTGCGAGGCGGTTTCGCCGCCGTCGGTGAACTGGAAAAACTCGCTGCCGCCCCAGCTCATGGAAACGACCGACACGCTTGGCACTGTACGCGCATAGATCGCGCCGGCTATGAGGTCGCTCCATGAATCGCTCTGAGTTTCGATCAGGAGAATGTTGGCGCCGGGAGCCATGGCGTGGGACCATTCGACGTCCAGGGAGATTTCTCCGGCCCAGCCCGAGTCCGGGGTGGGCAGCGTACTTCCGCCGGTTTGATTGACGATTTTGAAGCTCGGCGGAGCGGCAATTCCAAATTGAGAATCGAATGTTGCCAAGTCCGACGCGATGGTAGGTGCATCGAAGGCATCGACAATCGCGATGGTTTGACCTCGTCCATCTGCCGCGACCGAACCATTCCCGATGCTCAACTGGTCGAAGCCATAAGCTTTGCGGATCTCCGCGGGGGAAAATCCGGAAATCGAACTGGAAGAATCAAATGGAAGGACTTTCAAATCGGGATGCGGATTTCCGACAGCGCTGGCAGAGAGCAGCATCCTTGGCTCAAGCTGTTCGACCGCGTTCCAGATTGTCGTTCGGGCTGCTGGTTTCTGTCCCCTTTTAAGGATTCTCATGATGCACTCCAGGTAGAAAAGAATTCTCGCCGCTTCCACAGGCAGCGGAGCTACCTGCATCTTGGGAAAACGGAAGTAGGAGCCGCAATATTTCGAAATATCCTCTGCGAGATTTACGAATATTGCGAGTCCGCACGCGATCGCCGCGCGACGGAGCATTTCATTTCGGACAAGATGTTATACCCGAAGGCAGGGCAACCGTGGCAGGAATTTCGCGACGGGTATTCTTCGCCGTCTACACGAGCGTCAGCTGGGGACGTGCGAATGATTCGGGCCCACGACTTCGGCCAGACTTGAGTGGGAAGGATGTCTTTCGCCGGTCATGGGCACCACTGTTTCGATGCAGCGAGCGGCAATCCCCAGCTCGGCGGTATTGATGGGGCGATTGACTTTATAGCCAAAATAAACCAGCCAGGCACTGAAACCATCGACTTCGACGTAGCCACGAACATGATATTTGCTGTTTTCGCCCTCGAACCACGGCCGGCCAAGTTCATCAGTCCATTCCTTCACAAGCCGGCCTCCACTGCTGTCCTTTGCATACTGGAGCTTTGCGAACCAGATCAGAGCCTTCGCGCTTAGAGGCAGCGGCATGTGGACATAGACAACCCCGCATCCGGTGTAGCCGGTCGGCGATTTCCACTGCTGATGATTGTAAAGACCGGTTTCCTGAAGCTGCAGAGGGTGCCAACGCTCTGGCATCGAGCAGGTCACATGCAGCGGCTCAATCGTCTGAACCGTCTTGAGGCCCGAAAAATCCAAGCGTAACTGATGGTCGATTAATTCCGCGTTGGAAACAGTTCGCGTGGTTTGGCAGCCGGTCATCAAGCCAAGAACGAGCGCCAACCCCATCAATTGCGCTGCAATCGACAGCTTCTGGATGCAAGGACTGATACGACTATGCCCAAGACCCCGTGCAACGCCCATAACTGCTCCCAGCGTAGCCGACGACGCTCGCCGCTCCTCAACCCGAGGGCGACAGCGATTGGTTAAAACAACTTATCGGCCAAATCGACCGGGAAAGCGCTGCTTTGGAGAGCTCCTAAAGGGCGTTCGGCCCAGAGGAAATTCACAACAGCAGAACTTAACTCCCGGGCGCAAACGGCCACCCGGTCCTGCCTAACTGGATTGACCACTTCAGAACGGGTTGGAATGCCCATCCAGCCCAAGAAGGTCAACTCGATTCAATCCCGCACAGTTGTTAAACGAAGCCGGCGGCCGGCTTGTTCATTATTGTCTTTGAGCGACAGTAGCCTTTTCCGCCGCTTCAATATAACCCACGCGCGTATCATCACGCGCTCTTTCAGCCACTTCAAGCTCATTTTGAGCGATAGGATGATCGAGCCGCGTGCCAGCATAAACCGCCCAGGCTGCATTTCCCCGCACTATCAGGTTGACCCGGATTTTATAAATTCCGCCCTCGGCTACAAATCGATAGCCCGGCAGCTTGTCGTCCCACTGCTTGCTGAGCAATCGGGCACTGCCTTCTGATTCACGCATGTGATTCATGAAACCCCAAAGCGTCAAATCAGGACCGGCCGGCCAAGGCAGGTACATGAGAATGACGCCATAAGCCGTGTTTTTGGAAGGGCTTAACCACGCCTCATGCACGTGGCGAGTATTTGATTTCAAAGGGTCGGGAGTCCACCCGGTTGGAACTTCAACCAATGCTTTGGCGGGCGCAAAAAGCGTTAATCGGGTCATCCCGGGCATCGGCGCGCTTGCGGGCTGGGCCGATGCGATCCGATAGGGCTCGGCACTTTGGCAGGAGCATAGAAATGAAGCGATTGTCGCCGCCATAAATACGAAGGCGGCGAGAGATCGTAGTTTGGTCGCGTTTAACATTACGCCTGCGAAAGGCAAAAGCCGTGCGGGGCATAAAAAAAGAACGCCGCCGGTCCGAAAGGCTTTGACGGGGGCTCAATGGACCGGCGGCGCTGAAAACTGCAATCTCGACCTACTTCTTAGCCGCTGCGGGAGCGGCACTCTTCTGGAAGCTGTAGGTCCCGCCAAATTTCTTGCTGAATCGCTCAAGGCGACCAGCAGTATCCACGAATTTCTGCTTTCCGGTGAAAAACGGGTGGCAATTGCTGCAAATATCGACATTGATCCGGGACAAGGTGCTGCGCGTTGTAAAGGTGTTTCCGCATGCACAGTGAACCGTACAAGTCTGATATCGAGGATGAACTTTTTCTTTCACGGCCATGACTCCTTTGGCTGGAACGTGCGTTTGGCCTCACATGGCAGAACGTCAGTCCAGCGCTTTTGATTCAATCATTATACGCACGTGTGGCCGCGACGGTTTGTCGTGGCGCAAGGCGAAGAATCTACTCGCTATGAATCGCTGCTGCAAGGACAGCCAGTGTTGCCGCGATACCCGCACGGAGAGGGCGGCCAAGTGCCAAACATCTTGTAAGGTTGCTGGCCCGCAGGACGTTCCAAGCGCGCAGTAAACGAAACTGAGACAATGTTGCGACCTCCTGCTCGGCACAACTCAAGCGGCGTTTAGCGTCTTCCATCTGGTTAGTCGCGTCCGCGAGCTGAAACCGCAAATCAAGCAGTTGTCGTTCAATCGACTCCTTTTCGCCGCGCTGTTGAGAAAGCGCGCGATTCAACGAACTGAATTGCCCCTGATGACGTGCAATGGATTGGTAAAAAAGATGTCGCGTAATTCGTGGCGCGGTTGCGGGGACGACGTCTGTTGACGCGTAACCCAGCCGGGTCATCCACGCGCCATGCAGCAGCCAGAATAACGATTCCTCTGCTTCTTCAAACTTCGGCGGAGGCGCGTGGGATCCCTCCCGGAAAAAGCGTGGATCGAGCCGATGCAGCGCATCGAAATCATTTTTCCAGGGACGAAGTGGCCGCAATTCGAGGAAATCTGCGATTCGTTCAATCTGTTGGTCTGGCTCAACGACCAACTCTTCGTAACGCAGTGTGAGGGTATTGGGCCTTTGTAATGGTTCCCATGCATCCAGGTGATCGCTCCATGAGCCAAAAGGCGTGAAGCCGATGAGCGTATCGGCAAGCGTGGCTTCGCCCTGTAGCTGCCCATGGTCGCGCTGGTAATGCCAGTATGAATATGACGCACCGCGCCCGTCGCGCACGATGTAAATGGATTTGCTCTGATCGATCGGCACATCATGCGATTTGACGCAAAAAAGTTCCGTCGAATCGTGCATCGACTTATAGGCATCGTCGAATTTGCCACCCAGAAACTGGTGACCAACGCATTGGGCTACCGCCGGATTGGCGCCGATGTCGTCGCGATCGTCGTACATCGAGCAAGTTGAAATGCCCCACACCTGCTTGAGCATCAAACGAACGAGCGTATTCCCCGATCGGGGAAAGGATGAAAGCCAGACAATCATTCGCGAACCCTTACTCCATTGTTCGAAAAAAACCTTCGACCCACTGGTAATTCAATATCATGTCGGCCACCCGGCGTGGAATATTCCCCAAAAAACCTTTGTTCCCCATTCTTTCAGCAAATTCCTGATAACCACTCAGGGATTCGGCGGGCAAATGCGAAGATGGATGATTTGGACGGAAAGGCCCCATCCATTTCATTTGTCAAATGAACTTTTTTTTGTTTTCTGTTGCATTTTGTCTTGAAGCACACTTGACACTCCATATAGTCCCGCTCAACCCACACGGACGTGGGCAGATGTTATGCGGTCCCTGGGCATGGCCGCGTCTGTGGGTCGTAACACAGTTTCGCTAAATGTCCCGGATTTCCCGGGGCTGGCCGGATCAGGAGTCGGCTCAGCTTCGGGGCGGCGATCATCGCCGCATGTCATGGTCCACGGGGTTCGTGATAGGACATGACGGGCCGCGCACCTCGCTCCGCGAGGGTTGTTGTATTTGCAATTTTGCGACGTACCGACAGGGCCAATAGCGCTGCGCCCCGAATGGGTGAGTTCGCTTGGCGGGCCCGATGCCGACGTCGCTCTAGCGCGAATATTTTTTAATGTTGTCCGCCGCTTGATGCGGCTTTCTCCGGAAAGGAGGGCGTAATGCCCCACCGTTTCCCCCGCGGGAAGGGTCTTGTTGTTGATTCGTTCGTGCAAACCTGCGAGGGAATCATTAGTCGAGGGCTTCAACTGGCTTTTGGAGGGTGGTCCGGCAAATCAAAGAGTGCAGCAGCTTGCATTCGACAGGCCGCCGCTGGAGCCGTCGAAGTTCTGGAGAATCGAACCTTACTTTCGTCAACCTATTTTGTCGCGACCAACGGCTCGGACAGCAATCCCGGCTCGGTCAGCGCGCCGTTTAAGACCATTCAACACGCGGCCAACATCGCCAGGGCCGGCGACGTGGTTGATATTCGCGGCGGCACCTACCACGAAACGGTACACCCGGTTAATTCCGGTACGTCGTCTGCGCCGATCACCTTTCAAGCCTATAACGGCGAAAGCGTCACCGTCAGCGGCGCCGATCCGATCACCGGCTGGTCCTCGTACGGAAATTCAATTTACGATGCCAGCATGCCCTGGTCACTGGGCACTGGTAATGATCAGGTCTTTGTCGACGGGCAGATGATCAATTACGCCCGCTGGCCCAACACCAGCCTGGATCCTTCTCATCCGAACCTCGCCCACGCACAGAGCGTCAGGCTCAGCGGTTCAACCGCCACGCTTTATGACTCCTCTCTTACGCAATCCTCGGGCTATTGGGATGGTGCGACGATTCATATTGCTCCGGGTGAAGCCTGGATCGCGCAGACCGGAACTGTGACGAATTCTGGCAATGGCTGGCTGACGTTCAACTATCAGCCGCTCGACAGCTATGAATTGCCCAAAGCGGGCAATGCCTATTACCTGACCGGAACTTTCAAAGCGCTGGACAGCGCCGGCGAATGGTACAACTCGGGCGGCAAGCTCTATGTGCGTACGCCCAGCAGCGACAACCCGGCCTATCACGATGTCGAAGCGAAGCATCGGCTCTACGCCTTTGATCTGAGCGGTAACAGCTACATCACCGTTCAGAACCTCAACATCTTCGCTTCGACGATTAACACCAGCTCCTCCTCGAGTCACGACGTCATCAACCATATCGGCGCCTACTACACCGGCCAATTTCTCATGAATGTAAACGGTTGGAGCGAGCCGACCAATTTGGGAATCGTTCTGGCCGGGTCCTACGACGTCCTGGAAAACAGCACGGTGGCCTACAGCGCCGGCGACGGCGTCTACGTGACCGGATACGGATCGGTCGTCAGCAATAACACCGTGCGCGACACCGATTACAGCGCATCGGATGCCGCGGCCATTCGCGTCAAGACCAGTGGCGTGACGATCAGCCACAACACGATCTACAACGCCGGCCGCGATGGAATTCAGCACCAGGGTTCGGGCCTTTCGATCACCAACAATTCGATCAGCGCGATTGGGATTCAGACCACCGAAGCCGGTGGAATCTATGACGTGAACACCAACGGCGGCGGCACCACGATCGCTTACAACACGATCTACAGCTTCCACAGCGGTGGCTATGGCAGCACCGGCATCTTCCTGGACAACAACTCCAGCAGCTACAACATCCACAACAATGCTGTTTCGAATGTGGATTCGGCTCTGAAGATGAACTACACCTGCCGCTACAACAGCATCTATAGCAACACCCTCAGTGGGTCGCAGTTCGCCATCAACACCAATCAGAAAGGCGATTGGTACGGCACCTCCATCCACAACAACGCCGTGTCCGGCCAAGTCGTTTTGACCAGTGGCGGGAGCTATTACAGCAATTCCAGCTCCGGCGGCGCCGGAAGCATCAGCAGCGGTTCCAGTTCGACTGCATCGGCACCGCCCGCTCAGAGCCAACCGGTTTCCAGCGGAGGCACCGGCTCAATCTCCGGCACGTTCTTCCTGGATTCGAATGCAAATGGCGTCTGGAATTATGGGGAACCGGCGTCGCCATACTGGGGCGTCTACATTGACGCCAACAATGATGGCCGTTACGACTCGGGCGATCGCGAAATCATCGCCGGATCCAACGGCGCATTTACCTTCAGCGGCCTCGCTGCTGGCAAATACGTGATCCGCGGCACGACCGCGTCGGGCTGGACTCAGACTTCGCCCGCCAATGGTGGTGCTTATGTCATCACCCTCGCTTCGGGCCAAAACGTGACCGGCCAAAACATTGGTGAATATCACGGAACCATCGCCGGCAGCACCTCAACGTCGGCCAAGGGTTCGATTTCCGGCACGTTCTTCTACGACTCCAACGCCAACGGCGTCTGGAATTATGGCGAACCCGCCTCGCCATCATGGGGCGTCTATATCGACGCCAACAACGATGGCCGATATGACTCCGGCGACAAAGAAATCATCGCGGGATCGAATGGAGCCTACAGCTTCACCGGTCTTGCCGCCGGCACGTATGTGATTCGAGGCACCACTGCTTCCGGTTGGACTCAGACCTCGCCGGCCAATGGCGCTGCACAAGTGGTCACTCTGGCCGCTGGTCAGAACGTCACCGGTGAAAATTTCGGTGAAGTTAAGGGAACCGTCGCCGGCAGCACGTCGACTACCGCAAAGGGATCGATTTCCGGCACCTTCTTCTATGATTCCAATGCAAATGGCGTCTGGAATTATGGTGAGCAGGCTTCGCCTTCGTGGGGCGTGTACATCGATATGAATAACGATGGCCGCTATGACTACGGTGACAAGGAAATCATCGCTGGATCCAACGGCGCATTCACGTTCAGCGGTCTGGCTGCTGGCACTTACGTCATTCGCGGAACCACAGCCTCTGGATGGACCCAGACTTCGCCGGCCAACGGCGGAGCCCAAGTCATCACCTTGTCTGCCGGGCAGAACGTGACCGGCGCCAATATCGGCGAATACCATGGAACAGTAACCACCTCGACCGCGACGGGGTCGATCACCGGTACCTTCTTCTATGACACCAATGCCAACGGCGTCTGGAACAGCGGCGAAGTCAGCTCGCCTTCGTGGGGCGTCTATATCGATGCCAACAACGACGGGCGATATGATGCCGGTGACACCGAGATCATCGCCAACAAGTATGGAACTTATGCCTTCAGCGGTTTGAAGGCAGGCACTTATGTGATCCGTGCCACCACCGCCAGCGGCTGGAAGCAGACCAACGGCAGCGGCAAAGTCATTACACTGTCCGCCGGACAGAACGTTACAGGCGTCAACTTCGGCGAAGTCCGGATCTAACGGCTGCTTCTTGCAAGCCAAAGGCTTATGAGCCAATGACTGAGGGCTTGGAAGCGGACCGCAAATTTGGTTGATTTTTAAGCGCCGCCCGGAAACGGGCGGCGCTTTTTTGCGCAAATGGCTATAATGGAGGTGCATCGCCGCCATGGGAACTGGAGTGGAGTTGAGTGCAAGGCTGTTTCGGTTCTGAAATCCTCCAGGACTCTGGATTTCACTTCTGAAATGCGGCTGATGCAGGAATGGGCTTGAATCGGGCAATCCTGATTCGGCCCGCTTTTTGCGGCAGAACAACTCGGGCACTGCCAATGTTTCCGGGAGCCATCATGGGGTCGAAAGCAACACTGTATGAAGTGCAAGGGGCGCACGGAACGGTCTACGTTTATGCCATTCACGACAGCGAATCGGGCATGCTCTGGACCGAGCGCTCCGAAGCCGCCGCGCGATCACTCGCTAAGGAAAAAGGCTTGACGATCAGCGCGGAGGAGAGCATCACGCGCACACAGTTGCTCCGCCTGATGGGACAGGAAGTGGAAGAAACGCCGGCTCCTCAGCCTCAGCAAACCAAACCTGAGCCGCCCAAGGCCCAGGTGCTTCCTGTTCAATCAGGAACTCAGCCACACGGGTTGGGCAGCACATGGCTCGGCTGCAAAGTTACTTCCGGCGGCGCATCGCTTCCGGTCGCACAGGATCACGACTCAGTGCCCGGCGCGGCTGATGAACAGGATGAAGACGAGATCGTCGTCTCTCACGCCCCCACCAAAGCCGCCTCACTCTTCTGCGGCGAAAAGCCACTGACGCCGCCGGAGACGAACGAATAGCCTAAGCATCAACTCATCCTCGCGTCCGCGCGAAATAAGGCCCGCCGAGCTCGAAGTCTTCATGTGTGCGGACAAACGTCCACGCCAGATTGTGAGGGGACACGAAGAATTCTACGTGAATGAAATCGCCCAGCTCAAGCAGCGGCCCTTCACATTCAAAGGCGTTCATCTGCAGAGTGTGAACGTCCACGCACGTCCCTGGCACTTTTGACAAGAATGGCACAAGAAGCCATCGCGTCTCCGGCTCGCGCAGATATTCGTCCATAGCCTTCGCACCCTCGCGAAAGTTGGCGCCGCTCACAAACGCCTGCTCGTATGCTCTTCTCCAGGATAACTCTCTCGCTCGATGTTCTTCGATCGACAATCGAGAACACCGGACATTTGATGATGTGCAATACGCTTGTAACGCATCATCGTCCGGGTAATCGGTCTCTCTGTTTGGAAACTTCATACGGTTTTGCGAAGCATAGCACCTGCGCGCTAATGACAGTCGGCTTTATGCGCGTTCATTGCGCGTCAGCCGCATCCATGCTCTGGCGGGCATTCGGCCATGAAAGGTGCCGCACTCGGGACAGCGCGGCGAGTTGCTGCCTTTGAGCTCGTAGCCGCAGTGGACGCAGCAGTTGGCCAGGAAGCGATCGTTGCGGCGCTTTCTTCGTGCTCGCGATGCGAAGCGGACGGCGCTGTCGGTCAATTGGCTCAATCCCACCACCAGCAGGAAAATTGGAATCGTCCATGAACCTGAAATGCCGGAACTTCGGACACCAGGCAGAAGAAACAGGAAAGCCGCGAGGGAAATGAATCCCGCGATCAGCGAAGCGTATCTCCGCGGAATCAATTCTCGAAAGAATATGGAATGCGAGTGTCGCATCGGCAGATGATGCACTCAGATGACAGGAAAGGCCGAGATGGGATTCGAACCCATGAATAACGGATTTGCAATCCGTCCCCTTAGTCCACTTGGGTACTCGGCCGCGGGTCTGGAACGATAAACACGCCTTTGGAGCAAGTCAATTCAATATGGAATTGCGGCCTCTGTCAGCATCCCGGCCGAATCATGTACCCACGAATCGATATTTGTCAACTGATTTTAAAGATTTGCCAATCGCTGCTCGGCGTCGCCGAAGCGGTCGAGCTTCACGCCCATGCGATCCATGATCGAGAGGTAATAGCTGCAGAGCTTGCGGTTTTCATCGCCCTTATCCAGATAATCGAGCACCCGGCCGGTCTTGAGCGTTCCACCCAGTCCGCCTGCCGTGAGCATCGGCACTTTCGTCGAATCGTGGCGCGTACCCGACCACATGTTGGACATGAAGGTCAGGCAGCAATTGTCCAGCACCGTGCCTTCGCCTTCGGGCATCGAATCGAGCTTCTCGGCCAGGTAAGCAAACTTGCTGACGTAATAGTGGCAGATGCGCTCGTAGGCATCGGAGGTGTCGTTGTGCGAAGCGGGATGATGCGAAACTTTCACATCCAGGAACGGATAGCACAGCCCTGAAATATCCCGGCACAAAAGCAGAGTCGCAATTCGTGTCTTATCCGTCTGGAAACCCATCGCGACGATGTCGCACATGAGCTTCATGTGCTCACGGATATCTTCCGGCAATCCATTGTCCGGCCGCTTCATCATCTGCATCGGCTGGCCATTTTCTTTAGCGCGCTCCTGCGCCTTGTCGCGCAGAGCGCGGGTCGAATCGATGCGCTTCTCAACCGATCGCACGCTCGTCAGATATTCATCCAGCTTGGCCTTGTCGGAACTGCTGACCTGATGGCTGAGCCTTTTAGCCTCGCTACTCACACGATCGAGAATGCTCTTGTTGCGCTGGCTGCCTTTGTTATCGAACAAGCTGTCGAACGCCAGCGACGGATATTCTTCCAGCGGCACCGGCGAGGTCGCCGTCTCCCAGGAAATGTGCGAGCTGTAGGCCATCGAGAAATTGGTTTCGTGATAGCCGGTCACCGGCTGCTCGCAGCCGAGCACCATGCTGGGCTGAACCGTCTGATCACCCAGATGAGTGGCCAGGACCTGATCCATGCTGACCCCGCCGTGCAATTCGGCGCCTTTCGTCAGATGCGCGCCGGAAAGCAGGTTGCCGGTCTGACCCGGATGAATGCCGACGCCGGTCGAAGCTTTGTTGAATAGACCCGTGATGAAGTTCATCTTGGTCTTGACCTTCTCCATCGGCTCCAGGCTCTTGCCCAGTTCCATCTGCGCGCCACTGCCTTTGGCCCACCAGTGCTTGGCATTGATGCCATCCGCCATGAAGACGACGGCAAATCGCTTGGGAAGCGCGGTGACAGCCGCTGTTGATGCATCCGCAGTGACCGTGTCCGCGCCAAAAGCGTTGATCGATTCCAGCCACGGCAGCGCCATCATGACACCCGCGCCCTGAAGCATGGTTCGGCGGGAGATTCGTGCACGATGGGCTTTTTGTCGATCGGTCATGGTGTTCAACCTCTGGCCAAAGCGCCTTTGCCGCGCTTATTCAAAAACTGCGGGCTTGTCACAATCGTTTCTACCAGTTTGCTGAAGCGATAGTTGTTGGCCTGCAGTGAATTTTGCATCTGTTCCAGGAGCAAATCATCGGACGGCAGCAGCGTCCGCCCCAGGGCATACGCCAGCAGCTTGTGATCGAGATTATCGATAAAATCATCCTGCCGTTGGGTGCGGATGTATTGCAGCAGCCCTTCCAGTCCCGTGCCGTCGCTTCCATCAGGGAACGTGGCGTGATTCTCGACCGGCTTCCCGCCCAGATCCACTTTCCGCAGCTCGCCGATGGGTCCAAATCCTTCGAACGAAAGTCCAATCGAATCGAAATGCTCGTGACACGTCGCGCACGCCCGATCCTGGCGATGCTGGGCCAAAATCTGCGGAAGCGTTAGGTTGCCGAGCTTCGATTCATCCGTCGGCAAGGCTGGAACATTCGGCGGCGGCGGCGCGATCTCTTCTCCGAGCACGCGCTTGACCAGCCAGTTGCCGCGCTTCACGGGGCTGGTGCGAAGGCCGGGGGAATTCTGCGTCAGGAAGACGGCCATCGGAAGCAATCCGCCACGCTGATACTTGTGGGCATTGTCGATGCGCACCCAATCATCGCCTGATCCATCCGGCTCCGGCATTCCGTAATGTCGGGCGAGCTGCGGATTCACGAAGGTGTAGTTGCCATACAGGCAATCCAACACCGAGCAATCTTCGCGAACCAGGTTGGTGATGAAGTGGATTGGCTCCTGGTACATCGCCTCGCGCAGATCGTTATCGAAAGTCTTGAAGCGATCGCGATCGACGCCGTTGTGTTGCTCGAATCGGCGGAAATCGAGCCAGTTGCCGCCAAACTCCGTGGCGAAATCGACGATACGCGGATCGCGCATCATCCGCCGCGCCTGCGCCACCAGAACCTCAGGTTTGTGCAGATCACCCGCCGCGGCATGATCGAGCAACTCCTTATCCGGCATGCTCGACCACAGGAAATAACTCAGCCGGCTGGCAAGCTCATAATCGGTCAGCGGCACCACGCCATTGCTGGCCGGCGTGGCGGTGTACTGATAGCAGAAGTAAGGCGACATCAGGATGCTCACCAGCGTGTCGCGGATGGCATCCTCATGATCCAGATGGTCCTGCGTGCGCAGCGATTGGTAAAATGCCGCGATGTCATTGCGCTCGCTGGGCAAGAGCGGCCGGCGATAGGCGCGCTGGGCCAGATCCTGCAGCGCCGCGACGTCTTTCGGCTCCGCCGCTTCGCGCGCCCGATCGAGCCAGCGCGCGGCATCGTTCATCTCATCGAAGTATTCTTCGATCGCCTTGATCGCGACCGGGTTATCTTCATCCGCGTTGGCCTTAGCCAAAAAAGCGGCTTTGACGCGCGGAAGCTTTTCCGCGGATAAAATGTCGCGCTCTTCGGCCCGCACAAAATCGAAGTCTGTGGTGCGCATGAAGCGCGAATCGCTGCGTTCGAACCAGATCATCCCCTGGAACGTTCGGCGCGGAACATCGGCGATGTAATCCAGCTCTTTCCAGAGCTTATCGAGTTGCGCCTTCTGAGGCGGATCGAGAATCAAATCGCACAACGGCTCATCATCGCGGAAGTAGCCCATCTGGCTATGAAACCCGGCACTCAGCAGCCGGCCCGTCAGCTTCGCTTCCTTTTTTTGGTCGAGATAAATCCGGGCGCGCTCGGTCACAACAAATTCGTCGGGAATCACAGCACAAAATCGCTTAAACGTATCCTCATACTTCTCGCGCTCGGCGGCATCTTTTGGAATGGCCATCGCTGGCGAATCGCCAAGGTCATCGCTCGTGAGCTTGAGCGCCGAACCCGCTGCATAGGTCAGACGCGTCCTGGCAAGCTGGCGATCCTTCCACAGCACCAGCGGCTGACTACCCGCCTGCATCCCGTAGACGCCGCCGAGATTGGAAAACTTCGGCCGCACTTTTTGGCGAAGGGCCAGCACCCATTTGGCCATCGATTGGCAGCCTTCGCGGGCGGCGGCGCCCTTCGTCGCGTCGGCGGGCAAGGCTTTCCACATTCCCTGCAATGCCGCGATCGGGCCGAACGTTTCCGCAGGCCCAGTCAGCATTTCATCAATCGTCTGCAGATACCGTGCGCTGACCTTTTGCTTTGCGGCAACATCCGACAGACTCGCATTCGCCTGGCCGAGGGCCGCGCGATGCTCATACATCCAAGCGGCGAGAAAATAGTCCGACAGTTCCGTCGGCTGTTGATGATAGAAGTCGATAATTCGATTAACGCAATATTTATCGCGATCGGTTTCACTCAGCAGCGGAAACGGCGCGAAGCCCAGCCCATCCGGCTTGAAGACCAGGTATTCCGAAACCTTCCGCGCCGCCTCCATGTATTTCTTTAAGAGCGCGGGCGACATATCCAGCGATTCGCCGGAGTTGTCGAAGCCGGCGAGATTGGCGGGATCGACGGGGAATTCCCTGGTTGGGTGAATATCGACGCCGGTCAAATCGCGAATCGTGTAGTCATACTCGGCATTGCTCAACCGATGCGCCAGCACAATGCCCGGGTCACCCGCGTTGCGGAGGGCCGCGAAATGGCGGACGCTCATAACAAACGCAATGGCCTCTTTTCGCATTTGCGGCGTCGGCTGCTTCTTCGCATTCTCCGGCGGCATCTCCTCTTTCTTGAGCTTCTCCAAAACCTTCTGCCATCGCTTGGAATTGCCGGCGATGGAGTCCATCGTCGGATAAGCCGTCAGATCCAGGTCGCCTTTGCTTTTGGTTTTGTTGTGGCAGGAGTAGCAGTAAGTCTCAAAAAAGGGCTTGGCCGACTTGTCGAAACTCGTCTGAAGCTGCTCGCGCGTCACTTCCGCCAGGCCTCGGCTGGTCAATAGAAACTGGGCGAACACTGCGGCCGAGAGGATGAGGAGCCATTTACGCATGTGCTAGAACTGTTACCCCAGTCAAATGGACAAGTTGCACCGGATTGAGTTTACAGCGATTTAGGATCGTCGGATCATAAATTCTTCCATTCAATACCATTTTGCGTTGCCTAAGGAGCCGCCCACAAAGTAAGCGGATTTGGCTCGACGGGCGCCACTTCGGGTAGCGTTTGAACCGCGCGCGGCGCGCGACCTGCGCGCCGCGCGCTGTTCTGCGAGCTCTCGTTAGTCCCAATGCATTGAATGCGAACGACTTACGTCCAATCTTAGCGCGCGGCGCGCCACG
>Ga0207695_10001300_pt1 | contig 42392 bp, 53 predicted proteins | sample KBSC54metaG_FD_184354 | JGI IMG/M metagenome (GOLD analysis project Ga0207695, IMG submission 184354) | Corn rhizosphere microbial communities from Kellogg Biological Station, Michigan, USA - KBS C5-4 metaG (SPAdes) (version 2) | ecosystem: Host-associated > Plants > Roots > Rhizosphere > Soil...
CGTCAGGACTGGTTCGCCAGCGCCGAGTTCGACCGCGACGAAGACGAGTGGGGCCGCCAATGGGCCGAGGCCTATCTGGCGTTCGCGGCCGGTGAGAAGCGCGAATGGCTTCACGCCAAGGGCGTGCGGTTCTTCCCCGTCGTCGGATGGGCCGAGCGCGGTGGGTACACCGCGACGGGTCACGGCAACTCGGTCCCGCGATTCCACATCACCTGGGGCACCGGGCCCGGCATCCTCGAGCCCTTCATCAGGGAGGTGCGGGCCGGCGTCGAGGCCGGACTGGTCGAGCTGAAGTTCCGGCACCGGGTCGACGAACTGACCGTGGCGAAGGGCGTCGTGGTCGGCGCATCCGGATCGATCCTGGCCGACGATCCCGCCGAGCGCGGCGTCGCGAGCAATCGGGATGTCACCGGCGACTTCGCGCTGAAAGCAGGCGCCGTGATCGTGGCCAGCGGCGGCATCGGCGGCAACCACGACCTGGTCCGCACGGCCTGGCCCGAGTGGCTCGGCACCGCGCCGACCACGATGCTCAGCGGCGTGCCGGCGCATGTCGATGGGCGCATGCTCGCGATCAGTGAGAAAGCCGGCGCGAACTACGTCAACAGCGACCGGATGTGGCACTACGTCGAGGGGATCACCAACTACGCGCCGGTGTGGGCGCAGCACGGCATCCGGATCCTGCCCGGCCCATCCAGCATGTGGTTCGACGCCACCGGCAACCGGCTCCCCATCCCCCTGTTCCCCGGGTTCGACACCCTCGGCACGCTCGAATACCTGCGCACGACGGGCCACGATCACAGCTGGTTCGTGCTCACCCAGTCGATGATCGAGAAGGAGTTCGCCCTCAGCGGCAGCGAGCAGAACCCCGATCTCACGGGCAAGAGCATTCGCGAACTGCTGAAGCAGCGGCTGGGCAAGGGCGCCACACCCCCGGTGGAGGCCTTCAAGACGCAGGGCGCGGACTTCGTGGTCGCCGACACGCTCGACGAACTCTTCACCGGGATGCGCAAGCTCTCGCCCGAGGTCGAACTCGACACCCAAGAGATCCGTCGCGAGATCGAGGCGCGCGACCGCCAGCTCGACAACACGTTCAGCAAAGATGCTCAAATCACCGCGATCCGCGGTGCACGCGCGTATCTCGGGGACAAGCTGATCCGCGTGGCAAAGCCGCACAAGATCCTCGACCCGAATCACAGACCGCTGATCGCGGTCAAGCTGCATGTCGTGACGCGCAAGACGCTCGGCGGGCTGCAGACCGACCTGCAGTCACGGGTTCTGGATGCCGCGGGCTCGCCGATTCCCGGGCTCTACGCCGCCGGTGAGGTCGCCGGGTTCGGCGGCGGCGGCGTTCACGGCTACCGCGCGTTGGAGGGCACTTTCCTGGGCGGCTGCCTGTTCAGCGGACGCATCGCCGGGCGGGCGGTGGCGGGCACGCTGTGACCTGACCCGGCTCGCGCGGCTCAGCGCGCCAGGGTCCAGGCTTTGCGCTTCACCAGCACGTGACCGCGCTTCGTGGTGAGGCGGGTCCAGGGGCCGGTCTCGAACATCCGCACGTCGTCGTCGCCCAGGAAGCCCAGGCCGAGCGCCGCGAACGCCGCGCCGGCGGGCACGTGCTCGAGTCCGGCGATACCGCGGCTCCACACCTCGGAGCGCACGCGGCGCACGATCTGCTCGCCCACCGCATCCGGGACCGCGCCGGCCACCTCGTCGATGCCGGCGCGCGCGGCCCGGTCGAGCACCTCGGCCGAGGTTCCATCGATCGGCCGCCATCCGCCGCGCGGGGGCGAGATCGCCGACCAGGTGACCGTGTTGACACCCATCGGGAGCGAGATGGTCACCGGCCCGGTGATCGTCGGGTCAGCGCGTCGCGCCTCCTGCGCCGCCTCGAGGCGCCCGAGCAGCGAGCGGATCGGCACCACCACGTCGAAGTCGTCGTGACCGTCCTCCGGGCCGGAGCCGCTGTTGCTGAGCGCCACGGTCCGGAGTCCGAGCACGGTCGGGCTCTCGTCCAGCAGGCCCTGCGGGTAGAACACGGCGGCGTACACCGCGAGCACCCCGCTGCCCGCGATCAACCGGACCGTGCCCTCCTCGATGCGCGCGGCGCGAGCGAGAAAGACCTGGAGATCGTCGAGGGAGGGGGTGTCCGCCAGAGTGAAGGAGCTGCCCATGTGCCTCCTAAACTACAACGCATGACCGACCCTTTGGCGGGACTTCTCGCCGCGCTCGATCTGACCGACACCGGAGCCCGGACCAGCGAGGACATCTTCACCGGACCGAGCCAGTGGACGCCGGGCGGGCGGGTCTTCGGCGGGCAGGTGCTCGCGCAATCGCTGGTCGCGGCGATCCGGACGGTACCCGAGGATCGGCCCGTGCACTCCATGCACGGCTACTTCTTGCGGCCGGGCGACGCCGAGCAGCCGATCACCTTCTCGGTCGATCGCATCCACGACGGCCGCTCGTTCACGACGCGGCGCACCCAGGCCTACCAGGACGGCAAGCCGATCCTGTCGATGATCGCGTCGTTCCAGACCGAAGACGAGGGGCTCGATCACCAGGTGGCGATGCCGACCGGGCTGCCCGATCCGGAGTCCCTGCCGAGTACGGCCGAGGTGCTGCAGGGCAACAACCATCCGGTCGCCCAGTTCTGGGCGAATCGCCGGGCGTTCGACCTGCGGCACATCGACTCGCCCATCTACTTCGAGGTGGCCGGCGAGCCGGTCGCCCATCAAGCGGTCTGGATGAAGGCGGTCGGCCCCCTGCCCGACGACCCGAATCTGCACCGAGCGGCCCTGGCCTACGCGAGCGACTACTCGATCCTCGAGCCGGTGCTGCGCGGACACGGAGTGCCGTGGGGCACGCCCGGGCTCAAGGTTGCCAGCCTGGATCACGCCATGTGGTGGCACCGGTCCGGACGGGCGGATGAGTGGCTGCTCTACGCGCAGGAGTCACCCAACGCCATCGGCGGCCGCGGGCTGTCGCTCGGCAGGATCTACAGCCACGACGGAACCCTGCTCGCGAGCGTCGCGCAGGAGGGCACGATCCGGGTGCCGACGGCGGCCGCGGCCGGCTGAGGTCAGCGGCGCGTGAAGGTCAGCGGCTCGTGAAGGTCAGCGCCTCGTGAAGGTCAGCGGTGGCTCGAGGTATGCCGCCCACTGCTGGCGCAGTTCGGCCGGGATGCGCGTCGGGCGGCCGGATGCGGCATCCACCGTCACGATCTCGGTGGCTGCCCGGGCATAGAGCACCCGCGGCTCGACCCCGATCGGCGAGTACAGCTCGAAACAGATGTCGAGGCTCGCGCCGCCCAGTCGTCCGATCCACACCTCGACGTCGATCGGAGCACGCGAATACGGCATCGGGACGAGGTACTCGATCTCGCTGCGTGACACCAGCGACCAGATGGTCGAGTCGGCGGTGAGGTCGAGCACAGCGGTCGGAGGCAGGCCCGGGTCGCCCCCGCCCACCAGGTCGCGCCCGGCCACCGGGTCGCCCCCGCCCACCAGGTCGTCGGCGCGCCAGAACGACCGCACGCGCGCCTCTTCGAGCAGGCGCAGCATCTCGACGTTGTTGATGTGCCCGTAGGCGTCGAGATCGCCCCACCGGAGCGGGATCGGGATGTGGAGTCGCACTAGCCGCGTGTGAGCTTGCGGTACACCGAGGCGTGCGGTTTGGCGGCCTCCGGCCCGAGGCGCTCGATCTTGTTCTCTTCGTACGCCTCGAAGTTGCCCTCGAACCAGTACCAGTTGGCCGGGTTCTCGGCGGTGCCCTCGTAGGCCAGGATGTGGGTCGCGATCCGGTCGAGGAACCACCGGTCGTGGGTGATCACCACCGCGCAGCCGGGGAACTCGAGCAGCGCGTTCTCGAGGCTCTGCAGCGTCTCGACGTCGAGGTCGTTGGTCGGCTCGTCGAGCAGCAGCAGGTTGCCGCCCTGCTTGAGCGTCAGTGCGAGGTTCAGCCGGTTGCGCTCGCCGCCGGACAGCACGCCGGCCTTCTTCTGCTGGTCCGGCCCCTTGAAGCCGAACTTGCTGACGTAGGCGCGCGAGGGGATCTCGACCTTGCCCACCGTGATGATGTCGAGCCCGTCGCTGACGACCTCCCACAACGTCTTGTTCGGGTCGATGCCGCCGCGATCCTGGTCGACGTAGCTGATCTGCACGGTCTCGCCGACCTTCAGTTCGCCGCCATCGATCTGCTCGAGGCCGACGATCGACTTGATCAGGGTGGTCTTGCCGACGCCGTTCGGCCCGATCACGCCGACGATGCCGTTCGGCGGCAGCGTGAAGCTGAGTCCCTCGATCAGCTCGCGCCCGTCGAAGCCCTTCTGCACCTTCTTGGCCTCGACCACGATCGAACCGAGGCGCGGGCCCGGCGGGATCTGGATCTCTTCGAAGTCGAGCTTGCGGGTGCGGTCGGCCTCGGTCGCCATCTCTTCGTAGCGGGCCAGGCGCGCCTTGGACTTGGCCTGCCGGCCCTTCGCGTTGCTGCGCACCCAGTCGAGTTCGTCGGCGAGGCGCTTGGCGAGCTTCTGGTCCTTCTTGCCCTGCACCTCGAGGCGCTGGGCCTTCTTCTCCAGGTAAGTGGAGTAGTTGCCCTCGTAGGGATAGAGGTGGCCGCGGTCGACCTCGGCGATCCACTGGGCGACGTTGTCGAGGAAGTACCGGTCGTGGGTCACGGCGATGACGGCGCCCGCGTACTGCTGCAGGTGCTGCTCGAGCCAGAGCACGCTCTCGGCGTCGAGGTGGTTGGTGGGCTCGTCGAGCAGCAGCAGATCCGGCTTCTGCAGGAGCAGCTTGGTCAGCGCGACCCGGCGCTTCTCACCGCCGGAGAGATTCTTGACACTCGCGTCGCCCGGGGGCGTGCGCAGGGCATCCATCGCCTGCTCCAGTTGCGAGTCGAGATCCCAGGCGTCGGCCGCGTCGATCTCGGTCTGCAGTTCGCCCATCTCGGCGAGCAAGGTGTCGAAGTCGGCATCCGGATCGGCCATCGCCGCCGAGATCTCGTTGAAGCGGTCGAGCTTGGCCTTGATCGGACCGACGCCCTCCTGCACGTTCTCGAGCACGGTCTTGCTCTCGTCGAGCACCGGCTCCTGCATCAGGATGCCCACCGTGTATCCCGCGCTGAGCTTGGCCTCGCCGTTGCTGGGGATGTCGAGCCCGGCCATGATCTTCAGGATGGTGGACTTGCCTGCGCCGTTCGGGCCGACCATTCCGATCTTCGCCCCCGGCAGGAACGACATGGTCACATCGTCGAGGATGAGCTTCTCGCCGACCGCTTTGCGGGCGCGCACCATCGAATAAATGAATTCGGCCATGGGGTCAGTCTACGGATCGCACTGGCGGGTCACCTGACCGCAGGAGGCGCCGGCTACCAGTCGATCGTGCGCGTCGTTCCGACCAGGCAGCGACCGGTGGACAGCAGCTTCTGCGCGGTGCTCGCGTAGCCCGTGTTGCCGTATTGACCGATGAGGCAGGTCTTGCCGAGCCGGACCGAGAACGAGATGTTGTCGGCGGCCAGATTGACCGTTGTGCGGTCGGGGGTGACCTCCAGGTCGGACTTCGGGAATCCCGCCTTCACCAGGTTGTCGATGAACGGACGACCGCTCAGGTCGCCGCCCTCGTCGATGAACTTGTTGTTGACGTAGTCGAAGTAGGCGAGATTCTGCTGCGCCGTGCCCTGCAGGTCGAGGGTGGGCGTGGCAGTCGCTGAGCTGGTGGGCTTGGCGGTCGGCGCCGGTGCGGGGGCCGGAACGCATCCAGCAAGAGCGCCGACGGTGAGGGCTGCGAGACCGATCGCGGCGAGAGCGGCCGGGAACGCGGAGCGCTTCGGACCTGGGGCGCGGCGCATGATCCTCCTCGACCGGCCACCGGATGCGACGCGGGTCGCGTTGATTCTAGAACGGCAGGCTGCACGCCGAGGCCGCCCGGCTGCGCAGGCCGCGGCGGCTCAGTTGCGGAGCGCCGCCGTCACGTAGGCGATCGCCTCAGCATCCGGAACGCCGAGCGTGCGGATCCGGTCGGCGAAGGCACGAGCAGCCTCCTGCGCCTGCTGGTGAGCGGGGTCGCCCTGCGGCGTGACGAACGAGCCGTTGCGACCGCGGGTCTCGATGAAGCCGTCCGCTTCGAGTTCGCGATACGCCCGCGCCACGGTGTTCGGCGCAAGCCTCAGGTCGTCGGCGAGCTTGCGGACGGTCGGCAGCCGTGCGCCACCCGTGAGCTCGCCGGTCGCGATCCGGCTCACCACCTGGGCGCGCAGCTGCTCGAACGGCGGCGTGGCCGACGTAGCGTCGATGCGGAACATGTCCCGACTGTAGCCACCGAGGCCGCGCTAGTCAGAACGGGACGGCGACCTCGACCGGCCGCTTGGCGCGGGCGGCGGCGAGCTCATCGCCGGGCTCGGCGCCGAGTTCGCCACCGGATTCCCCACTGGGCTCCCCCGGCTCGTCGGTGGTCGCCGACGAGTCATCGCCGCCCTCCAGCACAGCGGCCCGGTCGCTGGGCAGGTCGGCGTCGTTCGCGACGGTCGACGAGACGGAGCGGGTGAACACCGAGGTGCCCCAGGCGAGGTCGTGACCGAGGGCATCCGCGTCGACCTCGACGGTGGTGCCTGCGCGGTCGCCGCTCTCCCAGTCGCGCACGCGCAGCTTGCCCGAGACGACCACGCGCTGCCCCTTGTTGACCGACCCGACGACATTGACGGCCAACTGCCGGAACGCCGTGACGGTGTACCAGTTGGTCTCGCCGTCGATCCATTTCTGGCTGCCGCGGTCGTAGCGGCGCTGCGTACTCGCGAGCCGGAACGAGGTGATCGGCAACCCCTCACTGGTCACGAGGTGACGCGGGGTGGTGGCGACGAGGCCGGTCAGGGTGATGCTGTCGGTCATGATGTGCTCCTTCGAAGTCGAGAGGTGATGACCTCAGGATGCGATCCGACGGCGATCGATCGGAGGTTCGGAGCTCGAGCGGTGGATCCGCCCGTGAGGACGCGCCTGTGGACGAGCGGGTAGCGTCGGAGCAATGAGCCGCGTGCGCACGGTGAGCATCGGCGGCCGCGAGGCGCGGCTGAGCGAGCATCCCCTGACGATCGGCGGCATCTCGGTGATCTGGATGCTCGATTCGGCCGTGTGGGAGGACGGCACTCCGGTGCCGCCCGACGAGCTGCGCGCGGCGGGGATCCGGGTGCCCCGCAAGCTGCTGACCGACGACGACTGAACTCGATGCCTCAGATCAAGGCCTCAGCTCGACGACGATTGGACTCGGATGCCGGGCGCGACGCTCGTGCCGGAAAGCCGCCCCGGCATCCGATCGCCCCATCGTCGCGAGCCGCACGCGACGACGGGCGCCGTCCGCCACCGAAGTGGAGGGACGGCGCCCGTCGCCCGTGCGGAGGAGAGGCCGCTGCGGATGCACCCGATCAGTGCTCGCGGAACTCCGGCCAGTTCGATCCCGGCGGCATGCTCGCGTGCATCGCGCTCTTGGCGACCTCGAGCGTCGGGTAGACCCCGCGCGGCTCCTGGTCGGCGAGCAGCCGGACGGCGTAGCCGTCGCCGGTGTGAGTGATGGTGCCGGTCGCTCCGGAGTCGCCGAAGGCGACCCAGCGCTGGCCGGTCATGGTGCCCATGGAGGCGGTCGAGCTCATCGTTGAGCTCCTTTCTGTTGTGACTCTGTCGACGGTACGCCTCCTCGCGGCGACCCGCATCCAGGGAACCGTAGGCTGAACTCATGCCAACTCCGCAGAACCCGTCATCGACCGTCTACGTCGCCGACGACGACCGCTACGACGGCCGGATGCCGTATCCGCGAGTCGGACGCAGCGGCCTGAGGATCCCCGAGATCTCGCTCGGACTGTGGAACAACTTCGGCTCGGACCGTCCGCTCGAGACGCAGCGCGCGATCCTGCGCCGCGCGTTCGACCTCGGCGCGACCCACTTCGATCTGGCGAATAACTACGGCCCGGTCAACGGGGCCGCCGAGCGCAACTTCGGCCTGATCTTCCACGACGACTTCGTGCCCTACCGCGACGAACTCGTCATCTCGACCAAGGCCGGCTACGACATGTGGCCCGGCCCCTACGGCGAGTGGGGGTCACGCAAGTACCTGCTCAGCTCGCTCGACCAGTCGCTCAAGCGCATGGGCCTGGACTACGTCGACATCTTCTACTCGCACCGGCCAGACCCCGAGACGCCGATCGAGGAGACGATGGGTGCGCTGGCGACGGCCGTGAAGTCCGGGCGCGCCCTCTATGCCGGCATCTCGAACTACGACCCGGAGCAGACCAGGGCCGCGTACGTCGCGCTGCAAGCGGAGGGCATCCCGCTGCTGATCCACCAGCCGCGCTACAACATGTTCGACCGGCACATCGAGCACGGTCTGTTCCCGGTGCTCGACGAGATCGGCGCGGGCTCGATCGTGTTCTCGCCGCTCGCCCAGGGCATGCTGACCGACCGCTATCTGCACGGCATCCCGGATGACTCGCGCGCCGCCACCGGCCGGTGGATCACCGAGAAGAACATCAGCGAGACCTACCTGAAGCGCGTGAAGGGCCTCAACGCGATCGCCGAAAGCCGCGGCCAGACGCTCGCGCAACTCGCGCTGACCTGGGTGCTTCGGCATCCGCAGGTCACGAGCGCGCTGATCGGTGCGTCGAGCGTCGCCCAGCTCGAGAGCAGCCTGGGCGCCGCGAAGGCCGCCCCGCTCACCGAGGCCGAACTCGCCGCCATCGAGCCGTTCGCGGTCGACGGCACCGAACAGCGCGGCTGACCGGGCCCGGCTGCCACCGCATGGGATATCTGTTCGCGCTGCTGAGCGCCGCCCTCTTCGGAGCGAACGGCACCACCACCAAACTGCTGGTGCTCGGCGGGCTCCAGCCGCAGCAACTCACGCTGTTCCGCTCGCTGGGCACCGCGATCATCGCGGGCGCCGTGCTGCTGGTGGTGAACCGCAGGGCGTTCAGGATGCCGCCGCGGCAGCTGCTGACCATGGCCGTTCTCGGCATCACCGGCATCGCCCTGCTGCAGGCCTGCTACGGCGGGGCGCTGGGCCGACTGCCGGTCGGGATCGCACTGCTGCTGGAGTACACCGGCGTGCTCTTCGTCGCGCTGGTCGGGTTCTTCGTGTTCAAAGAGAAGGTGAAGGCCCGGCTCTGGGTCGCGATCGGCCTTGTGCTGGCCGGCCTGGTGGTGGTCGCTCAGCTCTGGAACAGCACGCTCGACCCGCTGGGCGTGGTGCTCGCCCTCGGGGCCGCCGTGATGCTCACCGTGTACTTCGTGGTGGGCGAGCGGCAGGTCGCCGCCACCTCGCCGCTGGCGGTCGCGTTCTGGACCGGCCTGTTCGCGGCGGCATTCTGGGCCGTCTTCAGCGGCTGGTGGACGATGAGCCAGACGATCCTCGTGAAGCCGGTCGACATCGGCGGATCGCACGGTCACCTCGACGTGCCGCTCTGGCTTCCGTTGACCTCGGCCGTTGTGCTCGGGTCATTCCTGCCGTTCCTGCTCGGCTTCTACGCGCTCAAGCATCTGCCGGCCACCGCGGCGGGCATCGTCGCGTCGTCGGAGGTGCTGTTCGCCTTCCTGGTCGCCTGGCTGTGGCTGGGCGAGGGGCTGGATGCCGTCCAGCTGCTGGGCGCCGCGGTCGTGCTGGTCGGCATCGTGCTCGCCCAGACGGCTCGGGTCGGCAAGGTGGTGGATGCGGACCTGGCGCTGCCGCCGGGAGAGGCGGCATCCCCGCCCTGAATGTCGGAGTGAATGTCAGTGGTCGAACATATGTTCGAACCATGGAACTTCTCGAGCGTGCGATCCCCCTGCCGCTGGCCGCTGCGCATCCCGGTATCACCGTGCTGGCACTGCACGGGCGGCTGTGGCGCGCGACCCGGCCCGATGGCGCGGTGCTCGGCTACGTCGAGTTGCTCGACACCCCCGATGGCGAGCGCTATCTGAGCAAGCGGCTGCGGCCCCGAGCCCAGGGATTCCTCCCGGTCGGTGAATTCTGGACGGCCGACGAAGCAATCGAGTCGCTGCGCGGCTGACCGCTCCGCGCTTCCTCAACCTCAACCTGAGAGTTTGAACGACGCGCGACGATTGCTGGGCGATGCCGATCAGGCGGCGTATCGTGCCGCCCATGCAATGGTGGAACGATTTTCTGAACTGGATCCAGTCAGACGCCGGCTGGAGAATCATCTCGACGGCGGTGATCCCCTTCGTCGCCATCATCGTGGCCGGGGTCGTCGGCGCCGCCATCGGACGTGGTGCCATTCGGCGCCTGATCGCGCAGCGCGACCACGAGATGCGGGCATCAGCCGTCGCCGCCCTGGTCGCGGCCGGTCAGGGCGCCGCCACCTGGCACAGTCAGGGACCGGCCGCCAAGGAGCACGCCGAACTGCTCGCCCGGCAGGCCGATGTGGCCGTGCGGCTGCTCCCGATCGCCGGAGCGGATCTCGCCGCCGACTGGGCGAGCCACCAACTGCGTGACATGCGCACCAACTCCGTCAGCTACAGCTACCAGGCCGAGCAGACGCTCGACGAGTACCGCGACCGCCTGGTCGAGTGGCTGCATCGGCCGAACCGTGCCAAGAAACTGTTCGCCGCCGACCTCGACCGCTGGGACTACAGTGACAGCGCCGTCGACCCGGTCGTGCTCGAGCAGCAGCGCTGGGCCGAGGAGCAGTATGCGGCGGTCGCGCATGAGCAGGCGACGCCGGCGCACGATATGCCGCTCACGGCGCCGATCCCCCAGGTGTCGGCGGTCACGATCCCGAGCGACAAGGTGCCGAGCCAGCCCTGATCGAACGGCGGACCCACGGCGGGCGCTCGCCGCGCAGCGGTGTCCGCCTGAGGCGACGGCGTCCGTCCTAGACTTCTGCTCGAGCCGATCCGGGTCGACCCCCCGTAGCTCAGTGGATAGAGCATCCGGTTTCTACCCGGCTGGTCGGGAGTTCGAATCTCTCCGGGGGGACCATGCGCTCGACCAGTCAGACCGCCTTCGCCAGCGCGGTCAGCACCTGCGGCAAAGTCGGCACACCCTGAGCGCGGAACACCTCGGCACCGTCCGCCGAGCGCACGATGACGGTCGGCGTGACCAGGATGCCGTCGGCCTCGGCCTGCGCCTCGAATGCCACCACGTCGCGCTCGACGATCCGCGCCGCCGGGACCAGCCGGGCGGCATCCGCCAGCACCGCGCGTGTCCGGTGGCACGGCTCGCAGAACGCGGAGGTGTAGAGGTCGACGATCACACCGGGGGCAACCGGATGCCGCGGGCCACGATTCCCGCCGGGCAGCGCCCGGCGTGCCGTCAGCGGGCTTGGGTAGGCTGACGGCGTGGCTGCACAACCCGATGCTCTGGTCTGGATCGACTGCGAAATGACCGGTCTCGATCTGGCGATCGACGAACTCGTCGAGGTGGCCGTCGTCATCACCGACTACGAGCTGAAGCCTCTCGACGCCGGGTTCAACATCGTGATCTCGCCCGACAAGTCAGCGCTCGACCACATGGGCGACTTCGTCACGCAGATGCACACCGAGAGCGGGCTGCTGGCCGAGATCCCGAATGGCGTCACGCTCGCCGAGGCCGAGTACGAGGTGCTGGAGTACATCCTCAAGTTCGTGCCCGACGCCGGCACCGCTCCTCTTGCGGGTAACACGATCGGCACCGACCGGTCGTTCCTGGCGAAGTACATGCCCCGGGTCGACGGCCACCTGCACTACCGGAGCGTCGATGTCTCGTCGATCAAAGAACTCGCGCGTCGCTGGTACCCGCGCGCATACTTCCAGGCCCCGGCCAAGAACGGCGGCCACCGGGCGTTGGCCGACATCCTCGAATCGATCCGCGAGCTCGACTACTACCGCAAGGCCGTGTTCGTGGCCGAGCCCGGCCCGACCAGCGAGCAGGCGCAGGCGGCGTCCGTCTCGACGGTGGAGTCATGGGCATCCCTCGTGCGGTAATATCGTGGGGTTGCCCGCTCTCCGGGAGGAGGGTGGTGCACGCATGGTGGTTGTAGCTCAGTTGGTAGAGCGCTGGCTTGTGGTGCCGGATGTCGCGGGTTCGAGTCCCGTCATCCACCCCATGGACGTGGTGTCGAATGCGGCATCGTCAACCGATGTCGAGCGGGAGGCCGCGACGACGTCGCGCTCCGCGCCCGACCTGCCCTGGCAGACCGTGGTGTGGAACGATCCGGTCAACCTGATGTCGTACGTGACGCACGTGTTCCGCAGCTATTTCGGATACTCGAAGCCCGAAGCCGAGCGGCTGATGCTGCAGGTGCACAACGACGGGCGCGCGATCGTCGCCACCGGTCCGCGCGAAGAGATGGAGCGTCACACCGAGGCGATGCACGAGTACGGCCTCTGGGCGACGGTCGACCGGATCTCGTGATGGCGATCGCATGAGGATCGAGCCCGAGATCACCGGCGTGCTGATCGAGCTGACGCCGATGGAGCGCCGACTGCTGGCCACGCTGCTCGCCCAATACGACGAGCTCGTGCACGACCAGCTCGACGAGAGCGACCTCTCGGGCGATCCGGCGCTCGCCCGCCTCTTCCCCAACGCCTACCCGGATGACGACGACGCCGCTGCCGAGTTCCGTCGGTACACCCGCGACGGCCTGGTCGAGCGCAAGACCGCGAACTCGGGGCTGATCTCTGCGGCCCTGACCGGGGCATCCGACGATGGCCGGCTCACGGTCGACCGCGACGACGCGGAGCACTGGCTTCCGGCACTCACCGACCTGCGCCTGGTGCTGGCAGAGCGCCTCGGCATCCGCCGGGATGACGACCCGCTGCCCGAGAACGAGCTCGCCGACGTCTACCAGTGGCTGGGCGAATTGCAGTGGTCGCTCGTCGAAGCCCTGGATTGATGGCGGTGGGCTGACGATGCTCGACCTCGACCGCGCCGCTTTCGAGAAGCTGGTGATCGACGAACTCGACCTGCTGCCCGATGAGATGGTGGAGGGCATCGAGAACGTGGTGTTCGTCACCGAGGACCGGCCCGAAGATGGTTCGCTCGGCCTGTTCGGCCTGTACCAGGGCGTGGCGATCACGCACCGCGAACGGTACGGCTTCGGCGAGTTGCCGGACCGGATCGTGATCTACCGAGAGCCGATGTTGCACGCCTGCCGCACCATGGACGAATTGCGCGACCAGGTGCACGTCACGCTGGTGCACGAGATCGGCCACTACTACGGCCTCGACGACGACGAGTTGCACAACCTCGGCTGGGCCTGACGATCCGGTGCCGGGTCGTGTCAACCCCGACGGGCCGTTCGGGCGTCGAAGGGATATGAACAGTCGTCTCGCAGCCCTCATCCTCGTCCCGGCCGCCCTGGTGGTCGCCCTCACCGCATGCACGCCGGGAGGTGGCGGATCCGGCGGCTCGGGTGGCTCGGCGCACGGTGCAGACACGCGCTGCGTCACCGGGACCTGGGACCTCGACGTGCAGGGCACCGGCGACCAGATGAGGACCTACCTGACCGGCAAGGGCATCCCGATCTCGTCGGTGACCGGGACCGGCCCGATCACGCTCGAGGTCGTCGGCGACGGCACGATGACCTATACGACCGGGGCGACCTACGTCATCAACGCTCAGGCCGGCAATCTGCCGATGGTGATCACGCAGGTGCAGTCGGGTTCGAGCCACGGCCACTGGTCGTGGGCGCGCGGCCGGGTGCTGACCATGGACTTCAGCGGCTGGGTCAACGCGATCACCTTCGCCTCGACCGTCACCGTGGGTGGCCAGGCCGCCGATATCCCGTTCGATGTGCCGAACCAGGGGCCGGGCTCGACGCCGCTCGCGGTGCATTGCTCGGCGCACTCGCTGACCTTGAAGGCGAGCGCGTCGCCGTTCACACTGGCCTTCACCCGGGAATAGGGCCCGGCGCCGCGGGCTCGGCGATCACCAGATCGGCGAGCCCGCGCGGACGTTCGCGGGCGATGAACGCGTCCTCCTGAGCCGCCCACTCGTCCCAGTGCGGCGCGAAGAGGTCGCCATCCCGGTCGAGGGCCCGACGGCGGCGCTCCTCGGCATCGAGTTCGAGCCAGATGCCGTAACTCGCACGCGCCCGGTTCGCGCGGCTCAGGGCGCCGCATCCCTCGACGACGAGCGCCCGGTCGGGGTCGACGGGATGCCATTCCGCCGGCCGCCCGGACGTCCAGTCCCAGCGCACCCACCCCGGGTCCCGCGCGCGCAGCACGGTCTCGTGCACGGAGTCGGACCCGGCCGCGAGCCCGCTCCACCCCGGATACAGGTCGTCGAGGCTGACCAGTTGCGCGTCCAACCGGGGAGCGAGGAGCTCCCCCAGCACGCTCTTGCCCGAGCCGGAGCGGCCGTCGATGAGCACGACCGGGCGGCGCGAGCCCGCGGCATCCCGGATCGCGGTCACCAGGGCGTCGAGGCGCGCCCCCGGATCCGCCGACCAGGTCTCAGCCACCGATGAACGTCCACTGCCCGGTCAGCACCGCGAGGACCACCGCAACGGCCGCGATCAGCGCACTCAGCACGATCAGCAGCATCTCACGCCTCCCGAACCGCGACGGCCGCGCCCAGGTGCGGGCGGCGGTGCCGCCGAATCCGCGCGCCTCCATCGCGGTTGCCAGCGCGCTGCCTCGGCGGATGGACAGCACGAACAGCGCGAAAGCCATACCCGCGAAGCGGCGGAGCCGGCCGCGGTCGGCGACGCCGCGCGCGCGACGGGCGAGCTCGAGGGCGCGCCAGTCGTCGCGCATCAGCCCGACCAGCCGGAGCGCGGCGAGTCCACCGAGAACGAAGCGCGCCGGGAGGTGCAGCACCTGGGCGAGCCCGTCCGCCAGGTCCGTCGGATCGACGGTGGCGAACAGCACGACGGCAGGCAGGGCGAGGGCCAGAACCCGGAGCACGGTGACCAGAGCCAGGTGCAGCGACCCGTCGGTGACCTGCACGAGGTACCAGCCGAGATAGAGGTGACCGGACGCACGGCCGTAGAGCGCGATGGTGAGCCCGGCGAGCGGAGCGGCGATCCAGACCGCGGCGGTGCGACGCCAGAACACCGACCAGCCGACGCCGGCGAACGGGATCAGCACGAGTTCCACGGCCAGGGCTACACCGGCCGAGACGGCATCCACCGAGAGAGCCAGCGTGAACGCGATGAGCAGGGCGGCGATGAGCTTCGCCACCGGGTTGATCGTTGCGACGGCGCGGCGCATCAGCTCGGGCCCCCGAGGTTCAGCTCGCGCGCACCCATCGCGGTGACCAGCAGGGGGTCGTGCGTGGCGGCGACCACTGCGGTGCCCTGCGACCGCAGCTGCTCGAGCAGTTCGACCAGCGCGGCCCAGGTCACGGCATCCTGACCGAAGGTCGGTTCGTCGAGCATGAGCACCCGGGGCCGAGTCGCCAGCACCGCCGCGACGGTCAGCCGGCGCTGCTGCCCGCCCGAGAGCGTGAACGGGTTCGCGGCCGCGATCGCCTCGAGACCCAGTCGGTCGAGCAGTTCGTCGACTCGCGCCGTCACCTCGCTGGGAGCGAGCTTGAGCGCGCGCAGACCGATCGCGAGCTCGTCCCGCACGGTGGACGCCAGGAACTGGTGCTCGGGCGTCTGGAACACCGAACCGATGCGCGTGAGGAGCTCGCGCGAGCGCCACCGGATCGGGAGCGGGTCGGCGCCGGCCGCCAGCTCCTGTGCCGCCCGGACGACCCCCGCACCGGGCGGGATCAGACCTCCGAGAGTGAGCGCCAGGGTCGTCTTGCCCGACCCGTTCGGCCCGGTCAAGGCGAGCATCTCGCCCGCGTGGACCTGCAGGTTCAGCGGGTGGGCGACCGTGGCGGCGAGGGGCTGATCCGCGACGCGTGCCAGCGTCACGGCCTCGGCCTCGAGGAGGGTGGTTCGGTCGGCCGGTCCCGGTCGGCGCGGGATTCTCGGCTCGCGGCCCGGCACCCAGACGCCGGCTGCCGCGAGCGCGGCTCCCTGCTGCGCGAGAACGGCCCGCGGTTCGCCGTCGGCCACGACGGTGCCGCCCGCGCCGAGCACGACGACGCGGTCGACGACGCCGAGCCAGGCCTCCACCCGGTGCTCGACGATCACGGCGGTCGCTCCGGTGCGGTCCAGCACGGCGCCGACGGCGTCGCGCACGTCGATGACGCCATCCGGATCGAGGTTGGCCGTCGGCTCATCCAGCAGCAGCAGTCCGGGCCGCATGGCCAGGGCTCCGGCGAGGGCCAGCCGCTGCTTCTGACCGCCGGACAGGGCCTCGGTCGGATGATCGAGCGGCACCGCGAGCCCGACCAGCTCGAGCGCCTCCCGCACCCTGTCCCAGAGCGCATCCCGCGGAACCCCCAGGTTCTCGCACCCGAACGCTACGTCGTCGCCGACGCGCGACATGATCACCTGGGCATCGGGATCCTGCAGCACCAGCCCGGCCGCGCCGCGGGCCCGGCGAGGGTCGAGCCCGCCCACCGTGAGCGTTCCGGTGCTGTCGCCCTCGTCGTCGCCGCCGAGCACCCCGGCGAGCGCCGCCAGCAGGGTCGACTTGCCCGAACCCGATGGCCCGAGCAGCAGCACCCGCTCGCCGGCGCGCACGGTCAGGTCGAGGTCGTGCAGCGCCCAGGCCCGGCGGGAGGCATGCCGCCACCCCCAGCCGTGCGCGACGACCTCGACCGCCGGGGCCGCCCGGTTCGGCGATGCCGTGTGCGTGATCGGAGCGCTCCTAGACGCGGGTCGCGGCTCGACCCGAGGCGAACCGGTCGAGCGCACCGGTCGCCGCCACGGCGCGCGCGATCAGCCACGACAGCAGCCCACCCAGTAACGCGCCCGAGACCGCGAAGCTGATCAGGTAGACGAGCGAGAACGCCGGAGGGTACCCCGGGTAGTAGACCACCAGATCGATGATCGCCCCGCCGATTCCCGCCAGGGCACCGGCCAGCAGCGCGACGACCAGTCGCCAGCTCGCGTAGAGGAACACCGCGAAGATCAACTCGGCGCCGAGCCCCTGCACCAGCCCGTAGACGAGGTCGATCGGACCCCACTTGGCGCCCACCAGGGTCTCGACGCTCGCCGCGATCAGTTCGGCGAACACCGCGGCACCCGGCTTGCGGATGATCAGCGCCGCGAGCACGCCGGCGATCAGCCACACCCCGGAGGGCAGCGGCTGGGTCCCGGGAAGCACCAGGCCCAGCGCGGTGGACGGGACGTCGTAGATCAGGCCCCATGCCCAGTACACGACACCCCCGGCGACGCCGATGACGGCGGCGACGACGATGTCGACGACGCGCCAGCGCCAGACGATCTTCGAGCGGGTCGGCGTGGAAGTTGTGGCGGTCATTGCGTGCCTCTCGTGAGTGAGTGAGGGCACGGGATTCGAGATGGGCGGTGGGGCCCTGGCCTCCCTGCGCCGGCATGATCCGGATCAGGTTCGACGGTCGAAGCTTGGATCAGCTTCCTCTCAGCCCGGCACACCGGACTCCCGTGTTCGGCATCCAGCTTAGTCGATAGGCTGTGCCGCACTCGATCCGAGTCACCCCCGGCCTCCGACCCGAAGGGAGCCACGTGGACCGCCGCCGCTTCCTCACCCGCGTCGGTCTCGGTGTGCTCGGCCTCGGTCTCGGTGCCGCAGCGATCACCGCAGGCGACGTGGTGGCCGGCGGGCTGCTGCCTGCGCCGCACCCGCGCGGCATCGGCGCGCCGCGCGCACAACCTCGTCCACTGCCCGACGCGGCCAAGCTGCCGCCCTACTTCGAGCCGCCGCACCTGACCAAGGTCGCGCTGCCGGGTGCCACGCTCTACGGCCTGCCCGGGCCGGGCAACCTGATGGCGCTGACCGTGGACGACGGGGCGAGCAGCGAGGTGGTGGCGGCATACACCGAGCTCTCGCGCCGCACCGGCATGCGGCTCACCTTCTTCGTCACCAAGCGGTTCCCCTCCTGGGCCGAGAACGCCGCCGCGATGCGCCCTTTGGTCGAGAGCGGCCAGCTGCAGCTCGGCAACCACACCGTGAGCCACCCCGACCTGACCAAGCTCTCGACCGGCGCGATCCAGGCCGAACTGCTCGGCTGCGGCGAGTTCATCACGGGCACCTTCGGGGTGGATGCCGCCCCTTATTTCCGCCCGCCCTACGGCTACCTCGACGCCCACGTCCGCGAGGCTGCGCGCGCCGTCGGATACACCCAGCCGGTGCTCTGGTACGGGTCGCTGTCCGACTCCGGGCTGATCACAGAGGCGCAGGTTATCCAGTTCGCGCAGACCTGGTTCCTCGCGCAGCACATCGTGATCGGGCATGCGAACTTCGACCCGGTGACGCACGTGTTCGATCAGCTGATGCAGCTGATCCGGGATCGCGCCCTGCAGCCGGTCACCCTCGACGATGTGTTCACGCGCTGACGTGTTCACGCGCTGAGGTCGTGTTCGCGATCTCGATACGCCGCGCTGCGGCTGCTCGACCGGCTAGCTGCGAGCCTCACCGGGCAGCGCGACGTCGAGCGGGCTGTCATCGATGAAGCCGATGGCCGCGAACTCCAGCTTCGAGAAGTCGACGGTGGGATCGCGGGTCAGGCTGTTGTCGATGACGTAGGCGATATTGATCGCCAGATCCTTCATGCCGGCGCGGAACGACTCGCCGACCATGCGGGTGCAGATCACGATCCCCTGGACCGTGATGAGCTCGCCGCGCGCGTCGCGCGTGAGCGACTCGGGGTGCACGTGCGACAGGTCGAATCCGGCTGGGGGGCGGAACGGGATGGGCCGCTCCACGTAGCACAGCACGTAGTCGGCGCGGTCGGACCCCGGCATCACACGGATCACGCGCGCGCGCAGCGGCAGGACCGCCGAGAACTCCTCGGGGCCGGCATCCAATCTCGTGATGACGAAGGAGGGCATGAGACCAGCGTGGCAGAGGCGGGAGCCTCAGCGGGACTCTTTCCGGCGTGGCGTGCGCGATTCACCCGGCGGTCCAGAGCGCCCTTCGCATGACGTGGCGCTCGATGAGCGTCCAGCCGGTCGAGACAGCCAGATAGAGCATCGCCGCCAGGGGCACGAACGACGCGAAGACGACGGTCAGGAACGGGGCGAAGCTCAGCACCTGGGAGACCCTCTGCTGCGAAGGTTCGAGCGGAAGGGCGATGCGCCGATTCGCGCGCCGACTGAGCCAGGCGATGAGCGCGATCACAACGATCACTCCGACGGCGACCAGGTCGGTGACCGACGCACCTGCGACCGCGCTGATCAGGTGTCGGCCAAGCGGAGCTCCGAGCACGGTCGCGTTCAGCAGGGTGTTCGGGTGGCCGTGGATCGTCGTCGAGGTGAAGAGTGCGTAGACCAGCGTCAGCACGGGCGCCTGCGCCAATCCCGGCAGGAATCCCGCGATCGGCGAGACCTTCTCGGCCGCATAGAGCGCCAGGGTCTCCTTCTGCAGCCGTTCCGGCTGTTTCGCGTACCGGATTCGCAACCGGGCCAGCTGGGGCGCGATCCTTCGACGTTGCCCTTCTGCGCGGACCACGGCCAGGTTGAGAGGGATGAGCGCAGCGCGGATGGCAATGGTCACCAACACGATCGCCACACCGGGCGAGACGACGCCACCGAGGGCGCCGAGGACGGTCGCGGCGGCGTCCAGCGCTGTCGCGAGAGGAGGGAAGTCGAAGATGTTCATGGATGTCTCCTGCAGAGGTCGAACGGATGGGGGCTCGTTCGGCCATCGCTCCCGCGCGACGCGGGCGGCAGGAGTCAGACGGCCGGAAGCACCCCGCCGGGCGCCCGGGGACGCGCGTGACCTCGGGCATCCGGGTCCGACTGCGCGGTGCGCGGCACCATGCGCTCGAGCGCGGCACGCGTTTGCGAGCCTGCGCGGATCCCGACCGGCGCGACCAGCGGGCCGACTGCGACGGCCACCAGGATCGTCAGCAGTGCGGCGATGAGTCCCGCCGTGAACGCGCCAGAGGGCGCGGGCAGCACGACCGCGACCGCTGTTCCGAGAACGGGGATGAGGGCGCCGAGCGGCCCGACGCCGCGACCCGCAGCCGATCTCATGTCGTCAGGCTACTCCGCGGCCGAATCCCGGTGTTCCCCGGCCACCACCGGTGCTGCCAGCAGGGACACCAGGTTGGCACCGCCCTTGGTCGACTGCCGACCGACCTCGACGAAGCCGAGCCGGCTGTGGAACGCGAGCGAGCCCGGATTCGGCGGCTCGATGTTGACCTCGCACAGCACCTCGTCGGCGCCGACCCTGCGCGCCTCGGCGAACACGGCGGCGTACAGCTGTGGACCGAGGCCGCGGCCGCGCAGGTGCGCGGCGAGCACGATGCGGTCCACGTAGACGAAGGAGGTGCCCTGCTCTCGCGCCCGCGATGAGAAGAAGAGGTAGTTCTCGCTCTGGTAGCCGAGGCCGGGCGGCATCCCGAGCACGAAGCCCGCTGCGGACCCGTCGTCGACCACGACGACCACCGAGCTCATGCCGATCAACTCGGCCAGTTCGGCGGCGGGGGTGAGCGGAACCGCCGGGTACGCCGCGTCATTGACGGCGACCAGCCGATCGAGGTCGCGCTCGTCGTAGTCCCGAAGTGTGGGACGTGAGGTCGGGTCGGTCACCCGGCCAGGCTAGCTGGCGGGCGTGTACGGCACGTTCGCGTACTCGCGGATCCACACCAGCGAATCGATGAACGTGCCCGAGCCGTCTTCGACGCCGAAGTGCAGATGGGCTCCCGTGCTGGCGCCCGTGCTGCCGACGAGTCCCACCAGTTGGCCCCTGGTCACATGCTGGCCGAGCGACAGGCGCAGCGATCCGAGCTCCATGTGGCCGTAGAGCGTGCTGAAGGTCACGCCGTCGATGTCGTGCCGGATGATCGCGTACACACCGAAGCTGCCGGAGGGGTTGCCGACCTCGGTGACGACGCCGTCGGCGACGGCCGCGATCGGCGTGCCCATCCCGGGATCGAAGTCGGTGCCCTGGTGGAACGACGAGCACCCCGCGCACGGCGGTACCCGGTAGCCGAAACCATCGGCGACCGGGGTCGACGGGTCGACGGGCCACTGCACGGTGGTATAGCTCGACACCTCGTAGGCGTCGCGGTTCAGGTCGATCGGCTGCCTGACCGAGGTCGACACGGCCAGGCTCTGGACCCCGGTCACCTGGTTGAGAAGCTCGTGAGCGGCCGCCTGCGCCGGCAGTTGGTGGATGCCGATGGCGACGACCGCGAACGCCGACGCCGAGATCGCGAGCACCGATCGGTGCACCCGCAGGAAGCCGATCAGCGGGTTGTCGGGGCGCGCGGAGGCAGACTTCGGGAACATGGGAGCACGTGCTTTCGAGTCGGGCGTGGCGAAAACGCGCACGCGGAACGCCTAGGTTGCGTTCTCATCTGGAGCGGACCCACGTCGCCGTTCTGCACGGTGGATAACTTCACACCGGAACCAGCGGGGTCGGAACCATGCTGTTTCATGAACCTGGACGGACCCTGGCAAGAGCGGCGGGAAGCTCGATCGGCCCCGAACCGATCCGGTCGAACCGGTACCGTCGAGAGCATGCAGCTCTGGCCAGGCACCGCCTATCCGCTCGGTGCGACCTTCGACGGCAATGGCACGAACTTCGCCCTGTTCAGCGAGGTGGCGGAGGGCGTCGAGCTCTGCCTCTTCGACGGCGACCTGGTCGAGACCCGGGTGCAGCTGTCGGAGGTCGACGGCTACGTCTGGCACGGCTACCTGCCGGGCGTGCAACCCGGGCAGCGCTACGGCTACCGGGTCTCCGGCCCGTGGGACCCGAGCAAGGGTCAGCGCTGCAACCCGGCCAAGCTGCTGCTCGACCCCTATGCCAAGGCGGTCTGCGACGACATCCACTGGGGTCAGTCGCTGTTCTCGTACGACTTCGCCGACCCGACCACGATGAATACCGACGACTCCAGCCGAGACACGATTCACGGGGTCGTCGTCAACCCGTTCTTCGACTGGTCGGACGATCGGCAGCTCAAGATCCCGCTGGCCGAGAGCGTGATCTACGAGGCGCACGTGAAGGGCCTCACCGAACTGCATCCCGATGTGCCTGAGGCCCAGCGCGGCAGCTACAGCGGGCTGGCGCATCCCTCCGTGATCGCCCACCTGCAGAAGATCGGCGTCACGGCGGTCGAGCTCATGCCCGTGCACCAGTTCGTCAATGACGACACGCTGCAGCAGAAGGGCCTCAGCAACTACTGGGGCTACAACACCATCGGGTTCTTCGCACCGCATGCGGCATACAGCTCGGCCGGCGCGCTCGGCCAGCAGGTGCAGGAGTTCAAGGGGATGGTGCGCTCGCTGCACGCGGCCGGCATCGAGGTCATCCTCGACGTGGTCTACAACCACACCGCGGAGGGCAACCAGCTCGGTCCGACCCTGTCGATGCGCGGCATCGACAACGCCTCGTACTACCGGTTGGTCGACGACCAGCCCGAGTACTACATGGACTACACCGGCACCGGCAACTCGCTGAACGCCGGCAACCCGCACACCCTGCAGCTCATCATGGACTCGCTGCGCTACTGGGTCACCGAGATGCACGTCGACGGGTTCCGCTTCGACCTGGCCGCGACCCTCGCGCGCGAGTTCTACGAGGTCGATAAGCTGTCGGCGTTCTTCGAGCTCGTGCAGCAGGATCCGATCGTCTCGCAGGTCAAGCTGATCGCCGAACCGTGGGATGTCGGCCCCGGTGGGTACCAGGTCGGCAACTTCCCTCCGGTCTGGACCGAGTGGAACGGCAAGTACCGCGACACCGTGCGCGATTTCTGGCGCGGTCAGCCGGCGACGCTCGGCGAGCTGGCATCCCGCCTCACCGGCTCCTCCGACCTGTACGAGAGCACCGGGCGCCGGCCGGTCGCATCGATCAACTTCGTCACCGCCCACGATGGCTTCACCCTGCGCGACCTGGTCTCGTACAACGGCAAGCACAACGACGCCAACGGTGAGGACGGCAAGGACGGCACCGACGACAACCGCTCGTGGAACTGCGGCGCCGAGGGCGACACCGATGATCCCGCGATCATCGCGCTACGCGCGCGTCAGCAGCGCAATTTCCTTGGGACCCTGCTGCTGAGCCAGGGCGTGCCGATGATCCTGCACGGCGACGAGCTCGGTCGCACCCAGGACGGCAACAACAACGGCTACGCGCAGGATTCCGCCCTCACCTGGGTGCACTGGGACCAGGCCGATCAGGGGCTGATCGAGTTCACCGCGGCGATCGCGCGGCTGCGGCGCGAGCATCCCACCTTCCGGCGCAGCCGCTTCTTCGACGGCCGCCCGATCACCCGCGGGCAGGGCGAACCGCTGCCCGACATCGAGTGGCTGAAGCCCGACGGCACGGCGATGAGCCCCGACGACTGGGAGGCCGGATTCGGCCGCACGCTCGGGATGTACCTGAACGGCCGCGGCCTCCACGGCGTCGACGCGCGCGGGCAGCAGCTGACCGACGTCAGCTTCATCGTGTTCTACTCCGCGCACGACCAACCGGTGCCCCTGGTGCTCCCGGATGCCGATCACGGCACCTCCTGGGACGTGATCGTCGACACGGCGGGCGACCACGTCGACGGCGACACCCTGGCGGCAGGCGCTTCGTGCAGCGTGGGTGCGCACACCCTGCTGGTGCTGCGCGAGCACACCGAGGCTGCTGCGGGCGATGCCGCGGTCAGCGCGACCCTCTCGCCCCCGAGCACGGCGACCCCGCCGGCTCCCGCGCCTCAGGCGGACGGCGCTCCAGGAGTCGTGTGACGCGCACCCCGGCGTCGACCTATCGGCTGCAACTGACGGCGGACTTCCCGCTCGCCGCCGCTGCCGAGCTGTGCGACTACCTGGCCGAACTCGGCGTCGACTGGGTCTACCTGTCACCGCTGCTGCAGGCCGTCCGGGGTTCGCAGCACGGCTACGACGTGACCGACCACAGCCGGGTCGACCTGGAGCGTGGTGGCCCCGAGGGGCTGCAGCGGCTGGCGGATGCCGCGCACCGCCGTGGACTCGGTGTGCTGGCCGACATCGTGCCGAACCACATGGGTGTCGCGGATCCGACCCAGAACGCCTGGTGGTGGAGCGTCCTGATGCTCGGTGCGGACTCGCCGCATGCCGCATCCTTCGACATCGACTGGGACGCGGGCGGCGGCCGACTGCTCATCCCGGTGCTCGGTGAGACCCTCGACGACGCGGCGGCGTCGGGCGCGCTGCGGGTCGACCGCGAGCAGTTGCGCTATCACGATCACCGGTTTCCCCTGGCTCCGGGAAGCGCCCCGGCCGGGGGCGACGCACTGACCATCCACGCCCGGCAGCACTACGAACTGGTCGACTGGCGGCGGGCCGACGCCGAACTGAACTACCGGCGCTTCTTCGCGGTCAACGAGCTGGCGGCGATCCGGGTCGAACGCGATGAGGTGTTCGAGGCCTCGCACCGCGAGATCGTGCGCTGGGTGCGCGAGGGACTGGTCGACGGGCTGCGGGTCGACCATCCGGATGGCCTCGCCGATCCGGGCGGCTACCTCGACGCGCTGTCCGCAGCCACTGGCGGCGTCTACGTGCTCGTCGAGAAGATCCTCGAGCACGGAGAGAGCCTGCCGCCGTTCTGGGCGACCGCGGGCACCACCGGCTACGACGCGCTGGCCGAACTCGATCGGGTGCTGGTCGATCCCGCCGGACGCGCCCGCCTCGACGCGCTCGACGCGACCCTGCGCCGCGACGGCGGCCGGCCGTGGTCAGCGCTCATCCACGACACCAAGCGGGCGATCGCCGACGGCATCCTGCAGAGCGAGGTGCGCCGACTGGGGCGGGAGCTGCGTGGCGCGGGCGTGACCGACGCCGCGGAGGATGACGCGGTCGAGGACGCGGTGGCCGAGCTGCTCGCCTGCTTCCCCGTCTACCGCAGCTACCTGCCATACGGGCGGGAGCACCTCGACGCGGCTCTGGCGGACGCGCAGCACCGTCGCCCCGAGCTCGCAGACACGCTGCGGGCGGTGCACGGCGTGCTCGCCGATCCGGAGCAGCCGGCCGCCATCCGGTTCCAGCAGACCTCCGGCATGGTGATGGCCAAGGGCGTGGAGGACACGGCCTTCTACCGGGTCTCGCGACTGGCGAGCCTGACCGAGGTCGGTGGCGATCCGGCCGAATTCTCGATGAGGATCGACGAGTTCCACGAGCGGCAGCAGAGCAGGCTCGCCGCGTATCCGCTCTCGATGACGACCCTCTCGACCCACGACACCAAACGCGGCGAAGACACCCGTGCCCGCATCACCGTGATCTCGGAGGCGCCCGAGCAGTGGGGTGCCTTCCTGGCCCGCCGGCGCGCGCGGCATCCGCTCGGCGACGGCGCGTTCGAGAACGTGCTCTGGGAGTCGATCGTCGGCAGCTGGCCGCGCGAACGCGAGGTGCTGCACGGCTACGCCGTGAAGGCGGCGCGCGAAGCGGGGACCTCGACGACCTGGTCGGCCCCCGACCCCGACTTCGAGAACGGCATGCATGCGCTGATCGACGCCCTGTACGACGACCCCGAGGTCGCCGCCGACGTCGACGCCATGGCCGAGCTTCTGACCGCGGCCGGCCGGTCGAACGGTCTGGCCGTCAAGCTGCTGCAACTGGCCGGGCCCGGCGTTCCCGACGTCTACCAGGGCAGCGAACTCTGGGAGCGGTCGCTGGTCGATCCCGACAACCGCCGTGAGGTCGACTTCGCCGCACGGCGGGCCCTGCTGGCCGAGCTGGATGCCGGCGCCCGCCCCCCGGTCGACGAGACCGGGGCCGCGAAGCTGCTGGTGGTGTCGAGGGCGCTCCGGCTGAGGCGCGACCGGCCAGAGCTGTTCTCGCGCTACCTGGCCCTGTCGGGGGTCGGAGCCGCGGCCGACCACCTCGTGGCCGTCGACCGCGGCGGAGCGGTGGTCGTCGCGACCCGGCTGCCTTTCGGGCTCGCGGCGGCCGGCGGCTGGCGCGATACCGCGCTGCCGCTTGCGTCCGGGCCGTGGCGCGATCAGCTGACCGGCCGCCTCGTCGATGGCGGAGAGACCTCGGTCGCCGAGCTGCTCGCCGACTACCCGGTCGCCCTGTTGGCACGGGAGGAGGCATCGCCGTGATCGCCCGAGTATGGGCACCGGCGGCCGAGCGGGTGAGCATCGTCGCCGAAGGGGAGGAACGACCGCTGTCGCGATCCGATCCCGACGGCTGGTGGGCGGACGACCGGCCGTTGCTGCTCGGGACCCGGTACGGGTTCCGCCTCGACGGCGACGAGCAGGTGCTGCCCGATCCGCGCGGGCGCAGCCTTCCCGATGGCGTCCATGGCATCAGCGAGGTGGTCGACACCACCCCGCTGCCGGTCGCCGGTTGGGCCGGCCGGGCGCTCGACAACGCGGTGCTCTACGAGTTGCACATCGGCACCTTCACGCTCGAGGGCACCTTGGACTCGGCGATCAGCCGCCTCGATCACCTGGTCGACCTCGGCATCGACTTCGTCGAGCTGCTGCCGGTCAACGCTTTCAACGGCGAGCACAACTGGGGCTACGACGGGGTCGCCTGGTTCGCGGTGCAGTGCAGCTACGGGGGGCCGGCCGCCTATCGCCGATTCGTGACGGCCTGTCACGAGCGCGGGCTCGCCGTCATCCAGGATGTCGTCTACAACCACCTCGGACCGAGCGGCAACGTGCTGCCGCGCTTCGGCCCGTATCTGCGATCCGACTCCCGCACCACCTGGGGCGACGCCATCGACCTGACCGAGCCCGAGGTGCGGCGCTACATCCTCGACAACGCGCGGATGTGGATGGAGGAGTACGGGGTCGACGGCCTGCGGCTGGATGCCGTGCACGCCCTGGTCGACACTCGTCCGGTTCACCTGCTGCAGGAGCTGGCCGCGCAGACCGACGCGCTGTCCGCCGAACTCGGACGTCCACTCACCCTCATCGCCGAATCCGACCTCAACGACCCGGTGCTGATCGAACCGCGCGGCGCGGGCTACGGGCTGACCGCGCAATGGAGTGACGACTATCACCATGCCGTCCATGTCGCCCTCACGGGTGAGACCGACGGCTACTACGCCGACTTCGCGTCCCTGGGTGCGCTGGCCAAGGCATCCACCCGGGGCTTCTTCCACGACGGGACCTACTCGTCATTCCGCGGCCGCGAACATGGCCGCCCCGTCCCGCCCGAGGTGCCCACCACCCGCTTCGTCACCTTCGCGCAGGATCACGATCAGGTCGGCAACCGGGCGACCGGTGATCGACTGTCCGCCTCGCTGTCGGTCGAGCGGCTGCGCGTCGCGGCGGTGCTGAACCTGTGCTCCCCCTTCACGCCGATGCTGTTCATGGGCGAAGAGTGGGGCGCCTCGACGCCGTGGCAGTTCTTCACCTCGCATCCTGAGCCGGAGCTCGGCGCGGCGACTGCTCGGGGACGGATCGCGGAGTTCGCGCGGATGGGCTGGGATCCGGATGCGGTGCCCGATCCGCAGGACCCGGCCACCTTCCTGCGCTCGAAATTGGATTGGAGCGAACCCGGCCGCTCACCGCACCGCGAACTCCTGGAGCTGTACCGGCAGCTGATCGCGCTGCGGCACCGCGAGCCGGAGTTCGCCGATCCGCGGTTCGCCATCCTGTCCGCCCAGTGGGACGACGCCCACAACCGCTTCGCCCTGCGCCACGGGGACCTCGAGACCCTGGTGAACCTCGGCCACGACACCTGGACCAGCTCGGGAGACGGCCGGCTACTGCTGGCGACGACCCCCGCTGTCGGAATCGGCCATGGCCGGGTTCGGCTGCCGCCCGACTCGGCCGCGATCGTCCGCCGGCTGCGGGATCGTGAGAACGACTAACGGTTGGTCGTTTCCAGGTCAAGCCCCTGGCAGATCCCAGCCCGTCGTGGTGAGGTATGTCTAGGCCCAGTGACGGGCAGACAGGAGGCAGCCATGGGTCGCGCATTCGCGGAGCTGGAGAAGCCCGGATCATCCGAACGAACGCGCCCGAGCCGCGACAGCGACCTGGCCGATCCCACCGCCGAACCGGCCATCAGCGTTGTCGAGGTCATTGCCGGCATCCATCGCGTCGCCCTCGGGGAGTCGACGCTGGGGTACGTGCAGTTCACGGGTGACCGCTTCGTCAGCCTGCTGGGAGCGGTGTACAACACCTCGGTGGAGGTCGCCCAGACGCTCAGCCTCGACACGGCCGTCCGGAGGCTGCTGCTGGCCTGAGCGCTGGGCGGCATCCAGCGCCTAGGGTCGAAGGCATGAAGTCGACGTTCCTCCATGCCCCCGGCGACATCCGAGTCGAGGAGGCGCCCGATCCGGTGATCCTCGCGCCGGGCGACGCGATCGTCCGGGTGACCGCGGCCTGCGTCTGCGGCTCGGACCTCTGGCCGTACCGCGGCGTCCGGCAGTTCGGGCATCCGATCTCGATGGGCCACGAGCTGATCGGCGTGGTCGAGGCGGTGGGCGCGGATGTCACGACCGTGAAGCCGGGCGACTTCGTCATCTCGCCCTTCAGCTTCAGCGACGGCACCTGCCAGTCGTGCCGCGCGGGCTTCCCGTCCGCCTGCGACCACGTCGCGTTCTTCGGCTCGACCGACTCGTCCGGGCTGCCGACGGTCGGCGCGCAGAGCGAGCTCGCGCGGATCCCGATGGCCGATGGCTCGCTGGTCGTCGTGCCCGAGCCGTTCGATCAGGCGCTGGTTCCCGACCTCCTCACGCTTGCCGACGTGATGTCGACCGGCCACCACGCCGCCGTGTCGGCCGGCGTCGGCCGGGGCGACGTCGTGGTGGTGGTCGGCGACGGCGCCGTCGGACTCAGCGGCGTGCTCGCGGCGTCCCGCCTCGGCGCCGAGCGGATCATCGCGATGAGCCGCCACCAGGACCGCGCCGACCTGGCGCGCACCTTCGGCGCCACCGACGTGGTCGCCGAGCGTGGAGACGAGGGGATCGCCGCGATCCGCGACCTGCTCGGCGGCGACCAGGCCGACGCGGCTCTCGAGTGCGTGGGCACCGAGGAGTCGATGGATCAGGCGATCGGCGCGGTGCGCGGAGGCGGCCGGGTCGGCTATGTCGGCGTCCCTGCAGGCGGATCCCGGCTGCCGATCGGCGTGTTGTTCTCGCGCAACATCACGGTGGGCGGAGGCATGGCTCCCGCCCGGCAGTACATTCCCGAACTGCTGCCCGACGTGCTGAGCGGGGCGATCCGCCCCGGGCTGGTGTTCGACCTCGAGTTGCCGCTCGACGGCGCCGCCGAGGCCTACGCGGCGATGGATGAGCGGCGGGCCATCAAGACCCTGCTGCGGCCATAGCCCCGCGACTGCCTAGGCTCGTCGCCATGACTCGGAAGATCTCGGGGCGCGACGGCGAGTTGGTCGTGAACGACGCCGTCGAACTCGAGGGCAGGATCACCGGAGGGCTCGTGATCGAGCCGGGCGGCTCGGTCGTGATCCACGGCTCACTCGCCGGTCCCACCGTGTCGGTGGGCGGCCACGACGGGGATCAGGACGATGACGAGCACGACCAGCCTGGCGACCTGCCCGGCGGCGCGCCCGACGATCAGCGCGAGCTCGGTGGCGAACTCGGCAGCGTCATCTCCGACATCCCGTGACGTGGGCGCGGCGGGGCGGCGCGGCGCGGCCGGCTCAGCCGTTCCACGGCAGGAAGGCGCTGACCAGCGGCGAGCGCGCGACCTGGCCGACCACCGGATGCAGGAGGGCGCCATCGAAGCCGCCCCGGTCATCCGCGGCCCGCAGGGCCCGCTCGAGCGAGCCCGGCACTCGGCGCTCAGCCCGGGATGCCGAGCGGGCCAGGGTGGCCGGCTCGCTGGAGAGTGGACGCTCGCCGGTGCCCGAACCACGGCTCAGCTCCTCGTAGATCGCCGCGCGCTCCGGCTCCGACAGTTCGGCGAAGGCTTCGGCGTGCGCCTGCTCGAGGGACTCGATCGGGGCGCTGCCCACGAGATGGCGGTAGCGCGACAGCACCGGATCGTCGTCGGTGCCGGTCGCCGTGCCGAACAACCGCGCCAGTACGCCCATTGCCGCCCTCCTTCCGCCTTCTCCGTCACGGTAGGTCGGCGATCTGAGCGAGGGCTGGGTTGCGACCCCGAGACGCCTTCGCGTTTGCCGAGGAGGCGGCGGGCTGTGTTTCGCGCTTTCAGGACTCCGCAGGGCCGTTCGGGATGACCAGCCAGCAGATGGCGTATACCAGCAGCTGCGACCCGGGCAGCAGGATCGACAAGATGGCGAGCACCCGCACGGTGGTGACGTTCCACCCGAACCGGCGGGCCAGGCCCGAGCAGACACCGGCGATGATGCGATCGCCACGGGGGCGGAACAGGGTGGGGGTCGAGGTGGCGGTTGTCATGCGACCAGCCTCTCCCGGCGAGCGCATCGGCGCCAGGGGGTTAGCCCCCGAAGCCGACGAGAAGCATCCCGTCGACCAGCAGCTCGCGTATCTCGGCCACGGTCGCGCGGCGCAGTTCGGGCAGGTCGCAGTCGAGCAATTCGGCGACCGCCGCCACGATCGTGCCGAGGGTCAGCTCGCCGTCGCAGGCGCCGACGATGGCGGCCAGCTCGGTGCCGACGCGCAGTTCGCGGCGGAATCCCCCGCCCTGGCGCAGCACCAGGACGGTCGGGTCGGGCTCCCCCGGCCAGTGGCTGCGCTCCTCGGTCACGTCGCCGGCGACCACCAGTCGGGCCGCCAGCACCTCGTCGTCGCTGCGCGCCGCCTGCCAGTCGGCGGCGGCCAGCGCCGACCCGAGATGGCTGCCGAGGCCGGCGGTTCCGCCGCCGAGCGGAGCGTCGAGGCGCTCGACCCGGCGCAGGCGCGGTGCGGATGCCGTCGCGGGCCGGCGGAGCACCAGGTAGCCGAACCCCACGCCGGTCACCCCGCGCGCCGCGAAGTCGTCGAGCCACGCGGCGCAGAGCCGCTCGAACTCCTCGGTGCCGACCCGGGTTCCGCCGTCGCGGATCCAGGTTTCGGCGTAGCGCGCCGGGTCCTGCCGCTCGCGTTCGATGATCCAGGCGTCGAGGCCGGCGGCATCCGCCCAGGCCGCTGCTCGCTGCAGGCCGTCGGTGCCGACGCCCGGCGGATCGGCCCGGTACTCCCAGTTGCCCAGCAACTGGGCGATCCCACCCGGGGTCAGGTGCTCGGGCGCGCCGGTGACGACCGCCTCGACCAGGCTGTCGCCGACCATCCCGCCGTCCCGGTACTCGTACTCCGGCACCCCGGTCGAGCGCGGCGTGATGACGAAGGGCGGGTTGGAGACGATCCGGTCGAAGCGCTCGCCGCCGACCGGATCGAACAGGCTGCCGGATCGGAACTCGATGGTGGTGATCCCGTTGAGCGCGGCGTTCAGCCGGGCGAACGAGAGCGCTCGCTCGGAGATGTCGGTCGCGACGACCCGGTCCGCCCAGCGTGAGACATGCATCGCCTGGATGCCGCAGCCGGTGCCGAGGTCGAGCGCCGACTCCACCGGGTCGGGGATGAGCAGGCCGCTCAGCGTGACCGACGCGCCGCCGACCCCCAGCACGTGGTCGGTGCGCAGGGCTCGGCCGGTGGCCAGCTCGCCGAGGTCGCTGGCGATCCACCACGAGCCGGCACCCTGGGCATCCAGGAAGTCGTACGGCCGTAGATCGACCAGCGCGACGACCCGTTCGTCGCGCAGCTCGCACAGCCCCAGCTGCTTCGCCCCGGCGAGGCTGAGGTTCGCAAGCGCGGCCTCGGCAGCCCCGATGTGCACCGGTATTCCGAGCACGAACAACGCCGCCAGGGTCGCGAGCGGGGAGTCGTCGTCGCCAAGCGCGCGCAGGGCGGGAACCCGGTTGCCCCGCTCGAGGGCGGCTTCGGCATCCTGGCCCCAGAGCGCGCCGAGGGCGTCGACGGTGTAGCGGGCGCCTGCCAGGTCTGCGCGCAGTCGTTCGATCAGCGCGAGGTCCACGGCTCCCATCTAAGCCGAGCAGCCGGATGCCGACCGACTCGGACGCCGCCGGCTCAGTTGCAGAGCACCGACAGGATGTTGCCCGCCGGATCGAGGAACCACGCGATGTCGGGTCCCATGTTGGCCGCCTTGCCGCGCGCGATGCCCTTGTCGTCCTGGTTCGTTCCGGGATACTTCTGGATCTCGATGCCCGCGGCCACCAGTTCGTCGACCGCGACATCGATGTCGGCGACCTCGAAGTTGAGCACGGTGAACTCGGCGGGCACGTGGTTGGGCTTGTCGTAGACGAAGACCGGTGCTCCACCGGTGACGTCGAGCTGGATCCCCATCCCGGTGTCGAGCACCTTCACGCCCAGCGTGTCCCGGTAGAACGTGATCGCCGTGGGCAGGTCGTTGACCGAGAACCCGCTGAAGCCGCCTGTTGTCGTGAGCATGATGCCCTCTTCTCGCCCTGCGTCGAACGCCATTGTGTACGCTGTTCACAATGTCACACGCGGGCGACCGCGTCCAGCGGCTGGATTGAGATCTTCGGCGGAGGAGCCACGATGTCGATTGCCCCGCGCGCCAACTACCGCCACGGCGACCTGCGGCAGGCCCTGCTCGACGCGGGGCTCGACATGGCCCGCGAGGGCGGCCCCGACGCCGTCGTGCTGCGCGAGGCCACCCGCCGCGCCGGGGTGTCGCCGAATGCGGCGTACCGCCACTTCGCCGACCGCACCGAACTGGTCGAAGCGGTCAGCGACGCGGCCCAGTCGCTGGTGGCCGGGGCGATCGAGGCCGAATGGGATGCCGTTCCCACCCGGCTGAGCGCTGCCGACGCGGCCCATGCGCACCTGGCCGCCGTCGGCCGGGGCTACCTGGGGTTCGCGCGCGACGATCCCGGACTGTTCCGCGCGGCCTTCACCGTGCCGGGCGACCTCGAGACCTCCCTCGACCCGGCGAAGGCGGGGCCGGGCGGCCGCACCTCGTTCCAGCTGCTGGCGATGGCTCTCGACGAGTTGGTCGCGGTCGGCGCCCTGCCGGCAGCACGGCGGCCCGGTGCCGAGTTCTCGGCCTGGTCGGCCGTGCACGGGCTCGCCATGCTGGTGCTCGAGGGACCGCTGCGCAACCTCGATCCCGAGGTGGCGCGCGCGGCGGGATCGCGGGTGATCGAGATGGTCGACCGGGGGCTCTGAACCGGCTCGGCGGGCCGGCTGAGAGCGGGGTTAGGGTGGAATGGATGAAGCCCCTCACCGATGCCGAGATCCGCGACTCGCTCATCAACGCGGGTCCGGTCGATGCCGATCGGATGCCGCTGCCCGGCCTGCACGAGGTGCTCTGGTCGGAGCGCGAGTACCTGGGCTGGCGCGATCCGGCATCCCCGCAGCGCGGTTACCTCGCCTATTGGCGCGACGGACGAGCGGTGAGTGTCGTGCTGCGCGCATCGGAGGTGAGGCTGCAAGCGGGATCCGCGATCTGCTCGCTCTGCAACACGCCGCAGCCGGCCGGGCAGGTCACCATGTTCACCGCGCAGCGCGCCGGCCGGGCCGGCGAGCGCGGCGACTCGATCGGCACCTACATCTGCGCCGACCTGGCCTGCTCGCTGCTGATCCGGATGGCGCCTCCCGCCTCCGAGCTGCTGCCGAGCCCGGACCAGGTGGTCGCCGACCGCGCCTCGCGGCTGACCGAGCGGCTCGACGGGTTCGTGGCCCGCATCCTCGAAGACGCGTAGCGCGAGAGGCCGACCTCAGGCCGCGATGCTGGCCAGCGCCTGCTGCGCGGTCGGATACCGGCCGATGATGCGGCCGCGGGCATCCCGCACGGTGTAGCTCTCCCGTTCGCGGGTGACCGTTGCCTGCACGGTCTCGGACGACTCATCGAGGATCGTCCACACCCCCAGCAGCATCGTGGTCGACGAGACCGAGGTCATCGCTGCTCCAGCACGGCGCTCTGATGCCGGCGCACGTCGTCGACGGCCGCAGCCAGGGTCGCCCGCTGGCCGACCTCCACCGCGAATTGCGGGCAGTCGCCGACGTGCGCGACGTAGACCGGCTCGACGTACTCGACGTAGCCCAGCACATCGCCGCGATCGGAGAGTTCGAGAAGGCCATCCGGCCGCAACCGGACCGCGACCCGTGTCGCCTGAGCAAGGACGGAGGCGAGCTCGGAGAGCCACCCGGTGCCGTCGTCGATGGCCGATCGGCCCTGCGTCGTTGCAGTTCTCATGTCGCGCTCTCCGCCCCCTTGTTGCCCGGAGCATATCCCCCGAACGGGGGGCCGGGCTATGGGGTCTTGCTGAGAGCTCGGTGAGAGGAGCGTTCCGGCTCAGGCCGCGCCGACCCGTCGGACCTCGTCGACGAGCCCGACGATCACTCGGCGCATGTAGGCCGCCCACGCCGCGCGCACGATCAGCGCCACGATCCACCCGCGGCCCCGGCGACCGAAGAAGGTGTAGCTCCAGGTGATGCGGGTTCCGCCCTCCGCCGGTTCGAAGCGCCACTCGGCGCGCGCGTGGTGCACCAAGGGGCCGAACACCCTGGTGAAGTCGGTCAGTTCGTAGGCGAAGAAGCCGGGCCGCTCGACATCGGTCGTGGTCTCGAGCACCGAGCTGCCATCGGACAAGTGCAGTGTGCGGGTCTGCCCCACGGCATCCCATGCGCCGGTCTGGCCGGTGACCGAGACCACAGCCGGGATGACGCGGAAGCTCGGGTAGAAGCGCGTCGGATCACTCGGCGTCAGCACGTCGAAGGTGCGCGCGGGATCGGCCGGAGCGATCGCCTGCACCTGCGCGCCGTGCCCGGCCGGTCGGTGCTCTGATCCTGCCATGACGGGGATTCGACGCCGTTGCACTGTCGGTTCGGCTCTGTCGGTTCGGCTCAGTCGCTTCGGCTCGGCCGACTCGGCTAGTCGGTCCGGGACAGGAGGTGGAACGGGATGGCCAGCGAGATGACGACGGCGATGATGCCCGAGAAGAAGAGCCAGGGGGCCCACGCGACCGGCACCGAGAAGGCATAGCCGAACAGGAAGAGCGCGCCGATGAAGAACGCGAACGCCACGAGGAAGACGAAGACCTTCATGCGCTCAGCCTACCGGCGCGGAGCGCGACCATCGCGCTTGACAGGACGACGCATCCTGTCGGCGGGTAGGGTGCCGTCATGCCAGCCCTCTCCCCCACCCTTCCCGTCGGCAGCCCGGTGTGGGCCGATCTGAGCAGCTCCGATCTCGACGCGTCGACGTCGTTCTACGCCGCCGTGCTCGGCTGGACGCGGCGCGACTTCCCCGAGTTCGACGACTACGCCGACTTCCAGTCGAACGGCAAGGAGGTGGGCGGCCTGGCCCCCAAGGTCGGCGACGCGGCGGACGCCTGGACGGTCTATCTGAAGGTGGACGACATCCAGGCCGCCGTCATCGCCGCGGCGACGGCAGGCGGACGCGTGCTGCACGAGCCCTCGGCGGTGGCCGGGATGGGCGAATGGGCGCTGCTCGAAGACCCGTCCGGGGCCGAGGTCGCGATCTGGCAGGCCGGGCCGTTCGCCGGATTCGAGGTGGTCAACGAGCCCGGCGCACCCTGCTGGTTCGAGCTGCACACGAAGGACTTCGCGGCCGCGGTTCCGTTCTACGAGCAGGTGTTCGGCTGGAGGGTGACGTCGATCGGCGACAGCGACGACTTCAGGATGGTGGTGTTCGGCGAACAGGGCACGGCCGGCGCCGGGATCCTCGACGCGGCACGGATCGAGGCCGACGAGACCTCGCGCTGGATCGTGTACTTCGCCGTCGCCGATGCGGACGCTGCGGCGGCGCTGGTGACGGCGCACGGCGGCACCGTCTTCGACGGTCCCACCGACACCCCTTTCGGACGGATGTCGCGCGCCGCCGATTCGACCGGGGCGCGACTGTGCCTCATGCAACTGCCCGACCGCGAACGGGGGAACTGAGATGCCGTCCTTCCGCACCGTGCTGCACCAGCAGGGCAACAACGTCGGGATCGTGGTGCCCGACGAGGTCGTCGCCGAATTGGGAGCCGGCAAACGACCGCTCGTGAAGGTGACGATCGACGGGAGATACTCCTTCGTCTACACGATCGCGGTCATGGGCGGCAGGAACATGATCGGCTTCAGCGCGGCGCACCGGGCGGCATCCGGATTCCGCGGCGGCGACGAGGTCGAGATCGCCCTGGAGCTCGAGACCGCGCCGCGCGAGGTCGAGATCCCGCCGCAGCTGGCCGCCGCGCTGGCGGCCGACCCGGTGGCGGCCGCCGCCTTCGACAAGCTGTCGTTCACCTTCCGCAAGGAGCACGCGCGGGCGATCGCCGAGGCGAAGGCCGACGAGACCCGCCAGCGCAGGCTGGACAAGATCCTGGCATCGCTGCGCGGCGCATAGCCGCGCGCTCGCTCCGCGCAGACTCCGGGCCCTACGCTGACACAATGGGCTCCCCGCACCTCGTGGTGTACGCCGTCGCATCCCGATATGCCTGGGATGTCGTCGAGTCGTGCTGGCGCGCCGGCCTCGAGCCGATCTGCATCGACAACGTCGGCGGTGCGGACCCTGAACTGCCCAACCTGAGTCGGACCGGAGCGACCGGAGGGTTCGTGCTCGGTCTGTCGTCGGCGGACGGTCGTCTGAGCGCAGCCCGGTCGGCGGCGGCGGCCGGCTTCGACGATCCGGTCGTGCTCGTCGACCCCAGCGCGACGGTCGCCCGCACCGCGGCGCTGTCGCACGGCGTGTATGTGAACGCGGGAGCGGTCGTGGCGGCGAAGACCGTCATCGGCTGCCACTCGAATATCAATCGCTCCTCGTCCATCGGTCACGACAACCGGCTCGGCGTGTCGGTGTCCGTCGGCCCCGGAGCCGTTCTCGCTGGATCCGTCACGGTGGGCGACGTGGCATTCATCGGCGCCGGGGCGACGGTGCTTCCTGAGATCGTCATCGGCCGGCATGCCATCGTGGGCGCCGGCGCCGTTGTGACGACCGACGTCGGGGCGGGCAATGTGGTCGTCGGAAACCCGGCACGGGTGATTCGCAGCGTCAGCGTCGACGAAGGTGGTGACCGGTGCCCGCACTGCTCGACCAGCTGAATCGACCGGCGCCCATCGTTCTGGCGCCCACCGGCATGGTGCCGACTCGGGCCATGACCCCCTACGTGCCCCTCACTCCCGCCGAGATCGCCCGGGACGTCGCCGCTGCCGCGGCTCTCGGCATCACCTCGGTCCATCTGCACGCCCGCGATGAGGATGGCGCGCCCACCTGGGATCGGAACGTCTACGCGCGCATCGTGGGTGCCGTCCGCGAGGCGGCGCCCGAGGTCCTGATCAACGTCAGCACCAGCGGTCGAACCTGGTCGGAGCTGGAGAAGCGCGCCGATGTCCTGGCCCTCGACGGTGACCTGAAACCCGACATCGCATCGTTGACGCTCTCGTCGTTGAACTTCGTGACGTCGGCATCGCTCAATGCACCGGACACCATCAGAGGCCTGGTCAGGATCATGCGCGACCGGGGCATCGTTCCCGAACTGGAGATCTTCGATCTGGGCATGCTCAACTTCGCCGGTGTTCTTCAGCGCGAGGGACTGCTGCTCGGTCCTCTCGTGGTGAACCTGTTCTTCGGCAACATCGCCGGAATGCAGCCGACCCTGTCGGAGATCGGGCTCGCAACCGAGCGGATCCCGGGGCCGCCCGGCGCACTGTGGTCGGGCGCCGGCCTGGGCGACTACCAGTTGATCGCGCAGACCCTCTCGCTGGCGGCCGGCGGTGGGGTGAGGGTCGGTCTGGAGGACGGGATCTACCTCACCCGATCACGCGACAAGCTGGCGACGAATGCGGCCCTGGTCGAACAAGTGCACGGAGTGCTCGACCTGCTCGGTCGGCAGGCGATGAGTCCGGCGCAGTTCCGATCGGAACTGCGTGGTGAGGGTCAGGCATGAGCCCTGAGACCGCGCCGTCCTGGGTGATGGTGCTCGCCGAGCGGGGCTACCAGGGGCCGGACCGCTCGTGACCCGGGCGTCCATCCTGGTCCCGACCCATGACCGGCCGAGGACGCTCGCCCTGGCCGTCGAGAGCGCCCTCGCCCAGACGGTCCAGGATCTCGAGGTCATCATCATCGGAGACGGCGTCTCCCCGGAGTCGCGCAGCGCCGCCACGCGGCTGGCGTCCGGCGACAGCCGGGTGGTCTTCCTCGATCTGCCCAAGGGCGAGCACCACGGCGAGTCGCACCGGGACGCCGCGATCCGGGCTGCACGGAGCGACGCGATCTTCTATCTCTGCGATGACGATCTGCTGCTGCCGGGGCACGTCGCGGACCTCCTCGCCCTGATGGACGACGGGCACACCTTCGTGCAGAGCCTCAACGGCTTTGTGGGGCCGGAGGGCGATATCCACCGCTACAGCGGCTCGCTCTCCGATCCCGAGGCGGTCCGCTGGACGTTGCGCCACGACCTGCGCTACAGCTTCGTCAGCATCACGGGCACGGCGCACTCCCGGCGCTTCTATCTGGAGCTGGACCGGCCCTGGTCGACGACCCCCAGCGGGGAATGGCCCGATCACTACCAATGGCGCAAGATGATCGGCCAGCCGGGATTCTCGGGCGCCACCTCGGCCCGGATGACCGCGCTGCAATTCCCGGCGACGCAACCGGAGCGTCGGGGCTGGACCGAGGACGACCAATTGCGCGAACTCCGCACCTGGGCGGAGTTCATCCGGACCCCGGGCGCGCAGGAGCGGATCGATCGCCTGACCGCGGACGCCACAGAGCGGGAACTCGCCCACAATGTTCGCGAGCTCCTCGCGGCCATGGACGCTCTGCGCGAGTTCGAGGCGTGGCGAACCGGGGTGACGAACACGCTCTCCTGGAGGATCACGCGGCCGCTGCGGGCGATTCGTCGTGTGACCAAGACCAAGGCCGGGTGACCTACCGCCAGGACTTGGGGCCGTTCGACCCCGCCGGGTAGCTGTCGAGAGGCACCGCGTTCTTCCTCCAAGCGGCGAGCACCGGCGTCACGATGCGCCAGCACTCCTCGGCGACGTCGCCGCGGACCGACAGCGTCGGATCGCCCTCGAGCAGCTCGGCGAGCACCTCGCCGTATGCACTGAGCTCGCTCGGGGCGAACTCGGCGTTCATGGTGTCCCACTCGAGGTCGAACGGGTCGTCGCGCCCATTCGTGACCAGGTCGAACTCGAGCACGGCGGGATTGACGCCGATCCGGAGCCTGGCCGGCCGCGAGGGGCCGCTGAAGCCGGTGGGCAGGTGCGGAACGTCCCGGAACGTGAAGATGATCTCCTGGCGCGGGTCGCCGAGCGCCTTGCCGGACCGCAGGACGAACGGGACGCCATCCCAGCGCCAGGTGTCGACCGCCACGGTCATCTCGGCCAGGGTCTCGGTCTTGCGCGCCGGATCCACGCCCTTCTCGGAGGCGTATGCCGGCATCGTCCTGCGTCCCACCTTGCCCGCCGTGTAGCGGGCGCGACGGCTCTCAGTGCCGTTCGCGAGCCACGGCCGCGTGGCGCGGAGCGCCTGGGCCATCGCGCCGCGCAGGTCCTCGGAGCCGATCGACGAGGGCGGTTCCATCGTCGCCAGCGCGAGCACCTGGAGCAGGTGGCTCTGGATCATGTCGACCAGGGCGCCCGCCTTGTCGTAGTAGCCCGCCCTGCCTTCCAGTCCCAGCGCCTCCTCGATGACGATCTCGACGTGCGACACGTTCTGCGCGCTGAGCAGCGGCTCGAACACCCGGTTGGCGAAGCGCAAGCCGAGCAGGTTGAGCACCGTCGACTTGCCGAGGAAGTGATCGACCCGGAACACCTGCTTCTCGTCCACGAAGCTCTGCAGCAGCCGGTTGAGGGCGCGCGCCGAGGCCAGATCGGTGCCGAACGGCTTCTCGAGCGCGAGGACGATCCCGGCCGGCATCTTCTCGCCGGCCAACGCGGCGCAGGCCAGCGCGGCGACAGCTGGCGGGAGCGCGAAGTAGAGCGCGACGCGCCCGGTGGCGGCCGCGATGGCGCGCATCAGATCGGCGGCGCTGGTGGCGTCGCCCTGAAGGTAGAACGACTTCTTCCTCACCCGGTCGGCCAGCGCCGACGGAGACCCCGCGAAGGCCTTCTCGACCAGCGACTGCCATCGGGCCTCGGTCATCGGGCCGCGGTCCACTCCGATCAGTTGCAATTGCTGGCCGCGCGACGAACTCAGCAGCGACGCCAGCCCGGGCAGCAGCAGCCGCGAGGTCAGGTCGCCGCCGGCTCCCAGGATGATCAAGGTGTCGATGCCCGATGCCGCCATGGTGCGAGGTTATCGCGCGATCTCCGGGTCGCGGATCGGAGACGCCCTTGCTGAACGTCACCTGGACGGGGGTAGACCGGGCGGTAGTGCAGGCGTACCGTTTGAGCACCGGCTGGGATCAGGGGGTGATCGGCCGTGGATCAGGGGGAACTGATGGACGGTGTCATCGCGCCGTCCCGCGGCTGGCTGTCGCCCGCGCGCGCCCTGCTTCTGCTGCTCGGCGCGGTGCTCGGCGGAGTCCTGCTGTCCCTGGCTCTCGGCGCCTCCCCCGCGCACGCGGCGGACGGCGACGGAACGTCGTCCGGCTCGAGCCCGCTGACCGCGGCCGCGCAATCGGTGAGCCGGGCCGTCGTGGTCTCCGTCTCGGCCACCACCGGAGCCGGCATCCCGGCGTTTGAGCGCACGGCGCAGCACGCCATCCCGCACATGATGGATGCCTCCGCCGCCACGGTCGTCGCAGCCATCTCGCCGGCGGCCCCGGTGATCGCACCCGCGGTCGCGTCGGCCGAGTCGACCCTCGCCGGCGCCCTGTCGGCGACCGCCCGAGGCCTGCAGCAGCTGACCGCCCCGATCGCCGGCGCCCTCGACCCCTTCGACGCCGCCGTGGTCGCTCCCCGTGCGGCGGCAACGGTTGGGGCCATGCGCCCGTCATCCGCGGGCGCCGATCCGGACGGCATGGCAGCGATGGCGACGCGTCCCGCCGCGCAGGGCGGCTCCGGAGCAAACGGCGCGGTGCCGGGCTCTCTGGTCAGCTCCGGCACCTCCGCGCCCTTCGCGGCCGTCGGCGTGCTCCTCGCCGCCGTCGCCCTGGTGCTCCTGGCCGCACGCCGCCGGATCCTCCAGAACGCACTGCCTGCGTCACCGGTCTTCGACACCGACACCTCGCCCGCCTGAGGCGCGTCCCACCGTCGCATCGCCGACGGCCACGCGCTCGAACGTCCCTCGGACGTCATGCAACGCCGCACCCACTCAGGTCCGGCTTCGATCAGGTACGCAAGGAGAAACAACCATGCAGTCATTCATCTGGAAGGCACTCATCGGAGTGGCCTTCACCGGGGGCCTCATGGCCCTCGGGGCCGGCGTCGCCTACGCCGACAGCACCACATCGGGCGACGACGGAACGGGCTCGGGAAGCCAGGCGGTCGTCGGCCTGAACCTTCCGATCACCCTGGGCGGCAACGCCATCTCGGTGCTCGGCAACACGTCGAGCGCCGGCTCGTCCGCCGCGCCGGCATCGGGAGGATCCGCGCCGAGCGGAAACACCAACGGCAACACCTCGCTGCTCGGCGGCAGCCAGGCGCTGGCCGACGCGCACGCGCCGGTCACGGTGAGCGGCAACGCGATCTCGGTGATCGGTGACAGCGGAACGGCCTCGTCGTCGGTGGGTTCCGGCTCGGCGGCCGGGGCGACCGGTTCGGGTGTCGGCAGCACCGGGACCACGTCGGGCGACCACTCGGCGCTCGGGGGCACCCAGGTGCTCGGCGGCGCGTCGGCGCCCGTCACGGTCGGCGGCAACGCGATCAGCGTGGTCGGCGACTCGAGCTCGAACGGCTCGACGGCCGGCTCGTCCGCCGGTCAGTCGGCGACGGGATCGGGGACCACCGATCCGTCGTCCGGCGCCACCACCTCGGGCGACAACGCGATCCTCGGGGGGACCCAGGTGGCTCCCGCGGTGGGAGCACCGGTCACGGCGAGCGGTGACGCGGTCAGTGTGATCGGCGACTCCAGCTCGGGCGGCGCATCCGGCGGCGCGACGAGTGCAACCGGGGGCGGAATCGGGGGCGGCTCGGTGGGAGGCATCGACACCGGCCTGCCGGGGGTCACCACCTCGGGCGGCCAGGGCATCCTGGGCGGATCGCAGCTCGCCCCGGCGGCCAGCGCCCCGATCACCGTCGGCGGCGATGTGGTCTCGCTGATCGGAGACAGCTCGACCACGCCCGGCGAACCGGGATCGGGTGATGGATCGGGTGGCGGTTCGGTCGGAGGCGTCGACACCTTCCCGCCGATCACCTCGACAGCCGCGCTGTCGGTGCAGGCGCTCGCCACGACGGGCATCGCCGCGGTTCCGGTGCTCGCCCTCGGCATCCTGCTGCTGATGGCGGGCATCGGGGTGATGCTGCACCGCGTCGCCGTGCGTCGCTAGGCGCGCATCCAGCCGGGGCCGGTGGCGGAGATCACGGGGACTCCGCCACCGGCCCCCTCCAGCGCGCTCGCAGGGGACGGCCTCGCGGGGACGAGCTCCGCCTCGACCGCGGCGGCGGCCTCCGGGTACGCTCGCCGCATGACCGCGATCTCCGGTACCGCCCCCGTCGGTGCAGCACCGGCCGTCGC
>Ga0207695_10001301_pt1 | contig 42391 bp, 32 predicted proteins | sample KBSC54metaG_FD_184354 | JGI IMG/M metagenome (GOLD analysis project Ga0207695, IMG submission 184354) | Corn rhizosphere microbial communities from Kellogg Biological Station, Michigan, USA - KBS C5-4 metaG (SPAdes) (version 2) | ecosystem: Host-associated > Plants > Roots > Rhizosphere > Soil...
CATCGTGCGCCAGTGGTTCTGGTCCGCTGGCGCACGATGATGTATCATCCAGGGGCCATTGGACTCTCTGCGTATGTTCGAGAATTTTCAAACTCGGCGGCACTTTGGCTCGCTTGACGGCCTTCGTTGCCTGAGCATCCTGGCGGTCGTCTGGCATCACACGGCCTCGTCGCACTTCCACGTCGCCCTGGCCTCCCGCGGCTTCCTGGGCGTCAATCTGTTCTTCGTGATCAGTGGATACCTGATCACGACGCTGCTCCTTCGGGAGCGGCGCCGGACCGGCGACATTGCTCTGTTGAAGTTCTACGCGCGGCGCACCCTGCGTATCTTTCCGCTCTACTACGCGGTCCTGCTCGTCTACGTTTTGCTGACGGCATTCTTCGAGCGGGATCAGGCTGCCCGCAGTGCCTTTTTCGCCAATCTGCCCTGGTTTGCGAGTTACAGCTCCAACTGGTTCGTCAAGTTGGATGGACCGCGGGTCATCTTCTATTTTGCCTGGTCGCTCGCCGCCGAGGAACAGTTCTATCTGGTATGGCCGAGCATTGAAAAGCGCTTCGCCAGGGCCGCCGTCTGGATCGCGTTGGCCCTGCTGGCGCTGACTGTCGTGGCCGAGGTCGGTTTGGCGGATGCGTTCCTCAAGCCGGGGACTTTTCCCCACACCGTCATCTTACATGTTCCTCGCGCGATCCTGCTGGGAGTGATGCTGGCCCACGCTCTGGCCTACGAGAAGACCTTCCGTATGCTCGCCCCGCTGCTTGGCAGGCGTGTAATGGCGCCGCTGGCGCTGGCGTTGCTGGTGGCGACGCTGATTCCCGCGACCTTTTCCATGAGGTCGGCCTGGTTCGCGGACCTGAGTATGGTCTTGTTGGTCGGGTCTTGTGTCATCCGCGAGGACAACGGGCTGGCGCCCATCTTCACGTGGCGCCCCGTCGTTCATGTCGGCGTTGTCAGCTACGGCACGTACCTCATGCACATGTTGGCGTTCAATCTTGTAAAGCGGATCGTGCACGGCGCCGGTATCGTCGTCTTCGCGACCACTGTGTTGACCGCGGTTTTCCTGGCGACCATGAGTTTCCGCCATTTCGAGAGTATGTTCCTGCGACTCAAGCGGCGCTTTTCGACCGATCCAGATTCCAATTCGCTTGGTGTCGCGTTCAGTCCGGCGGTCTCCCCGCAGGTGCAGGCCACGCTCGATCTCGTCGACTCAGGAGCCGTCGGTTCCCGGCTCGAGTGAAGGCTGAACCTGGACTCCCACGGGCCACTGGCGAATCGTGGTTTCCTGCGATTGACTCGGGTGTGCGCGGCCAGCAGGCGATCGAGCCAACGGGCCGCGCGGTCATCGACCCGACCTTGCCCGGTTGCCCAGCCCGGGAGCGGGCTCACCGATTGAGAACTGGCATTCAATCTGGTCCGGTTTTACGGGACCAGGTCGGGCTGCGCGCGGCGTATCAGTAGGCGCCGATATTCGGGGTGCTCGACCGGGCAACGCCGGCGAAGTTCGTCGCCGGGCAGTTCATGGGGTCGGCGCTGTTCAACAGCGGCGACCCGGTGCTCGGCGACAGATCGTAAGGACTGGCGATGCTCTTGTAACCCGGATTTGCCGACGTCGAATGCTTGTCGAAGCCGCTGCTCTTCGACCAAGAGTCCAGACTCCCCTTTCCGAGGACCCACTCTCCCTTCCCGTTCATGAAGCAGTCGTTGTAGTCCACCTCGGAGTAGGCGCTGGCCGGCAAATCGAGGATGAAGCAGGCCACCCCGCCGTTACCGCCACCGGCGCTGTAGACAGCGTTGTTCAACACCGCGTTTCCAGTTCCCTCGTGCGTCAGCCCGATTCCCCGCCCGACGTCAATCAACAGCGAGTTGTTGCGGATCGTGACCTTGTCGTTGCTCGCGTCCTCGCTGCTCTCATCGCTACAGGGTGCCGCGATCGCGACGTCGTTGATTGACTGATGGTTGATCACCAGATTGTTCTCGATGGTACAGCCCTGACACGAAGCGACGCCGATGCTCATGTTCCCCACGTCCTGGACCGTATTTCCCCTGATCGTGACGTTCGAGAACTTCTCGCTGGTGGAGTAGGCCGGCGCGACGGCGATCCCCCAGCAACCCTGGCTGGCGGCCCCGATGTCCTCGTGAATGTAATTGCCTTCGATCAGCAGGCCATCGATCAGTCCGTGGACGACCAGTGACGTCCCCTGACACTGCCCGTTCATCATGGCGGCCCGGTACAGCTCGTTGTTCCTGATCGTGATGTTGCTGACTCCCTCCTCACCTATGTAAATGTTGTGATTCAGGCTCGCCCGCGCGGTCCCATTGTTCTCGAAGTGGTTTCGCTCGAGCACCAGACCGTTATCCCCCCCCAGGAAGCCCTGACCGGGGTTGTCGTTGATGATGGAATCCCGCAGTACGATGTTCTCGTTGTGGGTCTTTCCGTCCGGATCGTTCGCCACCAGGTGTGCGCCGATGTCGAAGTTGTGGATGTATGAGTCGCAGATCAGCACGTCATCGATGTCGGCGTAGAAGAAGAATCCCCAGTCTGTTCCCGATCCCTCGAGCTCCAGGCCCGCAAAAACGTAGCCCTCTTCGTGCTTGCTTTGGGGATCGGAAAAGTCGAAGCCATTCTGGCCGCTCGGCGAGTGGATGTGGGGCCTTCCTTCGTTGCCGCTGGCCCACGGGGCCTTGTAGCTCGTCACGACGCACCGGTTGTCCGCCGTGCAGTTCGAGTTGACCCAGCTGGCCTTCCCCGCCGTGAAGCTGCCTCCTTGGCAGAACTCGAGGCGGTCACCAGCCTTCAGCGACGAGAACTGTGAGCGACCCTTCTCGAAGGTCTGCCAGGGCGTCGACGCCGACTTCCCGTCGTTGCTGTCTTTGCCGGCGACGCAATCGGAATCGGCGCCGCTGCCGCAGTCGCAAACGTAGTAGATCGTCGCGCCGGACGGGGCCGCGTCCGGACATCCGGCCGGCGGAGGGGGCGCCACCTGGCCGCCGCTGCCCGTGCTGCCGCCGCTGCCGACCTTCCCCCCTGTGGCGGTCATACCGCCCGAACCGGGGGGACGCGTTCCCCCTGACCCGGTGGTGGTCGTCATGCCACCCGAGCCCACGCTTCCTCCTGCACCGGTCATCATGCCGGTCGTGCCGCCGCTGCCGCGCACGCCACCGGAGCCAAGCGCGCCGCCGCTACCCGTGCTGCCACCCTGGGGATGGCTGGTCGCGCCGGCGCTTCCGCCGCTTGTCCCGCCCGAGCCAGCCGGCGCGCTCCCTCCCCCGGAGGCTGGGCCGCCGGTTCCGGTCGCAGGGTCCCCGCCGGTGCTCCCGGCGTCGGTGGGGTCTCCGGGCGGCATGGCCCCGTCGCCCGCGACGAGCGACGGTGAGATGAATCCCACATTGCTGCTACAGGCGAGCGACCCGGTCGTCGCGAGCGCGAACAAGATGGATACGATCGCACGCCCTGAAACCCGCTGATTCATCTCGACACTCCGATCGGAGGTGGAGGTTCGCCGATCGCCGGCGAACCGGGGGATTGCCCATGGTAAGCGAAGGAAACGCGAGATCAATGTGATCTCGCGTTTTTCACGGACTTCTGGGCTGAAATGATCCGCGCCGCGCCGGACAGGCGTGCGCGAAAAGCGAAGATATTTCGGAGCGTCGTTCGGATGGTGGTGCAGCGATCGGTGACAATGAAGGTTCATCGATCTCCGACCCGCCCGTCGTCATCGACCGTCGGTGGCCGGTGACGGAGTTCCTACTCATCGGCGAGGCGTATCCATTCCTGAAGGGCCGCCGCCCGGGCCCGCCGGTGGGGCACGCCGGTTCAGACGCGACACATCCGCTGGCCGTCGCGGTTACGCGTTCAGTCATTTCTGAAAAAGCGACCTTGACCAGGCACGCGCCGCATGTCACCACGAAGGGCCTTCAGCGCGGGAGCGTGGCGCTGGTGAGCGGGCGCCTGCGCCCGTGTGTCCAGAGCGCTGACAGGTGGCATCCATGGCTCGCTCGCGGGCAAGACGTTATCGACCGGCGCCGGTGGCCGGGGCGCTCCGCCTTTACGCGGAGCCCCACAGGGCGCTAAAGTAGCTGAAATCAGCACGGCAGGAGAGAAATTCATCGACCCCGTTCAGCAACCCGAATCCGGTTCGGCGACGCACGAAGAGCTCTTCGTCCAGCTTCCCACGGATCACGTTCGGACCCCCGAAATTGGGTATGAACCGGCCGAGTTCGACTGCGGCTCGGAGCTCGACTTGCAGCCGGCGCCCGGATCGTCGTCGTCCGAGGATCAATATTTTCTGCTGGGCGCGCTGGTTGCGGTCTTTCAACGTTACACGCAACAGTCATCCATTGTCGTCGATCAGTTCGTCATTGATCCGGCCCTGAATCGGCAGGTCCGGGCGCTCCTCCGCTGTCCGGTCGATGCCACGGAGCCGATGTCGACCGTCATGGCGCGTATCGGGGCCGCGCTCACGGCCCGGGCATCGGGTCCGGACCCGAGCAGCGCGGACGGCCCCTCCTCGAACGTGGCGATCACCTTCGTCGATGGCGCCGCGGACCGAATCACCTCGGGCGCGACCTACCCGTACGACGTTCACTTCTATGTGGGGGTGACCCGGGCCGGGGTTCACCTTCGCAACGTCGTCTACAACGCGCGCCTGTTCCGGCAGGAGACCATCAAGCGGCTGGTGAACAGCATCGTCCTGCTGTGGACGGCGGCGCGGACCGATCCCAGCGCGGCCATCAGCGCCCTGCCCATCCTGGATGAACGGGAGCTGCGCCGGCTGACCGTCGAGAGCGACGGCGGCCAAGCCGAGTATCTGCGCGAGCCGGTGCATCGCCGCTTCGAGACGCTGGCCCGCGCGCAGCCGGACGCGGTGGCGGCGACGTTCCAGCACGAGCAGATCACCTACGCCGCGCTGGACGCGCGCGCGAACCGCCTGGCGCATTTTCTGACCCGGCAAGGCGTGGGACCAGGCGTCCCGGTCGCCGTGTGTGTGCAGCCGTCGATCGACGTCCTGGTGGGCATGCTGTCCGTGTTCAAGGCGGGCGGTATCTACCTGCCCATCGATCCGACGCACCCCGAGGCCCTGATCCTCTCCATCCTCGACGAGGCGGCGCCGCGGGTGGTGCTGACCCAGTCGAAGCTGAAGCCGCTGACCAAGCCCGATCGGTTCCCGCAGTTCTGCTTCGACACCGACCACGGCGTGCTGGAGGCGTTGCCGGCGACGGCACCGGCGGCGGCAGCCGAAGACGACCCCTTGGACCGCGGCGCCTACCAGCTGTACACGTCGGGCACCACGGGGAAGCCCAAGGGGGTCATCGCCAGCCACCGCAACCTGGCTCACTACGTGAACGTGGCCCGGCAAAAATACGGGTTTCGCGAGGGGGATGTCTTCTGCTCGCTGGCGCGCTACACGTTCAGCATCAGCATGTTCGAGCTGGTGTCCCCGCTCTGCTGCGGGGGCTCCGTGCGCCTGCTGACGCGCGACGAGGTGCTGGCCCCCGAGCAGCTGGCGGGCATCCTGCAGACCGTGACGGTGGTCCACGCCGGCCCCAGCCTGCTGGGCAACCTGTTCCGTCACCTGCGCACCAACCCCGCCGCGCCGCAGACGTTCCCCGGGATGCGGCACGCCTCGTCGGGCGGCGACATGGTGCCGCCCCACATCCTCGAGGAGATGAAGCGCGTCTTCGAGAACGCCGAGATCTACGTGATCTACGGCTGCACCGAGATCAGCTGCATGGGCTGCACGTTCTTCGCCGAGCGCGGCCGGAAGGTCACGACCTCGTACGTCGGCAAGCCGTTCCCCGACGTGACGGTGCGCCTCCTCGATGCCGCGCGCAACGTCGTCCCCATCGGGGTGGTGGGCGAGATCTGCTTCTCCGGTCTGGGCGTGGTGGCGGGCTACGTGAACCGCCCCGAGCTGACCGCCGAGAAGTTCATCGAGCTCGAGGGCCGGCGCTTCTACACGACGGGCGACATGGGACGCCTCGATTCCTCGGGCAACCTGGAGATCCTGGGGCGCCGGGACTTCCAGGTTCAGCTGCGCGGGATCCGCGTGGAGCTGGCCGGGATCGAGAACACGGTACGGGAGCTGGGCCTCGCCACCCAGTGCATCGTCCTGCTGAAGAAGCTGGATGAACAGGACGTGCGGCTGGTCGCCTACGTCGTCAATCCACAGAGCAGGGACCTGACGTCGTTTCGTCGGGCGCTGGCGGTTCACCTGCCGGACTACATGCTCCCGCAGAGCCTGGTCGCGCTGGAGGCGATGCCTCTGACCGCCAATGGAAAGGTCGATCGCCGGCGGCTGCAAGAGCTGCCCATCGAGCAACGGACCGCCGCGGCCCCGGGGACCGGCCCGCGCAACGCCGTCGAGAGAAAGATCGCCGGGGCGTTCGCCCGGGTGCTGGGCGTCCCCGAGGTGGGCATCGACGACGACTTCTTCGATCTGGGCGGCCACTCCCTGCTGGCGGTCCAGCTGCTGGCCGACCTCGAGAACGTGCTCGGGTTCGCGCTGTCGCCCAGCATCCTGTTCGAGGCGGCCACCGTGCGGGCGCTGGCCAGCCATTCGCAAAGCTCGTTCGCCAGCGAGCCGAAGCCGATCCTGTTGAACGGCGGCGGCAGCGGCGACCCGCTGTACGTGCTGGTCGGCATCCACCTGTATCGCGACCTGGCCAAGCGGCTGTCGGGGCAGGTTCCCGTGTACGCCGTCTACGCCGGCCGCGAGCTGGTGATGTTCGAATCGGTGGACAGCGCTCCCTCGGTCATCGAGCTGGCGCGCGAGTACGTCGAGATCATTCGCCGGCACCAGAAGAAGGGGCCCTATCGGCTGGTCGGCATGTCATTCGGAGGGATCGTCGCCTACGAGGTGGCGCAGCAGCTCCGTGACGCGGGCGAGGAGGTCACCTTCCTCTGCATGCTGGACGCGATCTTGCCAGAACGGGGGGTGCGGGCCCGTGTGCGGCAGGCGATGTACATCGCCTCCCGTCCCCGCCGCGAGGTGTGGAGCGTCCTGTCCGAGCGCCTGCGCACCGAGCTGAAGAACAGGATGTCGGGGGGCCAGCGCGAATTCCGGGAGTTTCAGAAGTACGCCGACGTGGCGAAGCTGGCCCCGCTCGAGGATCAACGCCAGGGCTCGTATCAGATGGCCACCGAGGCCTACATGAGCCAGCTGCGGCCGCTCAGCTCGGGCGCCACGATGGTGGTGGCAGAGCGCCGCATGAAGCGGCACTTGCTGCAGGTGCCCAGCCTGGGCTGGAAGGACCTGATCCCCAACCTCGACGTCCATCTCGTCGACGCCGATCACCTGTCGCTGCTCGAGGAGCCGCACGTCGACCGCGTCGCCGAGATCGTGCGGGCGGGCTTGCGTCGCTCGGAACGCCGGGGATGAGCAACGTGGTCGCCGAACAGTAACAAAGTTCGTTAGAGACCTTTACCCGCCGGACAACGAGCGGAAACAATGGCAGTTTTCCGCCGCGTCCCGCGCTTCGACGGTGCGCACCGCGCCGCGTCCCCTTCCACCGCCGAGCGCCTTGAGTTACCGTAATGACGACATTCCTGACTCTCCCCCTAGCGTAGCGGAACAGCGCGACTCAGTTCTTTGCGAAGGATCTCTGCCCCCATGAGCGTTGGCGAAGCGAAGCAGCACCTGGGCCTCGTGGCACAGATTGTCGAGGACTGGAAGTCGAACGGGCGCGATTGGACCAAGCCCGGCTTCCAGGCCTTGGCGGTGCACAGGTTCGGCAACTGGCGCATGGGAATTGGGTCCAAGCTGGTGCGGGCCCCGTTCAGCGTGGCGTACCGGACCCTGTTTCGCGGCGTGCGGAACCTGTACGGGATCGAGCTGCCCTATTCGACCCAGGTGGGGCGCCGGGTGGTGATCGAGCACCAGGGCGCCATCGTCATTCACGGCAACGCCGTCATCGGCGACGACTGCATCCTGCGGCACGGGGTCACGCTGGGAAACCGCAACCGGGAGCGCCCCTTCGATGCGCCCGTCCTGGGCACCGGCGTCAGCGTGGGGGCGGGGGCCAAGATCCTGGGCGCCATCGCGGTGGGCGACGGCGCCCAGATCGGCGCCAACGCCGTGGTGCGGACCGACATCCCGGCCGGCAGCGTGGCCGTGGGTATACCGGCCCGGATCGTCTCGGCGGCGGCGCGCAAGGCGTCCTGACCGGGCGAATCCGACCAGCGATGCGACCGGCGCCAGGCGCCTGACGTCCGCGCGCGCCGTTCTCAGGGGCGTCGCGAGATGCTAATCTTGAGGCCCGGCCCGGGGCGTCGGATGCAACGCCGGCGCCCTCGGGTCAACCCGAGGAACCATAATGACGGCTAAAGAATCCATCGGAATCCAACGCATAGCTTCCCTTCACATCTTCGTTCGCGACCTGGAGCGCAGCCGACAGCACTACGTCGAGAAGCTCGACTTCGCGGAGGTGGCCATCAGCACCCCGCAGTTCGAGCAGGAGCACAAGGCCCGGGCCAGCGTCGTCGAGGCCGGCGGCGCCCGCTTCGTGTTCATGGAGCCGCTCGGCTCCAAGGGCGAGAGCTTCCGCTGGCTGGAGAAGCACCCCGAAGGGGTCGGTCGTGTCGTCTTCGAGGTCGAGGACGCGGAGCGAGCCTTCGCGCTGCTGACCGCGCGTGGCGCCACGCCCATGACCGGCATCGAGGTCAGGCGGGTCGAGGGCGGCACCGTCACCTGGTTCGACATCGCCACCGCCATCGGCGACACGCTGTTTCGGTTCATCCAGTACACGGGCCGCACGCCGATCATGCCCGACCTGGTGCGTCTGAACGTGGCGCGCGGGGGTTCGAACCGCTTCGGCATCACCGAGGTCGACCACATCACCTCGAACTTCTTGACCCTGAAGCCGGCGCTGCTGTGGATGGAGCAGGTGATGGGCTTCGAGCAGTACTGGGACGTCGAGTTCCACACGCTCGACGTGAAGAAGGGGCACTTCGAGGGTTCGGGCCTGAAGTCCACCGTGATGTGGGACCCGCACTCGGGGCTGAAGTTCGCGAACAACGAGCCGGCGGCGCCCTTCTTCAAGTCCTCGCAGATCTACATCTTCTGCGAAGACCACAAGGGCGCTGGCATCCAGCACGTCGCCCTGGCCGTGAACGACATCATGTCGACGGTGAAGGATCTGCGGAAGCTGAACGTGCCGTTCATGCCCACGCCGCGCGCCTACTACGAGATGCTGCCGCAGCGCCTGGTGGATCTCGGCATCAAGGCCATCGAAGAGGACATCTCGGCGCTGGGCGAGCTGGAGATCCTGGTGGACGGCGGCGCGCCCGGACAGTACCTGCTGCAGATCTTTCTGAAGGAGGCCTCGCACATCTTCAAGGATCCCCAGGCCGGTCCGCTGTTCATCGAGCTGCTGCAGCGCAAGGGGGACAAGGGCTTCGGCGCCGGCAACTTCCGCGCGCTGTTCGAGAGCATCGAGCGACAGCAACTGGAGGACGGGCGCGTCTGAGCGAAGCGGCCGGCGCCCCGCTCAGGCCGGCCGCGTCTTCTCGATCCGCTCCCAGGGCCGCACCTTCACCAGGGTGCTGTTGCGCAGGGAGTCCCAGAGCAGGTGCGGCGGATCGCGATCTGGCCGGCGCTGCAGCCGCTGCCGGACCCGCCACGAGGCCAACCCCGTCGAGAACGCGAGGTCGGCGGCCACGGCGTAAGCCCAGCCGTGGTTCTTGATGAAGTAGCGGCGGCGCGAATCGAACACGTACTTGGGCCGCCGCTTGGGTGGGCCTTCGCGCGACGTCACGCCCGTGCTGCCGCCGGCGATGTGCATGACCCGGCTCTCCGGGACGTACCAGCAGGTCCACCCGGCCTTCTGGGCCTGCAGGCAAAGGTCGGTCTCCTCGTGATAAAGGAAGTACCCCTCGTCGAACAGGCCGATCGACTCGAAGACCGCGCGCTTCAACATCATGCTGGCACCCGGCAGCCAGTCGACCTGTCGTGGCTCGTCGCCCATCTTCATGGGCACCACGTACCGACTGAGCAGTCGCGTCAGCAGCCCCAGGCTGGCGCCGCGCTCCAGCTCACTGAGCACGGTCGGGAAGCGAAAAGCGTACCCCCAGACCGACTCGTCGACGTTCAGCAGCGCGCTGCCGACGATGCCGATCTTGGGATCGCGCGCCATGAACTCCTGCAGCGCCCTGACCGAGCCCGGCCGCGCCTCGGCGTCCGGGTTCAACATCCAGAACAGCTCGGGTGGATGGGGAGCGCGCAAGGCCTCGCGGACCGCCAGGTTGTTGCCGTAGCCGTAACCGCCATTGTGCTCCGACACCAGCACCATGGCCCAGCGGGCGTAACCCCGGGCGTCGATGGCCGCCTGGATCTCGGGGCCGTCCTTGCCGCAGGTGTTGTCCACCACGACCACCCGCAACCGGGGGTCGGCGGCGGCCTCGCCTTCCAGTGACACCAGCCCGCGGATGACCATGGGGGCCGTCTGGTAGCTGACGATCACCACCAGCACGGACGCGCCGTCAGCAAAGCCCCGGCAGCGCTCCAGCGCGGCCGCGAGCGTGGGCGAGGCGGGGGGTGTCGAGTTCGTCGTCATGTCGTCATCTCTCGGGGATCTTCAGGGTGCGGGGGGCCCTGGGGGCGGACTGGTGGCCGTCTTGTATTCGATGATTCCGCTCCTCGTCCCCGTCAACCGCTTCTTCCAATACAATAGCTGTCCCATCGCCTGGGGAACCTTGCCGACGACGCAGCTGCCGGCGTAAAGGCGCGCGTCCGCGGGGCCCAGGCCCCTGCGCAGCCCGGCGCGGTAGATCTTCGCCCCCAGCACCACGTGGCCGCCCAGCAGGAACAGGCTGCCGCCTATGGTCAGGGGGGCCGGCGCCAGCGCGGCGGCCGGCAGGCCCAACCCCCACAACCAGTTGCTGCGCACGTTGCGGACCGAGTGTCGCTCGGGCTCGTGACCGTGGCGCGCCGCGCCCTCGGCGTACGCGTGTCCGGCGCGGACATTGCGCCGCCACCACTGCCGGAAATGGGTCATGGCAGCGTCGTGCAGGGTCATCTCGGCGTCGACGCGCAGCACCTTCCATCCGTGCTGGCGCAGGCGCAGGCACAGGTCCGGCTCCTCGCCCGCGATCAGGTCGCCGTCGTAGCCGCCCACCTGCTGCAGCGCCGCCACCCGCATCAGGGCGTCGCCGCCGCAGGCCTTGGCGAACCCGACCGGCGTGTCCCACTCGATGTCGCACAGGCGATTGTAGATCGACGCGTCGGGGTAGCGCTCGCGCCTGCGGCCGCACACGACGGCCAGCTCCGGATTGGCGCGCAGCTCGCGCTCGGCCCGCTCCAGCCAGCCGGCCACCACCTCGCAGTCACCGTCGACGAACTGAACGAGCTCGACGTCCGGCTGCTCCTGGCGCAGCCGGGCCAGGCCGGCGTTCCGCGCCCGCGCGGCGGTGAAGGGGATCTCTCGCTCCAGCTCGACCACCACGGCGCCCATGCCCGCCGCCATCTCGACGCTGCCGTCGGTCGACCCCGAGTCCACGTAGACCAGCGTCCCGACCCGCCCTTTCAGGGACGTCAGGCAGACCTTCAGCCGCTCACCTTCGTTGCGGCCGATGGCTACGGCTCCGATGCGGCTTGCCACGGCTGGACTCTCTCTCTTAATAGTACATGACCCGATTTCGGTTACCGGTCGGTTGCGCGGCCCGTCACTGCACCATTCGAGACACCGGCCGGCGCGTGGTGGCCGTCAGGGCGACGTACAGCCACAGCTGGCGCTGGTGGAAGCCGAACGCGGACACCTCGAGGCTGGGGGCGCGGTCCGACCAGCGCACCCCGAACTCGGTGAACAGGTTGTCCGAGGCGCGGTAGCGGACGGGAAGGGACACGGCGGCCATCGTCTCATCGATCGGGGTCGTGCCCAAGAACAGTGGAGTCGTCGCGACGAATACCGTCGAATAAGTCGCATCGATGCCGACCAGCCAGTTGGGATTCAACGTGGACGACCAGCTGAGCGTCAGCAAAAGGCGGGGCCCCGCCGTGCCCAGTACCGGGTCCACGAAGTAGTCGACCCGGGCGGCGGTCGAGGCGCGGGTCACCACGCCCCTTCGGTGATCGAGGTCCATGTCCAGACCTATCTCGGCGATGGGTGCCACCGGCGTCCGGGCGTCGAGAGTCGGCTCGACGTGCACGTAGGCCAGGCCCCCGATCAGATGGAGGATGAATTGCCGAGAGAGGTGACGCTGCCACTTGAGCTGAGGAGCGGCCAGCAAGATATCCACCCCCCCGGTGTAGGTCCCGTAGGAGACGAGACCGCTGAAGACCAGTTCGTCGATCCGAGACAGAGTCAACCGGAAGTTCGGCTCGGCGCCAAAGGTGTTCTGGTGGGGAAACGGCGGCACGATCATCCCCGGGGCCGCCATCACTTCCGCGGTCGCTCCCAGCGGCGTGCGATTGATATAGCTCAGGTTGAGGCCGACCTTCGCCGTGCGGCTGAGGCTCTCCACGGCACCGGCGGCGGCGGTCAGCGAGAAGAAGTCTGCCACCGACGGCAACGCCGGCTGGTTCGGCAGCACCAGGGTGAGCGCGGTGTAGTCGCTTTCTCCCACCGACATGTTCGCCGTCGCGCTCAGCTGCAACCTGCCGGTGACCTGCGACGTCCCGACCAAGTTCACCGAATGGAGGATGAGAGGCTTGTTCGTCCCCAGATCGTTCGGGGTGCGCCAGAAGATCCGGGCGACGTAGTCCAGACGGACGTCGCTGACGCGCGACAGATAGGCGAGCTGTAGGTCCGGCATCAGGATGCCGATCACGCCCTTGCGAATGGTCGCGTCGGCGGCCAGCGGCCCCTCGCCGGCCCGTCCCTCGGCCGTCACTGCAACATTGACGTCGAACTGACCCGCGAGACACGCCAGCAGCGCGGCGGTGGGAAATCCCAGCACGCCGGCCTACTCCACGACGACGACGTCTCCGTCGTGTAGCTGAAACTGTGCGGCGCGGGACTCGGGCGCGGTCACGTCGCGCAGGGGGAAACGGACGCGGGGCTGGTTTCCCCCGTGGCGCACGACGAAGATGCGGTCCTTTCCCGCGAAGTCGGTCAGCCAGCCGGCCGCCGCCAGGGCGCCCGCCACGCTGCGGTCACGGTTCAACTCGTAAGACCCCGGGGTCTTCACCTCGCCGACGACGCTGACCCGGATGGTCGCCACGTGCACGATCGACACGTTGACCCGGGCGTTCACCACCATGTTTTTGAAGCGCGCCAGCAGCTCGGCGGACACCTCGTCCGGGGTCTTCCCTTGCACCATGATGTTCCCCAGCGTGGGCTGCAGGTACGTCCCGTCGTCGTGGACGACGAACTCCCCGGACATCGAGGGCTGGTCCATTACCACGACCGACAGGGTGTCGCGGGGGTGGATCGACCCCGGCGCCTCGCCCGCTGCCTGCGGAAGATCCTGCGCCCACACGAACGGGCGATCACTGGTGGTGGCGCAGCCGCCCCCTCCCGCGGAGGTGAGACCGACAAGCAAACCTAGGACGAGCCGACGCTCTCTCATGCTCATGCGAAATGGACCATGCGAAGGGGACACGCGTATCACCGACCGTGGGCGGCGATCCGACCGAAGTTAGACGGGCTCATCATCCAGCGTGACCAGGGCCTTCGATACCAGGCGCCGCATCTCACGGAAGGCGATGATGGCCGCGCTCACCAGCAAACCCAGGAAAAGGCCGATGCCTGCGCGCAGCGCCAGCGCTACCGCCTTCTTCGTCTTCACCAGCTGCGGCGGGATGATGATCTCGTAGCGCGACTCGGCCGAGACCCGCTCCAGGCTCAGCTGCAGGTCGGCCTTCTTCAGCTGCTCGAACAGCTGACCGTGCAGGTGGGTGGTCGCGTCCTGGATGTCGTTCAGCTGCTGCACCCGCGCCTCGACGCGCGGCAGATCACCCACCACGTTGCGAATCTGCCCCAGGCTCCGCTCGGTGTCGGCCAGGTCCGCGCGGGCGGCGCTCAGCTGGGCCTGCAGCAGGTCGACCCGCGACTTCAGCGCTTGCAGCCCGGCGTTGGACTTCCGCTCGAGATCGTCGCTGTTCGCGGACATCTCGCTCTTGATCAGCGCCTCGATGCGCTCCTTCTCGTCCTTAAGCTGCTTCACCTCGGGGTGACCGTCGGCCAGGCCGCGCGCGTACGCCTCGCTCAGCTTGCCGTTGATCTTGGCCAGCGACTCCCGGTACACCTGCGCGCCGGTCGCCTTGCTCTGCGCCAGCGGCCCCTCCGCCGCCAGGGCCCGCCGCTGGGCGTCCAGCTCGCCCTGCAGCTGACGGATCTGCGCGTTCAGCTCGGCCCGGCGCGTCTCCAGCGTGAAGCGCGAGGTGTGGGTCAGCGCCGCCTCTTCGGGCAACCGGTCGGCGTTCTTCTCCCGGAACTTCACCTTCTCGGCGCTGATCCGGGACAGATCGCCCTCGACCGACTTCAGCTGATCGCGAAGGAAGTCCGCCTGGGCCGTGAAGACCCGCAGCGCCTTGTTGATCTCGGTCTGGACGTAGTTCTCCAGGTGGGCGGTCAGGAAGACGGCCGGATCGGGCTTTCCGCCGCCCAGCAGGCGGTCGCGATACGTCGCGCGGTAGACCCGATCGGGCCGCGGCTCGAAGCGCAGGCGCCCCGTGATCGACTGGACCGTGGCCTCGTCGGGCGCCCAGCCGCGCAGCTTCTTCAGGGTGCCGGCGACCAGCTCGGTGTCGGTGAAGGCGCGCTCGGCGCCCGCGAAGAACTGCACGGCGTCGTCGTCCGACGGGCGCCCCTGCGTGTCCATGGGGTTGGTCTTCACCTGTGGCTGCAGCTTGACCTCACAGATGGCCTCCTTGGCGGGGGGCACCACCAGCAGCGAGGCCAGGCCCAGCACCAGGCCGGCTCCGCCGACGATGGCGATCAGCCGCGCGTACCGGCGCAGAAACCGGTACAGCCGGATCAGCTTCCCGATGACCTCCACCAGCGAGGGGCCGCTGCGCTCGTCGTCGACGTCGGCGGGGACGAAGGCGTTCGGCGGCGGCGGATAGTAGGCCTGGGGAATGCGGGCCAGGCTGTTGGCATGCGAGACGGGGGCCGCGGCCACGCCGGGCGAGAACACCGCGATCGTCGACTCGACCGGTCGGTCCAGCAGGAAGTTGAACTCGACCTGGCCCAGCATGACCCGGTCCCCGCCACGGAGGGGCGACCGGGTGATCCGCTTCCCGCCGACGAACGTGCCGTTCGTCGAGTTCAGATCCTCGATCTCGAAACCACGGCTGCTGTTGAGGATGCGCGCGTGGTGAGCCGAGACCGAGGGGTCGGAGATGTACACGTCGGCGTCAGCCGCCCGCCCGAGCGAGACGGTGTTGTACGACAGCGCATAGACACGCCCGGCGTGTTTTCCATTCACGCCGATGAGAAACGCCTCGGCTTCGGCAGCAGGGACGGCCCGGTCGAGCGCCGCATCCAACCCGCTGTCGGTCTTTTCGCGGGCTTTCTCGTCCCCTTGACCGTCGCCGTCTGACCGATCCGACGGTTGGCTAGCCATTTGAGACCCGGGTCTGTTTACCATGCTCTGTTTTCTCGGTCAAAGTCGGCCCGGGGGTGAGCCCCCGCCCCTGCCATCACTAACGGCGAACGCGCCGGGAATTTCGACGTTTGCCGGGACGCCGATGCCCGTGATCACGAACCCGTCGACCTTGACGTAACGCCCCTTACATCCTGGCAGCGTGGGACTGCCCGGGGAACCCGCCCCATCCGTGGTGAGCCTGGCCTCGAAGGTGGATCCTGCCGGGTCGAGGGCAACCGCCACGTCGGCGAATTCGAGAAATTCGCCGCACAGGGGAAACCGCGCCTTGTAGAAGCACTCCTTCGCCGAGAAGAGCACGGCGGCCAGGCTGGACCGGCTCGCCGTCGGCTGGTTCTGCAGCCAGGCGCGCTCGCCCGGGGTCGTCACGCGGGGCCACAGTTCGGGTCCGACCGCGTCCGCGACCTCGGCGTCCAGCCCCAGCGTCAGGAAGTCGCGAGAGCGGGCCACCACGGCCCCGCAGAGACCGCCCGGCACGGCGCCGGCGTGGCTGATGGAGCCCACGACGCCGTCCGGCCAGCGCGGCGCCCGGTCCTTCCCATTCTTGAGGACGAAGTCACCGAACCCGAGTCGGGTGAGGGCGCGCCCGGCGCAGACCCGGCCCCAGGCGAACTCGGCCCGTCGCTTGGCCACGGCGGTCGCCACCTGGGCCGCCTCTTCCGGGTGAATGGGCGGTGGGTCCGCTGACATCCACAGCGCTTCGCCGACGACCGACGCGCCGGACGGAAACAGGACGTCGAGCCAAGGTGGCATCGAGTTCATAAGAGAGGACCGATTCAAAGGGGCAAACGAGGGAGGCGTAGAAAGCGAATAGGGAAAGAACGAATGGAAGAAATCTGCATTTCGGGCCGGGGGAGCGCAAGGCCTTGCGCGCGCGCCTCCGGTCCAGGCCCCACTCAGCGCAAGCCCAGGATCAGGCCGGTGGTGAGGATCCACAGCCCGATCGTCACCAGCAGTGGCTTGTCCCGCAGGAACACCTCCTCGGGGCTGCCTCCAGCGTTGTGAGAATGGGCCAGATACAGGTAGCGGAACATCCCGAAGATGACGAAGGGGACCGTCAGCATCATCAGGTTGTTCGAAGGCAACGTGGGCGAGGTGAAGGTGTACAGCGAGTAGGCCATGATCGTCGACGAGGCGACGATGCTGGTCAGGCTGTCCAGCAGGGGCGCCGTGTAGCGCTCGAGGATCTTGCGATGATCGGCGGCCCTGCCCTCCAGCAACACCAGCTCGTTGCGGCGCTTGCACAGGCCCAGGAACAGCGCGCCCAGCAGGGTGACCGTGTACAGCCACGGAGAGATCTGGGCCCCCAGGACGACGGTGCCGGAGACGGCGCGCATGACGAAGCCGATCGCGATGATGAACACGTCGACCAGGACCAGCTCTTTCAGCAAGAAGATGTAGCCGAACTGCATGACGATGTACGAGGCCACCACCACGAAGAAGGGCTTGCTCAGCAGGAAGGAGGCGGCGAACAACAGCGGCATCAAGATCAGCGCGGTGGTGACGGCCAGCCAGGCCGGCAACGCCCCGGACGCCACCGGCCTGTTCCGTTTGACGGGATGACGGCGGTCCTTCTCGACGTCCCGCACGTCGTTCAGCAGGTAGATGGTGCTGGAGATCAGCGAGAACAGCACGAACGCCAGCGTCGAGCGAACCAGATAACGCCACATCTCGGGCGTGAACAGGCGCCACCGCTCGTTCAGCGTGAACACCAGCCCGGCGAACACCAGCAGATTCTTGATCCACTGCTTCGGCCGCAGGCCGCGCCACAACGCCACCACCACGTTGGGCCGAGAGCCGCCCGGGGGCGCGCTGACTCCTTCCGTCACGGTCTCGAGTTTCCCCTGCATCGACCCCTGCATCGAAAGGTGCGCTACTGCGCGTTCCTGCTCATCTCGACGGTGCCCGTCGCGGGGCCGGTCATGGCGCCCGCACGCCGCAGACCGCCCGGTCGAGAGATCCAGCTTCCGATCATCAGCGTCAGGAAGAACGTTGCCAGCGACAGGGAAACGATGATGTACCACTGGCGTCGCGACAGCCGCGGCGCCGCCTCCGCGACCGGAGAGGGACCGGGGATGAACAGCGTCCGGGCGGGGCTTTCGGCCCGGCTTCCGAGCTTCTCACCCATCTGGGCCGCCAGCGCGGCGGCCGCGCCGCGCGGCAGGGCCCGCATCTGAATCGTCGCGGCAGGCTGCACGCCGGTGATGGGCGTGGAGGCGGGACGGGGCCGCGCCGGGTCGACGCCCGACACCCCCGGCACCTTCACGTTGTCGCCGAACATGTGCTCCACGCGCCGGCGCACCTCGGTCAGCGACTCGGCCAGATCGCGGCGGACCCAGTGCGATACCCGCTCGCGCGTGGCCACCATGTCGACCTTGACGGCGGCGGTCATCAGCGCGTCGGCCATCTGGTCGGCGGTCGAGAAGCGCCCTTCACGAGAACGGTTCAACGCCGTCAGGCAGACCTCGTCCAGCTCCGGCGGCGCCCCCAGCGAGCTGGGCGCGGGGATTCGCCGCCGCATCACCCGCATGACGGTCTGGTCGTACGTCTCGGCGGCGAAGAGCTTCTGGCCCGTCAGCGCCGACCACATGACGATGCCGACCGAAAAGATGTCCGAGCGCATGTCGAGCGGCTCGCCCCGCAGCTGCTCGGGCGACATGTACGATGGCTTGCCCAGGCCGAACGTGTCTCCCTCGCCGTCCAGCGATTCGGCCATGCGGGCGCTGCCAAAGTCCGTCAGGCGCGCGACGCCGTCGGTGCCCACCAGGATGTTGTCCGGCGAGATGTCGCCGTGGACCATGCCCAGCAGCTGTCCTTGCTCGCTCTTCAGATGGTGCGCGTGCTGCAGCGCCCGCAGCACATCGAGCAGGATCGTCACGATGTTCTGCGCCGGGGCGCGCACGCCGTCGGCCACCAGCGACGACACCGTGCCACCCTCGACGTAAGGCAGGATCAGGAACGGCTGCCCCTCGTAGGTCCCTTCGTCGACGACGGTCAGCGCGTTGGGGTGGCGCAAAAGCTTCCCCACGCGCGCCTCGCGCCGGAAGGAGGAGATGACCGCCTCCTTCTGCTGGGCGTGCTGTCGGATGACCTTCAGCGCAAACAGGGGGCCCGTGGTCTTGGCGCGACGGCAGACGTAGATCGAGCCGGTGCCCCCTTGCGCCAGCCGCGTCGCGACCTCGTACTCGCCGACGCGGAATGGAATACGGGCGCTGCGGGCGACGTTCGCGCGCGAGGGGACGCCCTGAGCATTCGCTTGATCGATGACGACCCCACCGATGCCCGCGACCTTCGAGATGCCGAAGGGCGGTGTCTCGGGGTACATCGCCGGGGAGCCGGTCGAGATGGACACGATCCCGGCGCGCGCGTCGGCCGCCTCCGTCGTCGCCGATACCGGTCGCGGCACCGCCCCCGCGCCGCCGGCCTTGTCGCCCGGGGACGACGGTCCGCGCGGCGAGATGATCGAGACGACGCCGTCCGGCCGCGTGCTGACGGGCGTGGCGATGCGAATGAAGCCAGACTGGCCCTGCCCGCTGCTCGGGACCGGCGGCGTCCAGTACGCGGTGACGTTGGGACGAAAGGGTGCGCTGCCGGTGCCCTGCGTGACGGACGGACCGGAGACGGACTTCAACGGCGTCAGGCTGGGAATGCGGCCGGTGGTGGCGCGTGCGGTCTTCGCGTCAGGCTCCCCGCGCGCGCCAGGCCGGTCGCTCGGGCCGTTTTGGCCTCCGCTCCCCGCCGTCGAATCTGGGCCGACGGTCGCATTCGGGCCCGAATTGCCGGGCTCTTTGGGACCAGCCATCGGCAGGTAATATATCCCACTACATTGGATCTCGCTCGCCTTTCGCGGGCGCTGCGTCGCCGGCGCGCCGCCGCGATTTCGGCGAGAGGTCCGAAATGAAAAAACCCCGCGGAGCCGGACGGCGCCGCGGGGCGAAACAGAACCCGGCCCGCGCGCGGCGGGCCGAAGGAACTACTTCTTGTCGGCCTTCTTGTCGCCCTCTTCCTTCTTGCTCTTGGTGTCCTTCTTGGCGGGCTCGCCAGCGGCCGGGGCCGGATCAGCGGCCTTGGCCACGGTCCAGGACGTCGGGAGCAGAACGGCCAGAGCAACGAAAACAACGCGAACGAGCTTCATGGGGATTCCTCCGTTGGGGTGGGACTGCTTGCCGAACAGGGGTTGCAGGATAATCGTCACGAACAAAAAGTGGGAGAAAAAAAGCCAACCCTGCTTTTTATGCACTCCGCCATTTACAAATTGGCGAAACGCGCGAAACGCGCGAAACAATTGACCGCTGGACACGGCCCGTCATCCGCAGCGTCCGGGAAGCGTCATCGCAGCGTCACGGCGCCGCCGGCACCGCGAGGGCCCGCTGGATGGCGGCCTCCGCCAGCGGCGCCATGATCTCGTAGCCGGCGTGGTTCGGGTGCAGACCGTCCCGCGCCAGCTCGCGCCGCATCAGACCGGCCCCATCTATCATGGCCGAGAAGTAGTCGAGGTACGTGGCTCCCTCCGCGGCGCAGTGGGCCTTCAGCCATTCGTTCAGCGCGCGGATGGTGGCGGGCGGGCGCAGCGGAAACGCGATGTCGGACTCGGGCGTGTAGTCGTGGACGGGCGTCACCGACGAGAACACGACCGCGATGTGATGGACACGGGCCAGCTCGGCCATCGAGGCCAGGTTCTTCTCGATGTCGCCGACGCTGATCTCGCCCGTGTTGCCCGCGATGTCGTTCGTCCCCAGCAGGATCACCACGACCGCCGGATGCAGGTCGATCACGTCCTGGCGAAAGCGCACCAGCGCCTGCGAGGTCGTCTGCCCCCCGATGCCCCGGTTCACGTAGGGGCGGCCGGGAAAGAATTGATCGAGCGGCCACCCCGCGGTGATCGAGTCGCCGAAGAACACCACCCGCTTCTCCGCGGGTCCGGGCGGTGGCAGCGCGGCGTTCGCGGCGCGAAAATGCCCCAGCTCGCCGAAGTCGTTCAACATCAGCTTCTCGCGGCCCCGCCGCCACATGTCCCGGCTCTGGATGGCGCGCGCCCGCACGTCGGCCGCGCGACCGCGTTGGGCGCCCTGCTCCCCGGGGGGCGTCGCCGCCTGCGCCAGCCGGCGCGGCGTCGCACGGATCCCCAGCGCGAGCGCCGCGCCGAACAGCACCGAGAAGAGCGAAGCCCTGGTCATGGCGGTTTTCTAGCGTGGCGTGGCGCGGTGTGCCCGTCGGTCGTCCCGCGCCCCGTCGGCGCGGGCGTCCCCCCTGCTGCGGCGGCCGCGGCCCCTGCGCAGGGCGATCCCATCGAATCGTCTGCTCAATCGCCGTGACGTTGTTGTATCAACGGGTACTGGATCGCCTCCCCCCGATCCGACCCTGTTCCTTCCGGAGGTTTCATGAGCTCGCGTCGTCTGTTGCTCCTCACCCTGTGCACCGGCCTGGCCGCGTGCGGATCGTCCGGCGGCAGCGAGGGCTCGGGGGGCAGCGCCAGCGGCGGCGCCCCCGGCTCCGGCGGCAGCGCCAGCGGCGGCAAGACCGGGAGCGGGGGCAGTGCCAGCGGCTCGGGAGGCGTCGTGGGGAGCGGCGGCCACCCGGGCAGCGGCGGCGGCACCGCCTCGGGCGGGTCCGGCAGCGGCGGCAGCGCCAGCGGTGGGAGCGGGAGCGGTGGCATCGGAGCGGCGACCGGCTCGGGCGGCAGCGCCAGCGGTGGCCTCACCGGGTCGGGCGGCAGCGCCAGCGGCGGCCTCATCGGGTCGGGCGGCAGCGCCAGCGGCGGACTGACCGGCTCGGGGGGCGCGGCCGGTGGCGCCGGCGGGACGACGAACGGCTCGGGAGGCGCAGCCGGTGGCGCCAGCGGGGGCGGTACGATCTGCAACTTCGCCAGCGGCGTCAACGTCGCCTGGGTGCAGTTCGCCGGCGACGTGCCCAACCCGAACCTCACCACGTTCAACACGCTGTTCAAGAACGTGCACGACGCCGGCGGCCGGGTGATTCGCTGGTGGTTCCACACCAACGGCACGGTGACGCCCGGCTACGATTCGAGCGGCATGGCCGTGAAGCTGCCGCAGAGCCACATCGACGGGGTGAAGGCGATCCTGAACGCGGCGGCCAGCAACGGCGTGGCGGTGAACATCAGCCTGTGGTCGTTCGACATGATGCAGGACAACGCCGGCACGACATACATGAACAACCAGAAGCTGCTGGAGGTCGACGGCAACCGGCAGGCGTACATCGACAACTACCTGACGCCGCTGGTGAAGGCGCTGAAGGGGACGCCGGGCCTCTACTCGTACGAGATCTTCAACGAGCCGGAGGGCATGGCGGAGAAGGGCTGGGCCACCCACCGGACCACCCAGGCCGCCATCAACAGGACGGTCAACTGGTTCGCCGCGGCCATCCACGACGCCGACCCCGCCACGCCGGTGACGAACGGGTCCCAGACCTTCGACTACTGCTCGGCCGTCAGCGGCAAGACGAACAACTACTCGGACGCGTCGCTGCGCAGCGCCGGCGGCAAGCAGAACGGCACCCTGGACTTCTACGAGGTCCACTACTACACGGCGAACGGCGTCTCGAACTCGCCGTTCAAGAACCCCGCCTCGCACTGGGGGCTCGACAAGAAGCTGGTGATGGGCGAGTTCTACACGCTCGACCAGGACGGCGTGAACGGCGACGACACGTACACGTACCTGTACACGAACGGCTACAACGGCGGCTGGGCCTGGCAATACGAGAGCGACGACGGCGCCAGCAGCTCGAACAACAATGGCCAGAGCACGAAGTGGCCCGCCATGAAGATGGCGATCCAGAACGTGTACACCGCCCACATGGCCGACGTCGGTAGCTGCCCTTGACCCCGGGCAGAACGCCCCGCGTCCGTGGCCTGGTCCTCGCGCTGGTCGCGGTCCTGATCTTGATGGGCTACGCGTTCTGGCGCGCGGCCGCCGGCTCGCGCAGCGACGGCGTGCCCAACGGGAAGGCGACCAGCGAGGCGGCGCTCGCCGCGCCGGCCACGCCGCGCGACCTCGGGTCGGACGCAGCGGTCGCGCCCCCGGCCGGCGCCACGCCCGGCGGCGCCGGGGGCCAGCCCTCGACGGGCGGAACCTCCGGGCTCGCGGAGCCGCCCGCGCCGCCGCCGCCGCTGAAGCGCCCGGGCATGACCAAGACGACCCCCGGCGAATCGAGCGAAGCCCAGCTGATGGCGCGGCTGCGCGTGATCAAGGACAGCGACCCCACCGGTGCGGTGACGCTGGCGCGCGAAGGGAACCGCCGCTTCCCGGACAGCGCCGACGCGCCGGAGCGCACGGCGATCCTGATCCACGCGCTGGTGGCGACCGACAAGGGGTCCGAGGCGCGCGGCGAGGCGGAGCAGATGGTGAACCACTACCCGGACTCGACCTGGGTGCGCGAGGTGGAGCACTTCACCGGCGCGCACCGCCACCGTGCCGTCGGCGTCAACGACGCCGGCCAGGTGATCTTCCGCTAGCGCCAATGCCGTTCACTTAGGCCGGCAACGTCGCGGGAGGGCAGCCGAAACCCGGTGTGTGAAACGCCAGGAGGCGAGGGACGCCAAGACGCTGGAGGAGCCGTCCGAGGGGCACCGAGTCGGTGAAAGTTGCCTCGACCTGCTGGTTTCCGATCGTCTTGTCGTCGAGCTGAAGGCTGTCGAGGCGCTGGCACCGATTCACTCCTGGCGTCCTGGCGCTCAAGTGAATGGCATTGCCGCTAGCGCGCGGGCCGTGGCGCGAGCTCACGGCCCTGCGGTAGGTATGGGCGTGGCCTCCTCCGTCGCCTCGATCCGGGCTCACGTGTTGCCGCACTTCCCCGTGGCGGCCGACGCGCCGCTCGCCCCGCTGGGGCATGGTCTCATCAACGAGACGTTCGTGCTGGACGCGCCGACGCCTGGCCAGCCCGCGCGGCGTTTCGTGCTGCAGCGGGTGAACCCGCTGTTCTCGCCGGCCATCCACCAGAACATCCAGGCGGTGACGGCGGCGCTGGCGGACGCCGGCATGGCGACGCCCGCGCTGCTCCCCACGCGCGCCGGAGAGCTGTGCTTGCAGCTTCCGGGCTCCCCGGGCCAGACCTGGCGGCTCATGACGTACGTGCCCGGTCACTCGTTCGACGTCCTGTCGTCCGCGCCCGACGTGGCCGCCAGACAGGCCGCCGCGGCCGGCGCCCTGATCGCGCGCTTCCACGCGGCCCTCGACGGCCTCGCCCACACGTTCGTCGGCCTGCGCGCGGGCGTCCACGACACGCCCCGGCACCTGGCCGCCCTCGGCACAGCGCTGGCGGAGCATGCCGAGCACGACCTTCACGCCGCGGCGGCGCCGCTGGGCGCCGACATCCTGGCGGCGGCCGCCGCCTTGCCCGCGCTGCCCGCGTTGCCCCCGCGCGTCTGTCACGGCGATCTGAAGTTCAACAACGTGCTGTTCGCCGGCGCGGCGCCGCCCGACAGCGAGCGAGCGCTGTGCCTCATCGATCTCGACACCGTGGGTCCCCAGCCGCTGGCCTTCGAGCTGGGCGACGCCTGGCGGTCATGGTGCAACCGCAGCGGGGAGGATCAGCCGGAGGCGACGCTGGATCTGGGTGTCTTCGCCGCCTCCCTCGAGGGTTACCGCCAGGCGTACGGCCGGCCCTTGAGCGCGGACGAGCGGCGCGCGCTGCTGCTCGGCCCCGAGTGGATCAGCCTCGAGCTGGCGGCCCGCTTCGCCGCCGACGCGCTGAACGAGTCCTACTTCGGCTGGGATCCCGGCCGCTTCGCGAGCCGGGGCGCGCACAACCTGGTGCGGGCGCGTGGCCAGTTCTCGCTGCATCGGGCGTTCGTGGCCGCGCGCGAGGAGCGCCGCCAGGCCCTCGCGCGCTGAGCCTCAGCCATCCGTTCGCGGCGGCCCGTCGCCGCCGGCGAACTGGCGGGTGAACGGCGTGGCCGGTTCGGCGGCCAGCGCGGCGAGCGAGCCCTGCTGGACGACGCGGCCCTGCTCCATCACCAGGACGTCTCCCCCGAACGCCTCGGCGTCCGCCCGATCGTGCGTGACGATCACCGTGGGAATGCCGAGGGTGCGCAGATGCGCCACCAGAAAATCACGCACGTCGCGCCTCACCGCGACGTCCAGCGACGCCAGCGGCTCGTCGAGCAGGAGCGCCCGCGGGCCAGGCGCCAGCGCCCGCGCCAGCGCCACCCGCTGCGCCTCCCCGCCCGACAGGCCCTCGATGCGGCGGCCGGCCAGCGCCTCCACGCCCAGCTCGCGCAGGGCCGCGCGCGCCCGTTGCTCGCGCTCCCCCCGGGGCGCGGCGCCCAGGCCGAAGGCGACGTTGCCCAGCACGTCCAGGTGCGGGAACAGCGCGAAACGCTGGGGCAGGAAGCCGATGCGCCGCGCCTCGACCGGCACGTCGACAGCGCGGTCCGCGTCGAACAGCGTCTCGTCGCCCAGCGCGATGCGCCCGGTGCGTGGCTTCAGCGCGCCCACGATCGACATCAGCGCGCTGGTCTTTCCCGAGCCGTTCGGACCGACGATCACGACGGGCGCGGCCCCCCCTCGCGCCTTCAGCGCCAGCGCCAGCGGCAGCGTGCCGATCTGACCGGTCAGCTCCACGACCAGCGCGCCGGTGGTCACCGGCGGGTCCCCACATGGATGGTGACCAGCAACGCGAACGCCACCGCCAACAGCAGCAGCGACAGGCTCTGCGCCGTGCGCACGTCGGACTCCAGCGCCGTGTAGATCGCGAGCGGCAGTGTCTGGGTCCGCCCGGACAGGTTGCCGGCGAACATCAGCGTGGCGCCGAACTCGCCCAGCGCGCGCGCCCAGCTCATCGCGGCGCCGCCGGCCAGGCCCCCGCGCGACAGCGGCAGCACGACCCGGAAGAACACCCGCGGCCGCGACGCGCCCAGCGTGCGGGCGACCAGCAGCATGTCGGGATCGAGCCGCTTGAACATGGACACGGCCGCCTGCACGTAGAAGGGCGCGGCCACGAAGGTCTGGGCCAGCACCACCGCCGCGCGCGTGAACGGCACCCCCACCCCGGCGCCCGCCAGCAGGGGCCCCAGCAGCCCGCGCCGGCCGAAGGCCAGCAGCAGCGCCACCCCCGCCACCGCCGGCGGCAGCACCACCGGAAGCTGGACCAGCGTCTCGGCGAAGCGCCAGGCGCGACCGCGCCGCCGGGCCAGCAGCCAGGCGAGCGGCGTGCCGGTGAGCACCACCAGCGCCAGGCTGGCCGTGGTGGTGACCAGCGACAGCCGGATCGCGGGCCCCACCATGGGATCGCCTAGCCCCTGCAGCAGCGCGCGCGGCGACGTGGTCAGGAACAGCGCCACCAGGGGCAGCGCGATCAGCAGCAGCAGCGCCGCCGCCAGCAGGCCCACGGCGGCCGGCCATAGCAGCGGGGCCAGGGACCCGGCGCGCGGGCGCGGCGCTGACGGCGTCACGGTGCGGGACAGGCGACGAACCCCGCCTCGCGCAGCGCCGCGGCCCCCACCGGCGACGTGACCAGCGCCAGCCACTGCCGCGCCAGCGCCGGCTGCGCCGCCTGCTTCAGCACCGCGATCGGATAGGCGGCCGTCACGTTCAGCGCGGCTGGGATCGGGACGACCTGGACCTTGCCGGCCGGCGCGGCGATCGCGTCGCTGCGGTAGACGATCCCGGCGTCCGCTTCGCCCAGCACCACCTTGGCCAGGACCTGGCGCACGTTCAGCTCGCGCGAGGCCACGCGCGCGTCCACCCGCCCGGCGAAGTCCGCGCCGTACCGGGCCGCCGCCTTCTTCAGGATCTGGGTGGTGTAGGCGCCGATGGGGACGTCCGGCGCCCCCACCACCAGGCGATCGACCCGGGGCAGATCTGCGAACGTCTTCACCGTCGCCTCCAGGCCGGCGCGGACGACCAGCACCGGCTCGTTGCAGGCGAACGTCGTCGGGGCGTTCACCAGCCCCTCGGCCACCAGCGCGTCCATGTGCTTGCGATCGGCGGAGGCGAACAGGTCCGCGCTGGCGCCGTGCTCCAGCTGCGCCCGCAGCTCCTGGCTGCCGGCCGCGTTCGTGATCACCTTCGTGCCCGGGTGCTCGCCCTCGAAGCGGCGGGACAGCTTCGCGAAGACGTCCTTCAGGGAAGCGGCCTCGAAGACGACCAGCTCGGTGGGGCGCGCGGGGGTCGGCGCGCCGCCGGGGCCTGACGCCGCCGCCGCCAGCCCCGGCAGCGACCACAGCCACAGCAGCGCCGTGGCGGGCATGACGAGTCGACGGGCCACCACGCGGCTCACCGCGGGCAGCATCGTCGGTCTTGCGCTCGGCATGGGCATGGGGAGGACACCTGGGCTGCCTCCCGCTTCTTACGACATCCCCGGCGCAAAATGGAGCAGGCGCCCCTGTTCCCGTCGGAGCAGGCGCCACCGGTTACCATCTCCTGGTCCAATCTTGACCGACCGGAAATATGGCCTCCCGGATCCTGAAGAGGCCTCATGTCGTCCACCCGTGCCCTGCCCGTCCTGCGCGCCGTCACCAGCGTGACGACCCGGACACACTGCCCCTACTGCGCCTTCCAGTGCGGCATGGCGGTCACCAGCGTGACGGCGGCGGAGACCACGGTCGAGGTCAAGCCCGACCAGGACTTTCCCGTGAACCGCGGGCAGATGTGCATCAAGGGGTTCACGTCGGCGGACCTGCTGGACCATCCCGCGCGGATCACGACCCCGCTGCTCCGCAACGCCGAGGGCCGCCTGGTGCCGGTGACCTGGGAGGCGGCCCTGGACTTCGTGGCTGAACGGCTGCTGAAGCTGCGCGCCACCCACGGCGCGGCGGCCGTGGGCGCGTTCGGCAGCGGCGCGCTGACCAACGAGAAGGCCTACCTGCTGGGCAAGTTCGTGCGCGTGGCGCTGGGCTCGCCCAACGTCGACTACAACGGCCGTTACTGCATGTCGTCCGCGGCGGGCGGGCAGAACAAGGCGTTCGGAATCGACCGGGGCCTGCCCTTCCCGATGGAGGACATCGCCCGCACCAAGACGCTGCTGCTGTGGGGCGCCAACTCGGCCGAGACCATGCCGCCCATGATGCAATGGGTTCACGCCCAGCACGCGCAAGGGGCGTTGATCGTGGTCGACCCGCGCCGCACCGAGACGGCGCGCGTCGCCGACGTCCACCTGCAGCTGACGCCCGGGTCCGACCTGGCGCTGGCCAACGGCCTGCTGCACCTGGCGATCACCGAAGGGCTGATCGACGCCGACTACGTGGCCCGGCGGACCGTCGGCTTCGAGGAGCTGCGGCGCGCGGCGATGGAGACGCACCCCGCGCACGTCGAGCGGCTGACCGGCGTCTCCATCGATCAGCAGCTGCGCGTGGTGCGCATGCTGGGGACCTCGGCCAGCAGCATGCTGCTGTCGGGGCGCGGACCGGAGCAGCAGTCGAAGGGCGTCGACACGGTGCTGGCGTTCACGAACCTGATGCTGGCCCTGGGCCGGGTGGGCCAGCCCCACAGCGGGTACGGGTGCCTTACCGGGCAGGGTAACGGCCAGGGGGGTCGCGAGCACGGGCAGAAGGCCGACCAGCTGCCCGGTTATCGCATGATCGAGAACGCCGAGGACCGCGCCGCTGTCGCCCGCGTCTGGGGCGTCGACCCCGCCACCCTGCCCGGCAAGGGCAAGAGCGCGTACGAGCTGCTGGACGCCCTGGGACCGGAGGGGGGAATCCGCGGCCTGCTGGTGTTCGGCTCGAACGTCGCCGTGGCCTCGCCGTACGCGGGCAACGTCGTCCGCAAGCTGGCGGCCCTGGACCTGCTGGTCGTGTGCGACGCGTTCGAGAACGACACTTCGCAGGCCGCGCACGTCCTGCTGCCCGTCACCCAGTGGGCCGAGGAAGAGGGGACGATGACCAACCTGGAGGGGCGCGTGCTGTTGCGGCAGCGGGTCCGCCAGGCCCCCCCGGGGGCGCGGTCGGATCTGGAGATCATCTCTGGCCTGGCCGACCGGCTGGGGCATGGTCCGGCCTTTCGCTACGCCGACAGCGAGGCGGTGTTCGACGAGCTGCGCCGGGCCACCGCCGGCGCGCGCGCCGACTACAGCGGCATCACCTACGACAGGATCCGCCGTGGCCAGGGCGTCTTCTGGCCCTGCCCCGCGCAGGACAAGGGCGAGCACCCGGGGACGCCGCGCCTGTTCGCCGAGCGGTTCGCCTTTCCCGATGGCAAGGCGCGCTTCCACGTCGTCCGCCACCGGCCGGCCGCCGAGCTGCCCGACGCGGACTATCCCTACTACTTCACGACGGGCCGCTACAAGGAGCACTACAACTCGGGGGCGCAGACCCGGCGGGTCGGCGCGCTGTGCGAGGCCAAGCCCGAGCCGAAGGTGCAGGTGCACCCGCGCCTGGCGCAGCGGCTGGGCGTGGCCCCCGGTTCCAGCCTGCTGCTGGAGAGCCGCCGCGGCAGCGTCACCTTCACGGTCGACGTCACGGCCGACATCCGCCCCGACACTCTGTTCGCGCCGTTTCACTGGGGCGGCCGGGCCGCCGCCAACCTGCTGACGAAGCCGGCGCTGGATCCCACCAGCCGCATGCCCGAGTTCAAGGTCTGCGCCGTGCGGGCGCGGGCCGCCGGCGCCGACCGCCCCACCACATCGACCTCGACGGAGAAAAGGAGCGCCTGACCGTGCGCAAGAAGAAGCTGGCGATCATCGGCAACGGGATGGCGACCTGCCGCCTCCTCGACGAGCTGCTGCAGCGGGGGGCCCTGGGACGGTACGAGATCGCGATCTTCGGCGACGAGAAGGGCGGCGCCTACAACCGCATCCTGCTGGGCAAGGTGCTGGGCGGCGAGGCCCCGGACGCCATCGTGACCAAGCCCCCCGCCTGGTACGAAGCGAACGGCCTGACGTTGTTCGACGGTGTCGCCGTGCGGCGCCTGGACACCGCCGCCAAGGTGGTGGAGACGGCCGACGGCGCCACGCACCGCTATGACGTGGCCGTGCTGGCCACGGGCAGTCATCCGCTGGTGCCGCCCCTGGCGGGCATGACCGGCCCCGACGGTGGGCTGCGCGACGGCGTCTTCATCTACCGGACCATGTCCGACTGCCTGAAGATGCGCGCCTGCGCGCGGCCCGGCGACAACGCCGTGGTGCTGGGCGGCGGCTTGCTGGGGCTGGAGGCGGCGAAGGTGCTGAGCGACAGCGGCCTGCACGTCACCGTCGTCCACGCCGGCAAGACGCTGATGAACGCGCAGCTGGACGAGCTGGGTGGCGAGATGCTGGAGCGGCAGATCGAGGGGCACGGCATCTTCGTGCGCACGGGGCGAACGATCGAGGAGGTGCTGGGCAATCCGGACGTCGACGGCGTCCGCCTGGACGACGGCAAGACGCTGGCCGCCGACATGCTGGTGCTGGCCTGCGGGGTCCGCCCGCGCATCGACGTGGCCCGGGCCTCGGGCCTGCCCATCAACAAGGGCATCATCGTGAACGACACGCTGGCCACCGAGGTGCCCGGCGTGTACGCCATCGGCGAGTGCGCCGAGCACGCGGGACGCCTGTACGGCATCGTCGCGCCGGCGTGGGATCAGGCCGTGGTGCTGGCCGACGTGCTCACCGGCGCCAACCCGCAGGCCCGTTACCGCGGCTCGAAGGTCTACACGCGCCTGAAGGTGGCGGGCATCGACGTGGCGTCGATGGGGCGCATCGAACCCGAGCTGGACAGCGACGAGGTCGTCCAGGTCGTCGAGACGCGGCGGGGCTCGTACCGCAAGATGGTGGTGCGCGGCCGCGCGCTGGTGGGGGCGATGCTGGTCGGCAACACGGCGGCGGCGGGGGACCTCATCCAGATCCTGGACCGCGGCGAACCGCTGCCGGACGAGCCGCTCGAGGTGCTGTGCCCGGGCGCTGCGCTGGCGGCCGGGCCGCGCGGCGACCGCCAGGTCTGCAACTGCCACAAGGTCACCGAGGCCCGCCTGCGCGAGGCGATCGACGGCGGCGCCAGCACCGTCGAGGCGCTGTGCGCGTCGACGAAGGCGGGCACCGGCTGCGGCTCGTGCAAGTCCGACCTGGTGCAGCTGCTGGCCAGCCACGCGCCGCCGCCCGCGAAGGTCGCGGTCGCGAACTGAAGTGGCCCGGCGGGCGCCCTCAGCCCAGCGCCGCCACGATCGCCGACACCAGGCGCTTCATCACGTACGCGCGCTCGGGGACGATGCTGGCCTCCACGCCGTGCTTGCGCAGCGTCTCGACGGCGACGGGCCCGATGGCCGCCACCTTCACGCGCGGCCAGGCCCGTTCGAGCGCCGCGTCCAGGCCGCTGTCGCGCGCGACGCCGAACAGGCGCTCGACCTGCGCGGCGCTGGTGAACGCGATCGCGTCGATGCGCCCCGCCGTCAGCTCGCCGATCAGCTCGATCACCTTGCCGGCGTCGCTGGCGGGCGCGTAGACGTACGGCGCGACCACGGGCACGGCCTTCCCCGTGCGCGCCTCCAGAAAGGCGCGCAGCTCGTGGCTCGGCTCCTCGCCGTAAAGCTGCACCCCGACGTGACGCCCGCGCAGGTCCAGGGTGCCCAGCTCGTCCATGATCCCGCGCGACGTGGGCACCGCCGCGGCGAGATCCGGCCCCAGCCCCAGCTCCTTCAGCGCGCGCGCCGGCTTGGGGCCGCGCGTGATCTTGCGGACGCGCCCCAGCGCCGCCACGGCCTGGTCGCGGCGGCCCCCGCGCTCGGCCACGGCCACGATCCGACGCACGCCTTCGCCCGTCAGGAACACGACGTCGGTCAAGCGGCCGGCGATCAGCTCGTCCAGCCAGGCGTCGACGGGGCGCGGATCGGGCGCGTCCAGGATGGCCACCAGCGGGCAGCGCCAGGCGCGCGCGCCTTCCGCCTCCAGCAACTCCGCCAGCCGATCCAGCTCGCGCGTCTCGGGCAACGCCACCACCCGCCCCGCCAGGGGTTTCGAGGCGTCGGCGCCAGCGGCGGTCGGGGGAGCAGCGTCGGTCATGATGGCGAAGCTTGCGGATCTGGCGCCGACCTCGCAAGCCGCCGCCGCCGGATTCGCGCTGGCAGAGGCCCGCGCGCCCGTTCCGCCCGCGTGAGCGACCCAAGTTACCACCATTTGACGGCGCCTTGACCGACCCGAAACATGGCGACGGCTACGGTCGATCTGCAATGGCCAAGGACAACGAGATGCCCCGTCGTCATCGGATCGTCGTCGCCGGCAACGGCATGGTCGGTCACCGCCTCCTCGAGATCCTGGCCGAGCGCGGCGAGGGCGCGTTCGACGTCACCATCTTCGGCGAGGAGAAGCGGCGCGCCTACGACCGCGTCTACCTGTCCACGTTCTTCGACGGCAAGACGGCCGATGACCTGACGCTGGGCCAGCCGGGCCAGTACGAGGCGGCCGGCTTCCGCTTGATCCTGGGCGACAAGGTCGCGGGCATCGATCGCCACGCCAAGGTCGTCACCTCGCAGGCCGGCGTGAAGGTCGCCTACGACACGCTGATCATGGCCACGGGCTCGTACCCGTTCGTGCCGCCCATCCCCGGGGCCGACGCGCCCGGATCGTTCGTCTACCGCACCATCGACGATCTCGAGGCCATCCGCACCTGGTCGGCGAACGCGAAGACCGGCGTCGTGATCGGCGGCGGTCTGCTGGGCCTCGAGGCGGCGAACGCGCTGAAGAACCTGGGCCTCACCGTTCACGTGATCGAGTTCGCGCCGCGCCTGATGGCCCTGCAGCTGGACGAGGCGGGCGGCACGATCCTGCGCCAGCGCATCGAGGGGCTGGGCGTCACGGTGCACACCTCCAAGAACACGCAAGAGGTCATGCTGAAGACCGGCGAGGACGGCGGCACGCGCGTGGCCGGCCTGACGTTCGGTGACGGCACCGAGCTGGAGGCCGACATCGTCGTCTTCTCCGCCGGCATCCGGCCGCGCGACGATCTGGCCCGGACAGCCGGCCTGGCGCTGGCCCGCCGGGGCGGCGTCGTCATCGACGAGCACTGCCGCACCTCCGATCCCGACATCCTGGCCATCGGCGAGTGCGCCAGCTACGAGGGCCGCACCTACGGCCTGGTCGCGCCCGGCTATCACATGGCCAAGGTCGCCTTCGCCACGCTGACCGGCGGCGCCGACGTCTTCACCGGCTTCGACATGAGCACGAAGCTGAAGCTGATGGGCGTGGACGTGGCCAGCTTCGGCGACGCCTTCGCGTCCGCCCCGGGCGCGCACGTCATCAGCGCCTACGACTCGGCGTCCGGCATCTACAAGAAGCTGGTGCTTAGCGGCGACCGCAGGCACCTGCTGGGCGGCATCCTGGTCGGCGAGGCGGCGGCGTACGGTCAACTGCTGCAGCTGGTGCAGAACCAGGTGACGCTGCCGCCGAAGCCGGAGGACCTGATCTTCCCGCAGGGCAGCGGCAAGGCCGTGGGTCCGGGCGTGGACGCGCTGCCGGGCAGCGCCGTCATCTGCTCGTGCAACGGCGTCGACAAGGCGTCCATCTGCCAGGCCATCGCCGACGGTGTGCACGCGGTGCCGGCGTTGAAGAAGTGCACCAAGGCGGGCACGGGCTGCGGCTCGTGCGTGCCGCTGGTGAACGACCTGCTGAAGATCGAGCTGAAGAAGGCGGGCGTCGCCATCAACCCCAGCATCTGCGAGCACTTCCCGCACTCGCGCCAGGACCTTTACCAGCTGGTCCGCCTGCACAAGATCAAGACCTTCGACGAGCTGCTGGCCCGCCACGGGCGCGGCCTGGGCTGCGAGATCTGCAAGCCCGCCGTCGGCTCCATCCTCGCTTCGGCCTGGAACGATCACATCCTGACGCGCAAGCACCTGCCCTTGCAGGACAGCAACGACCGGTACATGGCCAACATCCAGCGCGACGGCACCTACTCGGTGGTGCCGCGCGTGCCGGCCGGTGAGATCACGCCCGATCAGCTGGTGGCGATCGGCAACGTCGCCAAGCGCTACAGCCTGTACGCGAAGATCACCGGCGGCCAGCGCATCGACCTGTTCGGCGCCCGGCTGGAGCAGCTGCCGTCCATCTGGCGCGAGCTGATCGACGCCGGCTTCGAGTCCGGGCACGCCTACGGCAAGGCGCTGCGCACCGTGAAGTCGTGCGTGGGCGACACCTGGTGCCGGTTCGGCGTGCAGGACTCGGTGGGCTTCGCCGGCCGCCTGGAGAACCGCTACAAGGGCCTGCGGGCCCCGCACAAGATGAAGTCGGCCGTGTCGGGCTGCGCGCGCGAGTGCGCGGAGGCGCAGAGCAAGGACTTCGGCATCATCGCCACCGAGAAGGGCTGGAACCTGTACCTGTGCGGCAACGGCGGCATGAAGCCCCAGCACGGCATCCTGTTCGCCTCGGACCTGGACGAGGCCACGCTGGTGAAGTACGTGGACCGCTTCCTGATGTTCTACATCCGCACCGCCGATCGCCTGCAGCGCACGGCCAGCTGGCTGAACAACCTGGAGGGCGGCATCGACTACCTGCGCGAGGTGATCGTCGACGACAAGCTGGGCATCTGCGCCGAGCTGGAGGCCGAGATGGCCCACGTCGTCGGCACCTACCAGTGCGAGTGGAAGACGGCGCTCGAGGATCCCGAGAAGCTGGCCCAGTTCCGGCCGTTCGTGAACAGCGCCACGCCCGATCCCAGCGTCGTGTTCATCGGCGAGCGCGCGCAGCATCGGCCCGCGCACACGGAGGAGAAGCGCGAGCTGCTGGACAAGCTGACCGTCGGCCTGCGGCCCCGGCCCGTTCCCGACTCCTCGCTGGCGGAGGCGGCGGAGTGACCGTGGCGGCATCGTCCGACGAACGGCGCGCGTCGGCCGTTCAGCCCGAGCGTCCGCTCGACTGGCGGGACGTCTGCGCGCTGGAGGACATCTGGCCCAACTCCGGCGTGGCGGCGCTGCTGGACGGAAAGCAGCTGGCGCTGGTCCGTGTCGGCGAAGGTGACAGGGTCTACGCCCTGTCGAACTTCGACCCCTTCAGCGACGCGTTCGTGATCGCGCGCGGCATCGTGGGCGATCGCGCCGGCCGGCCGAAGATCGCGTCGCCCATCTTCAAGCAGACCTTCGACCTGGAGACCGGCGCCTGCTTCGAGGATCCGGCGGTCGTGCTGCCGACCTACCCGGTGCGCGTCCAGGACGGCCGCGTGCTGGTCGCGCTGCCCGGCTGAAACCCGGCGCGGCCCGGCCAGCGTCATCAGTCGCGCCGTCGCCTGAGCGCGACGGCGTGCGCTCACGCCCGCCCCTGTCAACGATCGGTATCGCGCCGGTCACGAACCGCTGACGGCAAGATTTACGATCGTCGGTGATCGCTGAAAAACGTGTGAAACGCCTGTCCCCCCACAATGCGAGGCGTCCGATGGATCACCTCCCGCGATCCGGGCTCCACCTCCCGCGATCCGGGCTCGACGGCCGAACGCGCCTCGTCCGGCCGGCACCAACAGGGGGAAAAGAGGATCTCGCCGTGAAGCAGCATCGCATCGACCGCACCCGTCCCGTTCGCCTTCCCATCCGTCTCGCGCCGCTGTGCCTGGCGCTGGGGGTGCTGACCTCGCCACTCGCGGCGCGCGCCGACGACGTGCCTGTCGCGCCGCCGCCAGACACGACCACCGAGACGCCCCCCCTGCCGGCGGAACCGGCCGCCCCCGCGCCGGACGTGCCCCGGGCCGCGGCTCCCGCCGGGCCGCCGGCCGTCGCGGCCCACGCCTCGCCTCCCGCGCCGGTGGCGCCCAGCGCGCCGCCCCCGCCCCCCTACTCCCTGCCCTGGCAGCTGCGCCCCCTGACGGTGGGCAACGTGGTCCGCTCGGACACCAGCGTCGCCTTCTACAAGGACGCCGCCGGCAACACGGGCAGCGCCGAGGTGACGATGCTGCTGGCCAGCTACAAGATCACCCCCGAGTTCGCCCCGGTGGTGCGGCTGGGGTTCGTGAAGAACGACGCGCCCGGGGCGGGCGCCGACGGCAGCTCGTTCATCAACCCGGTCGTGGGGATGGCCTACAGCCACCGCATGAGCGCGTTCCGGCTGGCTGGCTTCCTGGGCGGCACCATCCCCGTCGGACAGGGCGCGGGCCAGACGCCCAGCGCGGGCGCAGCGGGGGCGGACGCGGCCGGCATCAACGCCCGTTCGGCCATGGACAACTCGATGTTCGCGGTGAACTACCTGACCGGCATCGCCGGCGCGGGCTTCGGCTACATCGACCACGGGTTCACCGCCCAGGTCGAGGCGACGTTGTTCCAGCTGTTCCGCGTGCGCGGCAACGACATGACGGGCAGCGCGCCCGACGCCACCCGGACCAACGCCACCATGGGCCTGCACCTGGGGTACTTCGTCATCCCGCAGCTGTCGCTGGGCGGCGAGCTGCGCTACCAGCGCTGGCTGACCACCCCGGATCGCATCGTGATGGGCGCCAAGACCCCGTTCGCGGACGCGAACCTGGACAACGTCACCTTCGGCGTGGGTCCGCGCGCCCACTTCGCGCTGGGCAAGGGCCTGTGGATCCGCCCCGGCATCTCGTACTCGCAGGGCCTGGACGCCCCGCTCAACACCTCGAAGTACCGGATGGTCCAGGTCGACCTGCCGGTCGTGTTCTGACCGGCGCGGATGCCGTCGAGCCGCGGTGGCCTCGCCGTCGCGGCGACCCCGGCCCCCGTCAGGCTGCCGCGATCACCCGACGGCCTGCGCGACCGTCGCCCGCACGGCCGTCTCCACCTCGCCGAAAGAGTCGATCTTGCGGCTGATCAGGTCGAACCAGACGGCCGGATCGATGCCGAAGCCCCCGTCGCGGTGCTCGATCGCCACCCGCTCGATGTCGACCACCGCCTGCTCGATGGGCGAGCTGAGCGAGCGCTGCAGGATCTCGCGGGCCAGGGACGGCGCCGCCACCGAGAACAGGTGCAGGTACGTCTGCCGCGCGGCGATCAGCCCGGCCACCACGGCGTGCTGATCGCCCTGGAAGTGATCCCACGCGAACGCGCTGCACAGCTGCGCGCGCTCGATCCCGGTCTTCTCCTTGGCGTGCAGCAGGGCCACCCAGGCCAGGGCGGGGAACTTCGCCCGCGCCGCCACCGCACGACCCGCCAGCTCGTCGATGATCCCCAGCAGATCGGCGTTCACGCGCGTGTAGCGGGCGATGAGCTCGCTCGCGGACACGGACGCGGCCGTCACCTCGCGCCGCTGCTCGGCCAGCCCGGCCACCAGCTCCGTCGTCCGGTCCAGCCGCGCGGCCAGTCCCCGGGGCAGACCGGCAGGGTTGCTGTCCCGCAGGGACACCAGCTCCTCACGGCGGCCGTCCGTGATCTCCCATTGCCGGCGCATCTCGCGCTCGAACAGCCGTCCCTTGGACGAGGCGTAAAGCGAGGACGTGCCACGCTCGCGCTGGGTCTCGTGGACCAAGGCGCTGATGGTGGCCACCAGCGTGGGAAACAGTCGGACCTCGGCGCGAACCGCCGCCGAGTCCGGCTCCCTTATCAGGTCCAGCTCGCCGCCGGCCTGGTCGGGTAGCGCCCGCGCCATGAACGAAATCTGCTTTTCCAGGCACGCTGCCTTCAGTCGGCCGGCCGACGCCGCGGCGCGCAGCGCCTCCTCGAACGTGATGCCCTCGAACCGGTCCGGCGTGCCGTCCGGCACGTTCGATTCGACGATCTTCACCACACAGACGTCGTCGTCGCGAGTCGCCGTGCCCCACCCCGCGCCTGCCATGCAGAAGCGGATGATTCGCGTCGCGTCTTCACGTCCCAAGGGCATCGTTACGTCCACTTCAGGGGCCCTGCCCCTTTTGCTGCGAGTATGACCCAAGCCGACTCTTGCGGCGTCATCCTTACTATGATCGGTCGCACATTTCTGCTTTGTTTCTAATGAGTTGGAAATGTGTAACGCGGGGCCCCGGGCCCTCTCCTCGCCCGAAAACACCGCCCAGGCGACATGTGCGTCGAGGTAAGAGCTTTTGTGTGTGCTGGCAAACAAATCCCTGGCGTTCGATGAAAATCGAGGTGAGCATTCCTGCCCGTGAAACGGACGCCGTCGCCGCTGGGTCTCGTCGTGCTGGGTCTGCTGCTGTTGGGGCCAGCCACCACCGCCCAGGCGCGCGGCCGGCGGAGCAGTCACGCCGGCCGCAGCACGGTCGGACAGGTCGTCGCGGTCCAGCCGATCCCGGGTGAGCAGGGCGCTCCGCTGCGGGCGCTGGTCTCGCGCATCGTGCGCAGCCGGGGGTTCCGGCCCATGACCAGCCTGCCCCACTACGACGGAACGGGGCAGTACCCCGCGCTGGCGCGCGAGCACCACGTGACCGCGTTCGTGACCGGCGACGTGGAGGAGCGGGGGAAGTGGGCGTCGATCACCTTCCTGGTCTGGAACGGCGTCTCCGGTTCGATCATCGGCCGCTGGACCGCCTCGGGCCCCAGCGCGGCGCTGGGACGCGCCGTGGGTCGCGGGTTCTGGGCGCACCTGGGACCGGCCATGCAGCGGGCCGTGCCTCCCCCGCTGCCGATCGATCAGCAGCAGGCGCCCCCGATGCGCATCGACGCCTCCGAATCGCTGCGCGACGAACCGATCGCGGCGCGCTGACGCGCCTCCGGACAACCCCCGTCGGGCGCGCGCCCCGGCCCCCGGCGGCGGCGCCTTGCGCCGCCATCACTTGATCCAAGGGGTTGTCCCGGCTAGCTTTCGCACCGTGTTCGTCCTGGTGGGGGTCGTCCTCTCGTTCGCGACGGTAGCGGCTGGTGCACCCAGCGCCGGCCCTTCCGCGTTCGACGACATCTGCATCGCCGGCGGTCCGGCTTGCGAGATCCCCGTGGCCCTGGACGGCGACGACGCGGTCTACGCCACCCCGGCCCAGGTCGACTGCCCGGCCCCCGACGGCGCGCATCACCCGCTCGACGGCGCCCTGGTCGCCCAGGCAGACCGTCCGGCGGATGACGGGCAGCCGGCCACCGGGGCGTGCAACCTGCCGGTCCTCGACTTTCATTACCGGGTCTCCCGTCTGCCCGAGAGCGAACGTCCCAGCGGCGCCTTCCAGCCCCAGCGCGCGCGCCGCACGACGCGCACCGCCTCGTGCACGGGGCTGCCGCCCGAGCGAGGCACCCAGCTTCCGACCGGGCTCGCTCAGCCCGCCGCCATCTACGCGCGGCTCGAGCTGATCCCTCCGCCGAGTGAAGCGACCCGACCGGCCGCGTGTGTCGAGCGCGCGACCCGCATCCTCGAGCCGCTCGACAGGCCGCCCCGGGCCTGAGACGCCGGCGTCGCCGGTCGCAGCACTCCCCGCACGGCGCACCCGGAACTGGCCTGCGCTGGTCCGCGCGAGAAACATCGCCGACACAATCGTCGGTTCGCGCCGGGACCATGCGCCGGCCCTTCTGGGTTCACCGCTTCCGTCTTTTGTTTTCGGCCTTCGTTTCGGCTTTTCGCATCCACACAGGAGATACGTCATGAAAAAGGGAACAGTCGTCATACTGATAGCCGTCGTAGCGGCAGGGTTCTACGTGCTGGGCGGCCTCGCCAAGAAGGGGGGAGGCAGCGGCAGCGACAAGACCGCCGACAGCGCCAAGGCCGACGGCAAGGGCGCACCCGCCGACGGGATCGAGCGCTACAACGTGCCGCTGGAAGGCACGCCGCGCGGGCCGGCCAGCGCGAAGGTCAACATCGTGGCCTTCTCGGACTTTCAGTGCCCCTTCTGCAGCCGGGTGACCCCCACGCTGGAGAAGATCATGAAGGACTACAACGGGCAGGTGCGGCTGTGGTTCCGCCACAACCCGCTGCCGTTCCACCAGGACGCGCCGCTGGCCGCCGAGGCCTCCCTGGCCGCGGACGCCCAGGGCAAGTTCTGGGAGATGCACGACAAGCTGTTCGCCAACCAGGCGAACATCAAGCGCCCCGACCTGGAGAAGTACGCGCAGGACCTGGGCCTGGACATGACGAAGTTCAAGGCCTTCCTGGACAACAGCAGCGGCAAGGCGCGCATCGACGCGGACATGGCGCTGGGCCAGAAGATCGGCGTGCAGGGGACCCCGAACTTCTTCGTCAACGGCCGCCCCATCCGCGGCGCGCTGCCCTTCGAGGAGTTCAAGAAGATCATCGACGAGGAGCTGAAGACGGCCGACAAGATGATCGCCTCGGGCACGCCGGCCGACAAGGTCTACGGCAAGCTGATGGCCGGCGCCCGCACGTCGCCCGCCCCCGCGCCGGCCGCCCCCCCCGGCAAGGGCCCGGGCGCCGGGAACGAGGTCTACAAGGTCACGGTCGGTGACGCGCCCACCCGCGGCGGCAAGGAGCCGAAGGTCACCATCGTCGAGTTCTCCGACTTCCAGTGCCCGTTCTGCGGCCGCGTCGAGCCGACGCTGACCCAGCTGGAGAAGGACTACGGCAACGACATCTCGATCTCGTTCAAGCAGCTGCCGCTGCCGTTCCACGAGCATGCCATGGAGTCCGCCGAGGCGGCCAAGGCCGCCCAGGAGCAGGGCAAGTTCTGGCAGATGCATGACAAGCTGTTCGCGAACCAGACCGCGCTGACCCGCGCCGATCTGGACAAGTACGCGCAGGAGATCGGCCTGGACATGGGGAAGTACAAGGCCGCCATGGACAGCCACAAGTTCAAGGACAGCATCAAGCGCGACTCCGACGAGGCCGAGAAGTTCGGCGCGCGTGGCACCCCGAACTTCTTCATCAACGGCCGCAACCTGCGCGGCGCGCAGCCGCTCGAGGCCTTCAAGTCGACCATCGACGAGGAGATCAAGAAGGCCGACGAGAAGCTGAAGGCCGGCGTCAGCCGCGCCAACCTGTATGCCGAGCTGACGAAGAACGGCCTGGATAAGGCGGCGCCCCCGCCCCCGCCGCCGGCCGCCGCGGGCGAGCCCGACGCGAACACGGCCTACAGGGCCGAGCTGGGCTCGCTGCCCATCCGCGGTGAGAAGGACGCCCCCGTCACCATCGTGATGTGGTCGGACTTCCAGTGCCCGTTCTGCGGCCGCGTCGAGCCGACGATCACGAAGATCCTGGCCGACTACAAGGGCAAGGTGCGGCTGGCCTGGCACGACCTGCCGCTTCCCTTCCACCAGAACGCGATGCCGGCCGCCATGGCGGCCCGCGCCGCCGCCGAGCAGGGCAAGTTCTGGGACATGCACGACAAGCTGTTCGCGAACCAGACGAACCTGGATCGCCCCAGCCTGGACAAGTACGCGCAGGAGATCGGCCTGAACATGTCCAAGTACAAGGCGGCCATGGACAGCGACAAGTTCAAGAAGGAGATCTCGGCGGACTCGGACGCGGGCGCCAAGATCGGCGCGCGCGGCACGCCGGCGTTCTTCATCAACGGCAAGTTCGTGTCGGGCGCGCAGCCGTACGAGGCCTTCAAGGCCAAGATCGACGAGGAGCTGAAAAAGGCGGACGAGCTGATTGCCAAGGGCACGCCCAAGGGCAAGGTTTACGAGGCCATCATGAAGACCGCGAAGACCGAGGTGGCGAAGGCCCCCGCGCAGGCGGCAGGCGCGCCGGAGCAGGGTCCCGAGCAGGACAAGACCATCTTCAAGGTCGAGGCGGGCGACGCCCCGTCGAAGGGGCCGAAGGACGCGCCGCTGCAGGTCATCGTGTTCTCCGACTTCCAGTGCCCGTTCTGCAAGCGGGTCGAGCCGACGCTGACTCAGCTGGAGAAGGAGTACCAGGGCAAGGTCCGCATGGTGTGGAAGAACTATCCGCTCCCCTTCCACCAGAACGCCGAGCCGGCGGCCGAGGCGGCGATGGCGGCCGACGCGCAGGGCAAGTTCTGGCCCATGCATGACAAGCTGTTCGAGAACCAGACGGCCCTGGATCGTCCCAGCCTGGAGAAGTACGCCCAGGACCTGGGCCTGAACATGTCCAAGTTCAAGGCGGACCTGGACTCGGCCAAGTTCAAGAGCACCATCGAGAGCACGACGAAGGAAGGCACCACCGTGGGCGTGAACGGCACGCCGGCGGTGTTCATCAACGGCCGCAAGATCTCGGGCGCCTATCCGTTCGACACGTTCAAGAAGATCGCCGACGAAGAGCTGGCGAAGAAGACCGGCAAGAAGCGGGGCTGACCCCTGCCGCGCGGCCTCCGCTCGGCAACGCCGGGCGGAGGCCGGCGAGGTCCCACGCGGTCGTGCGCCGGGTCCTCGTAACGAATGGACGACTGCACTAGCCTCTCCCGCCCAGGCGGGAGAGGCGGGCGCGGCCCGCTGGTGACGGCGGCCGGCCCTCGAAGGAAGCAAGAAAGACAGGAATCAGATTTCATGTACGAACCCACGAGGACGCGCAGTTGAGCGGCAAGCGGATGCTGGCGGTCGGTGTGACCGTCGCCGGAGTCGCCATCGTGGGCGTTCAATTCTTTTTGGCCGCGGGCGAAGGGCTGGCGCGCACGCGCGCCGCCGCCTGCGAGGCCCTGCACCCGGACCCCGTTCCGGCGGCGATCGCGAAGGGCGAGGCGCCCGACTTCGAGCTGAAGGACGCCGACGGCAAGACCATCACCCTGCGCTCGCAGCGGGGCCATCCGGTGCTGTTGAACTTCTGGGCGACGTGGTGCCCCCCCTGCGCCGAGGAGATGCCGTCGATGGAGCGGCTGGCCGCGGCGCTGGAAGGCAGCGACATCCGCACGCTGGCGGTCAGCGTCGACGAGAACTGGGACCTGGTGAAGAAGTTCTTCGCCCGTGGCACGCGTCTGGGCGTGCTGCTGGATCCCTCGCGCGACGTGCCCAAGCGCTTCACGACCGAGAAGTTTCCCGAGACGTTCCTCATCGACGCGCAGGGGCGCGTCCGTCACTACTTCATCAGCACGCGCGACTGGTCGAAGCCCGAGGTGATCGCCTGCCTGGAGAGTCTGCGCTAGGCGCAATGCCGTTCACTTAGGCCGGCAACGTCGCGGGAGGGCAGCCGAAACCCGGTGAGTGAAACGCCAGGAGGCGAGGGACGCCAAGACGCTGG
>Ga0207695_10001302_pt1 | contig 42383 bp, 34 predicted proteins | sample KBSC54metaG_FD_184354 | JGI IMG/M metagenome (GOLD analysis project Ga0207695, IMG submission 184354) | Corn rhizosphere microbial communities from Kellogg Biological Station, Michigan, USA - KBS C5-4 metaG (SPAdes) (version 2) | ecosystem: Host-associated > Plants > Roots > Rhizosphere > Soil...
GTTCGTGATGGTGTGGGCGCGCATCGTCTCGATGCGAAGCAGGTCGATGTCGCCGGTGGCCTGGGCGAAGCCGACGTCGATCGACTGGCTTCCGACGTAGCTGTAGGTCAGGTCGTAGTTGGCCGCGATGCGGCCCGCGCGCAGCAGCGAGTATTGGCGGTCGGTCTTGGACAGCGTGTCCTTGAGCAGCGTGGCCTGGTCGACGTCGCCGGCCTGCTTCTTCAGCGCGTCGGCCGCGGCGCCCGCGGGCGCGGACGCCGGCGCGCCGGGCGCGGGCGCCGCCGCGGGCACGTCCGGCGCGGCGGGGCTGGTGGTGGCCGGCGTGGTATCCGGTTGCGCCTGAGCGGCAACGCTCGTGAGGAGCCCGCAAGCGAGCGCCAGGGCCGCGCCGTTCAAGTTTGCCGTCGTCATGTTCATTGGTGCTTGAAATTGAGGGTGCCCAGGCCGGACTGCACGGCGTGCTCCAGCGCGTCGCGATTGTCCACCGGCCGCAGGGCCACATCCTCGCGCACCAGGTCGGGCGAGATGACGCCCAGTTCCTGGTCGGTCAGCGTCAGGCTCGACTGGACGATCGGGTGGGTCCTGGACGGGTAGATCACGAACAGCGTGCCCTTGTCCCAGAGCCCGGCGAATTCATGCGTGGAGAAGGCGATGTTGCCCGCCGACGGATCGGCGATGAATACCTTGCCGTCGCGGATGCCCTTGACCACGACGAAGTGCTTGAAGCCGGCGTAGTCGATCGGCACGATGGCCGGCTCGCCCAGCTTGGCCAGGTCGTTCATGTCGGCGCGAAAGCCGCCGGATTCGCTGCCCAGCGTCGCGACGTAGCGCTTCATGTCCAGCAGCGAGAAGCCGCGGCGCGCGATGATCTTGTCCTGCTCGCCGTGTTCCAGCATGCCCTTCATCGCGTCCTGCTCGCTGATGTTCAGGCCGAGGTGGAACTTCAGGATCGTCGTCAGCGCGGCGGAGCCGCAGCTGTAGTCGTAGGCCTGGTGGACGATGTGCTTGTACTTGAAGTACTCGTTCGGGTAGACCTGCACCGACTCCGGCGAGATGCCGCCGTTCATCTTCGAGACGTTGATCTCGTAGTCCAGGGGCGGGCGGTTCAGCGGTTCGTTGCGCGAGCCGACGCCCGCGCCGATGATGGCGGCGGCGACGACGCCCAGGAGGATCAGCAGCATGGTGGTCTTGCCTCGGGTGGTCGGGCTAGTTCTTGGGCCAGAGGTTGAGCGTGCCCGTCATCGAGGCGGTGCCGTTGAGGGTCAGGGAGCCCAGGCTGCTCGTGATGGGGGCGCTCGGGTCGGTCTGGACGCCGATGCCGTGGATGCCGAAGTCCTGCGCGTTCACGTAGGCCGGCATGCCGATCGCCAGGTAGCCGGTGCCGTCCGGCTTGACCGACGGATCGATCGTGATCGAGAACAGCTGCAGCCCGCCGCCGAAGTTCTGCACGATGGCATAGGTCGTGACGCCGCCGACGTTGAAGCCCGCCGATATGACGCTGGGCGGCGCGGTGCCGGCGATCTGGCGCGTGTTCAGCTGCAGGTTCACCGCGATGGCGATGCCCTTGCCGGAGACGCCGCGCAGCTCCTCGTCGTCGAGCGCCTTCTTCTCGGCCAAAGCGCCCGGGGCCGCGGCGGCGAGCACGCCGGCCAGCGCGGCGCGGCGGAACATGGCTGGCAGGCGTGCGCTCATTGACCCGTCCTGAACTTGATGTCGAGATAGTTGATCTGCATCGACGCGATGCTGGCCGACCCGAGGTTGGTCGTGGTGGCCGCCGCGCCGTTGACGCCGGCCGTCGTGAACGTGATGTTGTCGATGCGCAGGGTGGCCGCCGGCACCGGGTCGCTCGTGGTGGGCCAGCCCACCTGCAGGTGCAGGTACGAGCCGGTGGCATCGGTGGCCGCGTTGATCAGGCCCGGGTGCTTGTCGAGGTCGGCCAGCATGTAGACGCCGCCGGTGCTGGCGTCCACCAGGTGGATGCCGGTGAGCGCGAGGACGTCGCCGTGGTCGATCGTGCCGTCGGCGGCGCGGCCGCGCGAATAGACGGACAGGCTGCCGATGTCGAGCTGCGTGCCCAGGCCGAACGCGATGCCTTCGGTGCCCGGCACCTGCGACGGGGCGACGTACAGGCCGCCGCCCTTCATCGTCAGGTCCAGCACCTGCAGCGTGCCGCCGAAGAAGCTCGCGCCGGCCGCGCAGCTGCCCGCCGCGAAGGAGCCGCAGTTGGCGAAGTCCGCGGTCAGCGACCAGCGCTGGTTGCCCGCCGCGTTGAGCGGGAAGTCGATCGCGATCATCTCCTGGCCGCCCGCGGTCGGCCGCAGCGAGAGCTGGTACGGGTCGGCGAACTGGTCGGCGTCGTCGGTGCGCGAGAGGTCGAGCCCGGACAGCGTCAGCGCGCTGCCGTTCGGCGACACGTAGGTCAGCGTCAGCGGATTCGTGAGGCTGCTCGTGAGCGAGAAGTTGTTCAGGTTGAACGCGATGCCGTCGGCGCCGCGCACGGCCGACAGCTCGTCGTCCTGCAGCGCCTGCATCGCGTGGGCCACCGGCTCGGGCGGGGTCGCCGCGGCGGCGGGCAGGGTGAGCGCGAACGCGCCGGCGAGCGGAGCGGCCAGGCGCAGCGCCGCACGGCATCGCATCGCGATGGCCCGTCCGGTCACGCCGAGTGCCGCGCCGCGCATCATGGCCCGATCTTGGGCACGTTGGGCAACGGGGTGCCGTTGGTGTTGATCGCGTTGAGGCGATCGGTCCAGTTCAGCCAGAAGCCGGCCTGCGACGTCGCCGGCGCGGCGAGGGCGGCGTTGGTGGTCGGATAGGTCAGGGCGGACTTCAGGATCGACAGGAAGAAGTCGCGGCTCGCCCCGTCGGCGGTGCCCGCCGTCACGCCGCCGACCTGGTTCAGTGCCAGCGAGCAGCTGCCAGAGCAGCCCGTCAACGCAGTCGACTGCGAGCCCAGCGAGGTCATCTGGCCGTTGGGCGTGTTGATGACGAGCGAGCCGCTGACGGTGTTCATCAGCAGGCCGACGTCGCCTGCGATGCCGCCGAAGCCCACGCGCATGCCCACCACCTGGCGGTCGCCGGCGGCGGCGCTGCCCGAGTAGACCCATTCGAAGTACGGGTTGGCGATGGCGACGGTGCGGTGCGCGTCGTCGAGGTCGCTGCGGCCGAAGTTCAGCGTGGAGATGTCGATGTCCGTCGTGCCGTCGGCGTGGCGCCCCAGCACCAGGCCGGAGAGCGTCGACGACATCGTGATGTCCGCGTTCAGCGTGAGGCGGGAGAAGTCGTAGCCGCCCTGCGTCGTGTTGGTCAGATCCAGCAGCGCCTGGCCGTAGACGGCGGAGAGTTCCGCGTCGTCGAGGGCCTTCAGCCTGGGCTTGCCGCCGTCCTGCGCGTGCGCCGATCCGACGAGGAGCGCGCAGGCGAGCATCGTGGCGTGGGCGGCGGGGATGTGGCGCAAGGTCATGGCGGGATTGTCCTTGGAAGCGCTGGGGAGCAAACCCCTGGACGTGGGACGAAGTTCGCGCTTGTCGGAGAAGAAAGGCCCCGTGACGGTGATCACGGGGCCTTTCGAGGAATGGTCCGGCCCTCGGTCAAGCGGGCCGGAGGTCATCCAGGCAGATCAGTGCGCCCACATCCACACGGTCGTGCCGCGCAGGTCGAGCTGGTTGATCGCGATCGAGCCGAACGACGTCGTCGTGCCCGCGGCGTTGTTGCCGGCGTGGCCCAGCGTGATCGAGCCGACCTTGATGGAGGGCAGGACGGCCGTCGAGGCCAGGGTGTCGTTCGGGAAGGCGAACTGGACGACGTCGGACGTGCCGTCGTAGTCGGCCAGCGTGGCGCCGACCGAGGTCAGGATGCCGTTGAACGTGGCGGCATTGATGATGTCCACGTCCATGTGCATCAGGCCCTTGATGCTGATGTTGTTGAAGCTGACGGTGCCGCCGTTGGCATCGGTGTCCGTGTACTGGAACGAACCGATGTTGATGTTCAGGCTGGCGCCGATGGACACGCCGTCCTGGCCGGCAACGGTGCTCAGCTCGTCGTCGGCGATGGTGGTCATGGCGGAAGCCGACAGGGAAGCGGCGACCAGGGCGGCAGCGGTGGCAAGCTTGAAGAACTTCATGTTTGTCTCTCCAGAATAGATTGAAATATGGAAACCTTTAAAACCCCTCGCGAGCTTGTCAGGTCTGCAGCGCACGGGGTTATGCCCCGAGGTGCCGTCGACAGTTCTGATGAACCGTCTGCCGCCGCTGAAACCATTCCTTTGATCGCGTGCCGCAACTATGTTCGGGTTCCGTGAACTACGCACTGACTTGCGGAGCCAAGGCCATGGCTTGCGAAACCAGGCGAGGAGGGTAGCTTCCCTAGTTTTCGGGAGTCGTCCGACGATTTCCTTCCATGATCCGGAACGGGGTATCCGCCAGTGAAAAGTCAAGGGTGACAAGCGTTTAGGTGATAACCCGTTGTCGCGCGGCCGCCCGCCCTGGCTCGTGGAGCCACTTCGCAAATGTCCGGGAAATATCCCCGGAAATGAAAAATGGAGCCGCTCGGCTCCATCTTGAAAATCCCGTCGAATATGTTTCCGGGGATCGTGCGGGAAAATGGCTGACGAATATCAGGCGGCGCAGCGCAGGGTATTCGGCGTGCGTCCGAACCAGCGTTTGCAGGCCCGGTAGAAATTGCTCGGATCGGAGAATCCGAGCGCGAAGCTCATCTCGGTCGGGCTGTAGGCGCCGTTGACGAAATAGCGCTGCGCCAGCTCGCGGCGGGTGTCGTCGACCAGCTCGATGAAGCTGGTGCCTTCCTCGGTGAGGCGGCGCTGCAGCGTGCGTTCGCTCATGCACAGCGTGGCGGCCACCAGTTCGCGGCGCGGGTCGCCCTTGGAGATCAGCTGCATCAACGCCTGGCGCACGCGCGCCGTGATGCAGCCGCCCTGTTCGGCCGCCAGCTGCGCGACCATGCGCTCGCACATCTCGCCGACCGTCGGGTCGGAGGTGGGGAAGGGGATGTCGAGCGCCGACAGCGGCAACTCGATGACGAAGGCGGCGGCGCCGAAGTGCACCGGGCAGCCGAAGGCTTCCTCCCACGGCGTCGGGTCGGCCGGAGCGGCGTACGGATGGTGCACGCGCAGCGGGTTCACCTTCTCGCCGATCAGCCAGAACATGCCCTTGAGGAACGTGGCCGCCATGAAGTCGTAGCGCTGCTGCGGCACGGCCATCTTGCCGGCGGAGATGCGCAGCGTGATGCGGCAGGCGTCCTCGTCGACGCGCATGCCGACGCTGGAGGACGGCATGTCCACGCCAACCGACGTGGTCGGCGAGATCAGGCTCGTGTAGCGCGCCATGCGCTGCAGGCCGCTGCGCAGGTCGGGCGCGGACAGGATCAGGCTGGACAGCGAGCCCAGGCCGATCAGCGGCTGGCGCGGGCAGGTGCTCAGGCCGACGGCCGCGTCGCCCGTCTTCTCGACGGCCACGCGCCAGGCGACGCTGAAGATGTCGGCGAGCTGCTCGGCGTCGACGGACTCGTTCGGGTCGGGGTTGAGCCCGGCCTCCGCGAGGATGCCGGGCAGGTCGAGACCGCGCTGCGCAAAGCCGTCCTTCATCGCCTTGAACGCGCTGAGCTGGGACAGGGGAACGACGACCACGGGGTACTCCGATTCGCTGCGAGAACCGGCGGGCGAGGGCACCGTCGAATCTCTTTGCCAAAATAGAACGACCGTTCTATTTATTGATTGAAATGTTAGACAGCGGGTCCCTGCACCGACATGGGATGAACCCGCAGTCCGCCCTCTCCAGGTGCGTTCCGTGCCCGTTCCGGGGTGCTTTCCCCCCAAGTTGGGTGAAGGGTAAGTACCCTCTGTCGCGCGGACGCCGAAACAGCTCGTTTCCCGGGCGTCGGACGGTTGCGCGGTGGGCGTGGCGCCTCGTCCCGGTGCGCGCGCGGCGCGGGGCGCGGAGGCGGGCAGGCGCGCGCCGTGCGGCCGTCCGCGGCCGCAGGGCGGTCGCATCGGGCAGCCGGCGAACGACCGTGCGAAAAAGAGACAGGCCGTGGCTCAGGCGCCGGCCTTGCGGCTGCTGCCCCGGGCGGTCGCCACCGGGTAGCGCGTGGCGTTCAGCGCGATCTTCCGGTCGGCGGCGGCGAGCGGTCGATGCCCAGCTGGTCGGCGAGCTGGATCAGGTACAGCAGCACGTCGGCGGCCTCGTGCGCGATCTGTTCGCGCTGCGCCTCGGCGGGGGCGCGGCTCTGTTCCTCGGTCATCCACTGGAAGTGCTCCAGCAGTTCGGCCGCTTCCACCGAGAGCGCGCAGGCCAGGTTCTTGGGCGAATGGAACGGGCCCCACGCGCGCTCCAGCGCGAAGGCGCGCAGGCGATCGCGCAGGGAGTCGAGGTCGGTGGACATGGCCCTCAGCATAGCCGCGCGCGGGCGGCCGTGCGGCCGTGCCATAGTCCGGCGCTGGACCGGCCGCGCCCAGGGGGCTCACGAGGCGTCCGGGCCGCCGCTTCGAAACCATCGCTCCGAAGGAACATCGCCCATGCCGCACGTCCTCGCCCGCCACCTGGTGCCGGGCCTCGCTGCCACCTTCATCGCCGGCGCCGCGCTCGCCGCCGCGCCGGCGCAGCCGGCCTCGGCCGCGCATGGCTACGACCAGCCGCCCAAGGCCATCCTCGACGTGCTGCACGCGCCGGCGCCGCCCACGGTCTTCACCAGCCCCACGCGCCAGGCGCTGCTGCTGGTCTCGTGGCAGGAGTTCCCGCCGATGTCGCGCGTGGCCGCGCCGTTCCTTAAGCTGGCGGGCAGCCGCATCGAGGTCGCCAACCACAGCAAGCACGACACCCCCGGCGGCTACGGCATCACGCCGTGCGCGCGCTCGTTCGAACTGGTGGCCGTGCCGGGTGGCGCGGCCAGGGCGGTGCAACTGCCCGCGGGGGCGTGCGCCGGGCGGCCGTACTGGTCCGCGGACGGCAAGCGCTTCGCGATCGCCAACACCGCCAAGGACGCGGTGGAACTGTGGATCGGCGACAGCGCCACCGGCGCGCTGCGCAAGGTGCCGGGCGTGCGCCTGAACCCGATGATGGACAACGACGTGCAGTGGATGCCCGACCGCAAGTCGCTGCTGGTCAAGCTGGCGGCGGGCAAGGGCGCGCCGCCGCCCGAGCCCGTCGTGCCGCCCGGCCCGAGCATCCAGGAGACCGGGGCGGGCAAGGGCGAGAGCAGCACCTACGAGACGCGCGACACGCTCAAGAGCCCGCACGACGAGGACCTGTTCGACTGGTACGCGGCCTCGCAGGTCGCGCTCGTCGACGCGTCGACGCTCGCGGTCACGCCGGTGGGCCAGGCCGGCAACATCGCGGAACTCGACCCCGCGCCGGACGGCCAGCACCTGCTGGTGGAGGTGATCCACAAGCCTTACTCGTACGTCACCACGTATGAGCGCTTCCCGCGCGAAGTTGAGGTGTGGACGCTTGGCAGGAAGGGCGCGGTGACCCGCCACGCCATCGCGTCCATCCCGCTGACCGACCGCGTGCCCGTGGCCGGCGTTCCCACGGGCCCGCGCGAATTCGCATGGCGCGCCGACGACCCGGCCACGCTGGTCTGGCCCGAGGCGCTGGACGGCGGCGACTGGAAGGTGAAGGTCCCACAGCGCGACAAGGTGATGCTGCAGAAGGCGCCGTTCACGACGCCACCGGTGGAGATCGCGCGCACGGAGCAGCGCTTCGTCGGCTTCGAGTGGACGGAGAAGCGCGACGTGGCGCTGCTGCGCGAGTACGACGAGAACCGCCACTGGCGCAAGACGTCGCTGATGGACGTCGACCATCCGCAGGCCGACCGGCGCGTGCTGTGGGACCTGTCCAGCGACGAGAAGTACGCCGACCCGGGCAACCCGGTCTACCGCGTGCAGCCGGACGGCCAGTACCTGATCCGCATGCAGGGCGACGCGATCTTCCTGTCCGGCAACGGCGCCTCGCCGGACGGCGACCGGCCCTTCCTCGATCGCCTCGACCTGGCCACCCGCAAGACCGAGCGCCTGTTCCGCAGCGAGCGCGATTCGCTCGAGCGCTTCATCGCGTTCACGGGGCCGGACGATCGCGCGTTCCTCACCTGGCACCAGTCGACCACCAGCCCGCCCAACGCGTACCTGCGCACGCTCGCACCCGCGCGTGACGCGAGCGCGTCCGCCGGCGAGGCGGCGTTCGCGTCGGCGCGGGTGGCCGTCACGCACATCCCCGACCCGACGCCCGCCGTGCGCGCGATCAGCAAGCGCCTGGTGACCTACAAGCGCGCCGATGGCGTCGACCTGTCGTTCACGCTGTACACGCCGCCGGGCTACGTCGAGGGCACGCGCGTGCCGACGATCCTGTACGCGTATCCGCTGGACTACGCCGATGCCTCCAAGGCGGGGCAGGTCTCCGGCTCGCAGTACACGTTCACGCGCCTGCGCCAGTACCAGCTGCTGCTGCTGGCCGGCTACGCGATCATCGACCGCGCCTCGTTCCCGGTGATCGGCGATCCGAAGAAGGCCTACGACGACTACCTGCCGCAGCTGGTGGCCGACGCGAAGGCGGCGGTCGACGAGGCGGTCCGGCTGGGCGTGGCCGACCCCGAGCGCATCGGCGTCACCGGCCACAGCCACGGCGCGCTGATGACGGTCAACCTGGTGGCGCACTCCGACCTGTTCCGCGCCGGCGTGGCCACCAGCGGCTCCTACAACAAGACGCTGACGCCGTTCGGCTTCCAGAACGAGCGCCGCTCGGTGTGGGAGGCGCCGCAGGTCTACGAGAAGGTCTCGCCGTTCTTCTCGGCCGACAAGATCAAGCTGCCGTTGCTGATCATGCACGGCGAGGACGACGCCAACCCGGGCACGACGCCGCTGCAGTCGCAGAAGCTGTTCGAGGCGATCCGCGGCAACGGCGGCACGGCGCGCCTGGTGATGCTGCCGCACGAGCCGCACTGGTACTCCGCGATGGAGTCGCAGGAGCAGCAGATCTACGAGATGGTGCGCTGGTTCGACAAGTACGTGAAGAACGCGCCGCCACGCGCGGCGGCCGCGCCGCCGGCCGCGGCGTCGCAGGGCTCGAATTGAACGAAGGGCGCCGCGGGATGGCCGGCGGGGCGGGTCGTTCGACCGGCGATTCGCCGGCGCGGCGAGGCACGTCGGGCGGGTCGTCTCGACGCGCGTCGCCGGCGTGGCGCGGATCGCGAATGGCGGGTCGAAACGGCCCGCCCTACGGCGTCAGCGCCCGCCAGGCCGCCGTCGCGAAGCGCTGCGCATGCGTCGCCGGCGCGGCCTGGCGGCGTCCGGCCAGCCAGCTGCGCGCATAGAACTCGGTGGCGCCCAGCACCAGCGCGGGGATCAGGTCGGTGGGCAGCGGCAGGATGCGGCCGGCCTCGGCGTCGCGCGCCAGGATCTCGTCGATCGGCGCGTAGCGCTCGTGCAGCCGCTGCGACAGGTCGGCGCCATGCGGCCCTTGCGCGACCAGGTCGCGCGCGAGGAACACGAAGTACGCGCACTCGGGCTGCGCGGTGATCCATTGCGTGGTGGCCTCGATCAGCGCCTCGACCACCGCGCGGCCGTCGTCCAGGCCCTCGATGCGGCGGGCGATGGCGCGACTCTGGTCGTCGAGCGCCACGAAGAACAGCGCCGCGACGACGCCTTCCTTGTTCCTGAAGTGGTGGTAGATCGTGCCCACGCTCTGGCCGCTGGCCTTGCGCAGGTCGTCGATCGTGGTCGCCTCCACGCCGTTCGCATTGAACAGCCTCAGCGCGTGGCGCAGCACGCTGCGGCGGCTGGCGTGGCGCACGTCGGGCAGGGCATGCCCGAGCAACTGGTCGGCGGCGGCCGCCTGGGCGGCCGACAGGTTCTTGCGTGCCATGGCGCATTCTATTCGAACACTATTCTAGAAAAAAGTTCTAGAATCTGGCTCGTTGGAACCGCATCCATTCCCGCCGCGCCATCGTCGCCGGCGATCCCGAGGACGTCCGTGATCCGCAGTCGACCCGAGCCCCGCTACGCGACCATCAACGCCCTGGGCGTGCTGGACAACCCGAACCTGCCTTTCGTGCCGGAACCGGACGTGGGCGATCCGGGGTTGGTGAGCGGCACGCGCGCCATCGACGCACGCGCGCTGGCCGACGCCCGCAGCGCCGGGCTGTCGGCCGTCAACATCACGCTGGGCCACGTGGCGGGCAGCGGCGACGCATTCGCCGAGACCGTGCGCGACATCACCGGCTGGAACGCCTTCATCGCCCGGCACGCGGCCACGCTGCGCCGCGTGCAGTGCGTCGCCGACATCGCCGCCGCCACCGAGGCCGGCCAGGTCGGCGTCGTCTACGGTTTCCAGAACACCGCGATGCTGGGGCGCGAGCTCGATCGCGTGCGGCTGTTCGCCAAGATGGGCGTGCGCGTCATCCAGCTCACGTACAACGGCCGCAACGCGGTGGGCGACGGCGCCACGGTGCCCGACGACGCCGGCCTGACGCGCTTCGGCGCGGAGGTGGTCGAGAAGCTGCAGGCCGAGAACGTGCTGGTCGACCTGAGCCACAGCAGCGAGAAGACCTGCCTGGACGCGCTCGCCATCGCCAGGCGTCCGCTGGCGATCACGCACTCGGCCTGCCGCGCCGTGGCCGACCATCCGCGCAACAAGTCCGACGCCGAGCTGCGGCGTCTGGCCGACCAGGGTGGCGTGCTGGGCCTGTACTTCATGCCCTACCTGCGGCTCGCCGGCCAGCCCATGGCGGCCGACCTCGTCGCGCACCTGGAGCATGCGCTGGACGTCTGCGGCGAGGATCACGTCGGCCTGGGCACCGACGGCGGCACCACGCTGCACGACGACATGACCGCGTATCGACGCCGGCTCGAGGACGAGATCGCGCAGCGTCGCGCGCTCGGCATCGGCGCGCCGGGCGAGACGGCCGACGTCGTCACCTTCCTGCCCGATCTCTGCGGCCCGACCCAGTTCCAGCGCCTGGCCGACCTGCTGGCCGCCCGCGGCCACGGCGCGGCGCGCATCGAGAAGATCCTGGGCGGCAACTTCCGCCGCCTGATGACCGAGGCCTGGAGCCCCGCGCACTGAAAGGCTTCGCATGACCTGCAACCGCCATCGCGGCCTGGCCGCATCCGCTCTGCTGGCCCTGGTCGTCGGCGGCACGCCGGCGTACGCGCACGACGACGACGTCCGCATCCACGGGGTGGCCGTCGGCACCCAGTCGCTGAAGGTCTTGCCGGCCGGCGTGACGCAGGCCGACTACGGCTTCAGCGAACGCGGGCGCGGCGATCGCATCCACGCCCGCTGGACGCTCGACGCGCGCGGGCTGCCGGCCACCTACGACGCCGAGGGCAACGACTACTGGAAGGTGCCGATCACCGAGCACTTCCAGGTGGCGGCCGGCCGGGCGAGCTGGAAGAACCGCATCGAGTCGGGTTCGGCCGAGTGGCCGCAGCCGGGCGCGTTCTACCTGCCGGCCAACGCGCCGCCCGAGTTCACGGGCGTGCTGGCGCGCGCGTTGCTGAAGGCGCCCGGCCATCGGCTGAAGCTGCTGCCCGCCGGCGAGGCCTGGCTCGAGCGCGGCGCGCGGGTCGACGCGGGCGGCCACGCACTGACGCTGTACCGGTTGGGCGGCATCGAGTTCACGCCGGTGCCGGTCTGGCTCGACGAGCAGGGCGCCACCGCGGCCGTCATCGACGACTGGTTCGAGGTGCTGTCCGAGCGCGCGAAGCCGCGGCTCGCCAGGCTGCAGGCGGCCCAGAACTCGGCCGACCAGGCCTGGAGCGCGGGCGTCGCACGCCGCCTCGCGCATCGGCCCGAGGGCGCGCTGATGATCCGCCACGCGCGGCTGTTCGATCCGCGCGACCTGGCGGTGCACGACGACATGCGCGTGCTGGTGCGTGGCGGCCACGTCGTTCGCGTCGACCCCGACGACACGGACGCCGCCCCGCCCGACACCGAGGTGCTCGACGCCGCCGGCCGCTTCCTGATGCCGGGCCTGTGGGACGTGCACCAGCACTTGTCCGGCGTGGACGGCGCGTTCGACCTCGTCGCCGGCGTCACGAGCGCGCGCGACATGGCCAACGACAACGTGCCGCTGCTGGCCCGCGTCGCCCGCTTCGACGCCGGTACCGAGCTCGGCCCGCGCGTGGTGCTGGCCGGCATCGTCGAGGGCACCGGTCCGCTCGCGGGGCCGACGCCCGTGCGCATCGAGAACCTGAAGCAGGCCCGGGACGCCGTCGACTGGTACGCCGGCCACGGCTACGAGCAGATCAAGATCTATTCGTCGTTCCCGCCCGCGCTGGTGCGCCCCATCGCCGACATGGCCCACGCGCGCGGGCTGCGCGTGAGCGGGCACGTGCCCGCGTTCATGCGCGCGCGCGAGTTCATCGAGGCGGGCGCCGACGAGATCCAGCACCTGAACTTCGTCGTGCTGAACTTCTTCCCCGACGTGCAGGACACGCGCAGCAAGGACCGCTACACGATCACCGCGGACAAGCTGCAGCAGCTGCGGCTCGACTCGCCCGAGTTCGCCGATTTCCTGCGGCTGCTGCAGGCGCGCCGCACGGTGCTGGATCCGACGCTGTCGGTGTTCCAGGACCTGTACTCCGGCGCGCCCGGCCGCTGCGCGCACAGCCTGTGCCCGTTCATCGGGCGCTTCCCGCCGGTCACGCGGCGGCGCCTTCTCTCGGGCGCGGTGGCGGTGCCCGAGGGCAAGGAGCAGGTCTACGCGCAGGCGCTGCCGGCGCTCGAGCGGCTGCTCAAGCGGCTGCACGACGGTGGCGTCACGCTGATGGCCGGCACGGACGCCTTCGCCGGCTACACGCTGCACAACGAGCTGGCCCTCTACGTGCAGGCCGGCATCCCCGCGCCCGAGGTGCTGCGCCTGGCCACGCTGACGCCCGCGCAGGTGCTGGGCGTGGCCGGCCCGTCGCAGCGCGGCTTCATCGCGCCGGGCAAGCAGGCCGACATGATCCTGGTCGACGGCGACCCGACGAAGGACATCGGCGACCTGCGCCGCGTCTGGCGCACGATCAAGGACGGCAAGGTCTACGATCCGGCAGCGATCGAGCAAGCGATGGGGATGAGCCGATGAGCGCCGCACGGCCGCCCGAAGGCGCTCGCACCCCAGCCGTCAGTCGGAGGGAAGCTTTGTGAGCAAGACGAAGATCGAACGCCTGTCCGGCAGCGGCGTGCTGCCGGCCACGCTGCCGTTTCCGGAGGGCACCGCGGTCGGGCCGCTGGTGTTCCTGTCCGGCCAGCTGGGCAACGTGCCCGGCACGCTGTCGCTGGTGCCGGGCGGCATCCGCGCCGAGGCGCGCCAGGCGCTGGAGAACATCGCGAGCGTGCTGCGCACGCAGGGCCTGGACGTCGACCACCTCGTGCGCTGCACCGTGATGCTGGCGGACATGGCCGAGTGGCCGGCCTTCAACGAGGTCTACGCCGAGTTCTTCGCCGGCCAGCCGCTGCCCGCGCGCAGCGCGTTCGGCTGCAATGGCCTGGCGCTGGGGGCGCGGGTCGAGATCGAGTGCACGGCGGCGCGCTGACGGCGCGTCGGACCTGCTGCTGGGCCCGGCGGACGATCCGGAAAACGAAAAAGCCCAGCCGTGACCGGATGGGCTCGATGAACCTTGCTTGCCGCGTCCTCGTGAGGATGGCTCCCCGACCTGGGCTCGAACCAGGGACCTACGGATTAACAGCGGAAGCTATGGCCTCGGACGACGATTGTCCCGTCATCAGAACCCTAATCATATCAACAACTTAGGCGAAGTGCCGCGTTGTTGACCGAAGCCGTTCGAAGGGCTCCGAGGGTAGCTGCGCTATCACTTGCGCTATCAATTTCGACTGGGGTCTAGGGCCTTTTCGCGAGGGCGCGCGGACGCTGCTTCGAGGTCAGTGTAGCAACGGCAGCGTCATCTGCGACGGGTCTTGAACCAGCGACGCGACCTCCTCGTCGTCGCGGTCGTCCACATCGCCTGCGACCAGCACCGCAACGACATCGGTGACCTCCTTGCCCTCGACGAACGACGGCACCGAGTCGGGCAGCACATGCAGCGCGGCAATCTTGAGCGCCCGGCGCAGGTCACCCGCCTCGTCCCGCAGCGAGTCCAAGGCTTGCCAAAGCGACGCATCCAGGTCGCTCGGGAACGGCAGGGACAGGAAGCCGACACGCGTCGAGTGCTCGATGGACATGAGGACGCTCAACTGGCCGCGCTGCCTGGCGTCCCGCAGCAGCAGCTGCACGGCCTCGACGTTCATGTGCAGCATCAGCCGCAGTTGCACCGAGCCGTTTTGGACGATGACCTGCAGCAGCGCGTCCTGTTCATCGTCGGGACTCAGCACGGCAAAGCGCATTCGACGTTCGTCGGACCGCTGCTCGAGTTGCGAGACGAGCCAGTTGGGCGCCGCGAATGCGAGCGAGATGCCGTCGGGCCGCGACGGGCTTTCGAGTGCGGCCACGAATTGGCGAGTCTCCTCGGCCATGAGGACGCGGCCGCGCCCGAGTCGCATGAGTGCGTGCATCAGAGGCATTGAATCCATGGGAGGGTTCCTTTCAAGTTGTTCCTGGTTCCTCGTGTAGCGAGCCTTCCGTACCGCCTGAGCTTTCACACCTCTCTGCCGACGTCCCGCGCAGATAAACCCCCACTTCCTACACGTCTTGTACGGGCGGCAATCGCAGCCCCAAAACAAGACGCCCTCGTCTCCGAAAGCTTTGGCCGGCAGAGGAGGCGAGGGCGGGGCGGTAGACCGTTGGAATGTGTAGTCACCGACGTTTATCCGCACTGCGGAGACCGTGGTGGCTGCTCTTGCGCAACTGGCGCTTTCGTTCGACGAACCGGAACATCTTCTCTATCACCATCCCTCACGCGGCGGCTTCGTGAGCGTGTGGTCGCCGAAGGCTGTTGATGGTCCTCGGCAGAAGTCTGTCCAGCTGGCTGACCTGACCGAGCACCTCAAGAGTCACGAGGGACAGCCCGACCGATACATTTCGGCGGGCGTTTTCTACCTGCCCAACCGGCGAACGGTCAGCCTCTCGCGAATGCCGATGGCCTTTGCGGACCTCGACACGTACAAAGTCCCGCGCCTACGGAAACTTTCGCCTGAATCGTTGCTGGACGAGCTTCAATTTGCTTGCTCCGAGCGCATGCTGCCGGTGCCTTCCGTGACGATGTTCTCTGGTCGGGGGTTGCAGCTCAAATGGCTCCTCGCCGAGCCGGTCAAACGAGCAGACTTGCCGCGTTGGGCGGCGCTGCAGCGGTCGTTGAACTCGATGCTCACCGACTTCGGTGCTGACGCCGGCGCCATCGACGCATCGCGGGTACTGCGACTGGAGGGCTCGGTGAGTTCCCGCAGCGGGAAGACGGTGCGAGTACTGCATCGAGCAACCACTCCGACCATGGGCGGTGAGCTGTTGCCCAGTGGTGTGGTCGGCTACGACTTCGAGGGTTTGGCGGACGAGCTTCTGCCTGTCGCTCACGAGGAGCCGGCAGGCAAGAGGACGCAAAAAGTGGCGGAGCGTGCGAAGGACACACGTGACGGCGCAGCGCGGGAGGCGGTTCGAGCCAACTTGACTGTCGTGGAAGGAGGTCTGTCGGAGCCTTCGACGGCCAAGCGGAAAGGGACCCGGCTCATTCCTTCGATGTTGGCTTGGGACCGTCTCGAAGACCTGCGCACGCTGACAGCATTGCGTGGACACGACCATGGCCTCCCGCCCGGTCAGCGCAACGAGTTCGTGTTCCTCGCGGCGTGCTTTCTCGCGCAAGCGGTGCTGGTCCGCAATCTGCGAGCAGAAATTGATACCTTGGCGGCTAAGGTCTTCGCGCCCGACTGGCAACCTTGGGAAGTCAGGTCATGCGTCAGTTCGGTCTTGTCTCGTGCCGAAGCGCAGGCGCGCGGCGAAGTCGTCGAGTTCGGCGGCCGCAAGCGCGACCCGCGGTACGACTTCAAGACGGAGACACTCGTCCAGCGACTTGGTGTCACGAACGAGGAGGCGCGACATCTGCGCACCATCCTTCCGGGCGACGAGGTCCGGCGTCGCGATGCCGAGCGGCACGAAGCCGCACGGCGTGCGGCCGGCGTCATCACAAGGGCCGAATACGAGCAGCGGTCGGCGGACAAGCGAGAACAGGTGCGAGCGCTCAGCGCCACTGGCTGCTCGAACTCGGCCATTGCCCGCGAGCTGGGCATCCCGCGAACCACGGTCATCGGCTACCTGAAGGACTGACCAGCGCCCTGTCGAAGTCTGTCTGGACATCTGGGGGGAGAGTTGTCGTTCTGCCCTTCCGGCGAGCTCGCGGAGCCCAATACCCGAACCTTCAAGTCCTGCCGCCGACACCGGAGTCCGAGGTTGGGGATGGTGACGTGCAGGGATGCGAGGTGCTGTGGGGCAGGGGAAGGGGAGGAGGGCGCGGGAGGAGGGGGACGAATCGGCCCGGGCTGGGCCGGGATTGTGAATGCGTTCACACCTCGATTTTCGAAAATGTGAGCCAGCTCACAAATCTCGAACGATTGTTGGTTGGGGTTGTGAACGCATCCACAAACCGGAGCAAATTGCGGTGGCGCAGTGGTTTGGTGATGGGCACAGTGAGGGTCAGTGATGCGCGTCACCTTCCTTCAATCTCTACCTATTTCCTGCTTTGCCATGTCCCTCGATTTTCAAAACCAGTCCCATGATTTCCCGTCTGACGCGCCTGCTGACGGTACCGCCACGCTCGGCTCCCAGACGCCTTGCGCGAACCCAGCTGAAAGCGAAGCCAGCGTCCCGCGTGACCTGCCGCTCGAAGAGCATCCGACCGATGCGGAACTGCTCATTGAAGTGACCGGCTTGCCCGGCGAGACCCAGGCCACCTGTTCGGACGTGGCTCGCCTTGTGCACAACCTCCTGCAGCGTGAGGCACGTCCCGACCAAATTCTGTGGCTCCTCGAGCTGCTGGAAGGCGCGCACGACCGGCTTCATCCGGGGCCGATGCTCGCCAACCCGTTTGTGTTGATTCGCATCTCCTTGACCGTGGGGCATCGCCCGAGGCGTGAGACGCAGCGGTACTGCGCTCGCCAAGGTGGTGCCAAGTCTGCACGGTAGGGCGCGAGGAGCGACCTGCTATCACCAGTAGCATCGTGGAGAATCTGCATTCACAAGGTGCTCCTGGTGGCGTTCGCGGAGGCTGCCCAAGTCGTCGACTTGGTCGACTGGCCGAAGCGCTACCGAAAGCACTGCTCAATTCATAGATGCCCAGGGCGCCTGGGCCTCTGAACCTGAAAGTCTGCGACTGCCTCATGCTCACCGGCGAACTCCGCTCCCAAGTCGACGCCATCTGGAACGCCTTCTGGTCTGGCGGCATCTCCAATCCGATGGAGGTGCTGGAACAAGTCACTTACCTGCTGTACATCCGCCGTCTGGACGACGCGCACACGCTCGAAGAGAGCAAGGCTCAGGCCCTCGGCAAGCGCATCGAGAACCGCGTGTTCCCGACAGGCCGCGATGGGAAAGGTCGCAGCTACGAGGACATGCGCTGGTCCCGTTTCAAGAACTTCGCGGCGGCGGAGATGTATGTCGTGGTGGGCGACCACGTCTTCCCGTTCATTCGTAGCCTGGGTGCCGAGGGCAGCAGCTACGCACAGCACATGAAGGACGCGCGCTTCACCATCCCTACGGCGGGCCTGCTGTCGAAGGTGGTCGACATGTTGGACCATGTGCCCATGGAGGACCGGGACACCAAGGGCGACCTCTACGAGTACATGCTTGGCAAGATTGCTTCCGCCGGCCAGAACGGGCAATTCCGCACGCCGCGTCACATCATCCAGCTGATGGTGGAACTGACAAAGCCCACGCCCAAGGACGTCATCTGCGACCCGGCCAGCGGTACATGTGGATTCCTGGTTGTCGCTGGTGAATACCTGCGCAAGAACCACCCCGAAGTGTTCCGCGACCGCTTGGCCCGGGAGCACTTCCATCACGGCATGTTCCACGGGTACGACTTCGACAACACCATGCTGCGAATCGGCAGCATGAACATGGCGCTGCATGGCGTCGACGGGCCGGATATCCGCTACAAGGACTCACTCAGCGAAGAGCATGCAGGCGACGAAGAAAAATATAGTCTCATCTTGGCTAACCCACCTTTTGCCGGCAGTCTTGATTACGAGAACACTGCCAAAGACCTTTTAGCCATCGTCAAGACGAAGAAGACGGAATTACTCTTCCTGACGCTGTTCCTGAGGCTGCTGAAGCCCGGAGGGCGTGCTGCGGTTATCGTTCCCGACGGCGTTCTGTTTGGCTCCAGTAGAGCGCATAAGGAACTGCGGCGCCTTTTGGTGGAGGAACATAAGGTAGATGGGGTGATTTCGCTACCGGCAGGTGCGTTCAAACCGTATGCGGGCGTATCTACCGCCATTTTGCTTTTCACCAAAACGAATTCTGGCGGCACCGACTTCGTGTGGTTCTATGACATGAAAGCGGATGGCTGGAGCCTGGATGATAAGCGCCAGCCGTTGTTGAACGATAGCCTATTGGGCGCTCACCCGATGCGGCCGCTCAATGACGCCGAACACGCAAAGAACAACTTACCGGATGCACTGGCCCGCTGGGCTAGTCGCGATGGCAGCGAAAAGGTCAGGCCGCGCACGGCACAAAGCTTTTGCGTTCCCAAGGGCGATATCGTAGGGAATGAGTATGACCTCAGTATCAATCGTTACATTGAGGTCGTGCGCAACCCGACGGAGCACGAACATCCATTGCAAATCCTCACTAACCTAAAGCGGCTCCAGGTACAGATTCAACTCGAATTGACTGAATTTGAAGAGATGTTGAAGAGATGAGTGACTGGCAAAATTTGACGCTCGGGGATATATTCGAGATTTCCTCTAGTAAGCGAGTATTGCAACGCGATTGGAAATCGCATGGAATTCCCTTTTATCGGGCGCGGGAGATAGTAAAACTTGCGAGAGATGGCGAGGTCGAAAACGAACTCTTCATTTCCGAGGAGCTTTACGCGGAATATCGCGAAAAATACGGTGTACCTGCAGAGGGAGATTTGATGGTTTCGGCCGTTGGGACTCTTGGGGCTTGTTACGTTGTAGGCCCGCGGGACCGGTTTTACTACAAAGATGCTAGCGTCCTCAGATTCCGTGCAAAGAGGCAAATCTGCCCCCGTTTCATCTTGCATTCTTTTCGGACTGACGAGTTGCTGGACCAAATTCATTCGGGTTCAGGTTCTACCGTAGGTACATACACGATTGAGCGAGCAAATGCAACGCGGATTCGTATTCCTCCGCTCATCGAACAGCGTCGCATTGCTACGGTTCTCGACAAAGCGGATTCGATTTGCGCGAAACGACAGAAAGCCTTGGCTTATCTCGATAGTCTCGCACAATCTGTTTTTATTGAGATGTTCGGTGACCCGGTGACAAATCCGAAGAATTGGCGAGCGGTCTCTTTCGTCGACTTCTTCTCAGACGAAACATCGACCTGCGCCAAGATAAAAACATCGAGCTATCAGGAGAGTGGTATATTTCCGATAGTCGACCAAGGACAAAAACGTGTCGCGGGATATTGCGATAATGAAGCTTCGCTGGCACCAGTATCCTTACCGGTAACAGTTTTTGGTGACCATACCCGGATTGTCAAATACATCGATTTCCCGTTTGTTGTGGGCGCCGACGGGGCAAAAGTCTTGAAAGCTGCCGATGCGGTCAACCCAAGATTTGCGTCACACCTACTTGGCGTGCTGCCAATCGCGGACCTGGGCTACTCTCGCCATATGAAGGAAGTAAAGCGGCTCACATTCATTTCGCCTGCCAAGGAGCTCCAAGACTGCTTTGAGGCGAGGTTGCTCGAAATAGACAAGATTAGAGGCCGGCTGCTGCATGCACAGGAACAGAGCGAAATATTGCGTGCCTCCCTCAAGCATCGAGCCTTCCGAGGTCAGTTATAAAGATAACGAAATTCCGTTGGAGGCAAAGATACGTTTGAAGCGCTATGGAAGAAGTTTTGCGCCGTCCACGGGAAGTGGGCACGATTCATTGATGTATCCCTCTAGGTTCGTGAGGCGGAGAATGAATGTATTTCTCTGGGAGAAGTTAGAATCATGAGTAATTTCGCCTTTCTCCAGGCCGAGTGGGGAATGGTCTTCGAGTCCGCGACCAGGGCCGAGGCTTCCATCCATAGCGACGCAAGAGCTTCCTGCTTCTATGCGCGGCGCGCCCTGGAGTTGGCGATTGACTGGCTGTACAAGCACGACGCGACGTTCAAGCTGCCGTACCAGGACAACCTGAGCGCCTTGATTTACGAGCCCAGCTTTCGCAAGGGCGTGGGCGATGCGCTGTTCACCAAGTCTCGACTCATCAAGGACCTGGGCAACCTCGCGGTGCATAGCACCAAGAAGGTTGCAACCGCCGACGCGCTGACGGCGTGTCGGGAGCTGTTTCACTTCTGCTACTGGCTGGCGCGTACCTATGGCCGCGGTCAGCGGCCCGAGCCAGGCTTGAACTTCCAGGGGGGCTTGGTGCCTGCCCCGACCGGCGCAGCTCCGCAATCGGCTGAACAGCTTCAAAAGCTGAGCGCGCAGTTGGAGGAGAAAGACCAGAAGCTGTCCGAGGTGCTGTCGAAGCATGCCGTTCTCGACGCCGAGTTGCAGAAGCTTCGGGCCGAAGTCGCAGCGGCCAAGCAGGCCAACGCCAAGGTGCCCGACACGCACGACTACTCCGAGGCGGAGACGCGCAAGGCCTTCATCGACGTCCTGCTGCGAGAGGCGGGCTGGACGCTCGACCCAGCCAAGAACTTCGAGATTGAGGTCTCGGGCATGCCCAATGGCGAGGGCAAGGGCTTCGTCGATTACGTGCTGTGGGGGGACGACGGCAAGCCGCTCATGCTGGTGGAAGCCAAGCGCACCACCAGAAGTCCGGCAGTTGGACAGCAGCAGGCCAAGCTGTATGCGGACTGCCTCGAGCAGCAGTTCGGGCAGCGGCCGGTCATCTTCTATTCCAACGGCTACGAGCACTGGGTGTGGGATGACCTCAACCACCCGCCCCGCGCGGTACAGGGCTTCTATAAAAAGGATGAGCTTCAGCTGCGTGTGCAGCGACGCAACTCGCGCAAGTCATTGGCCGATGCAACGGTCGACGCTGACATCGTCGAACGCTACTACCAGACGCGTGCGGTGCGTCGGGTGGGCGCGTCCTTCGAGCAGGAGCATTTGCGCAAGGCGCTGCTGGTGATGGCCACGGGCAGCGGCAAGACGCGCACGGTCATTGCCTTGGTCGACGTGCTCATGCGTTGCAACTGGGTCAAGCGCGTGCTGTTCCTTGCAGACCGCGTCGCGCTGGTCAACCAGGCAGCGAACGCCTTCAAGGCGCACCTGCCGGATGCTGCGCCGGTGAACTTGGTGACCGACAAGGCGACTGATGGGCGGGTGTTCGTGTCGACCTATCCTACGATGATGGGTCTCATCGACGAGGCCCATGACGGCCAGAAGCGGTTCGGGGTGGGGCACTTCGACCTCATCGTCATCGACGAAGCCCATCGGTCGGTCTACCAAAAGTACGGCGCCATCTTTCAGTATTTCGACTCCATGCTGGTTGGACTGACGGCGACGCCGAAGGACGATATCGACAAGAACACCTACGGGCTGTTCGAGCTCGAAAGCGGCGTGCCGACCGACGCCTACGACTTGGACCAGGCCGTGGCCGACGGGCACTTGGTGCCCCCCTTGCCTTTGGCCGTGCCGCTGAAGTTCCAGCGTGAAGGCATCAAGTATGGCGACCTGAGCGATGAAGAGAAGGCTCAGTGGGACGAGCTGGAATGGAACGAGGAGGGCACTGCTCCAGACGAAGTCAGCGCGGAAGAGTTGAACAAGTGGCTGTTCAACATCGACACCGTGGACAAGGTGCTGGAGGTGCTGATGACCCATGGCCAAAAGGTGGCCGGCGGTGACCGGCTGGGCAAGACCATCGTCTTCGCCAAGAACAATGACCACGCGGAGTTCATTGAGAAGCGGTTCAACGCGAACTATCCCGAGCACAAGGGACATTTCGCCCGCGTGGTGACCTACAAGACGGAATACGCCCAGAGCCTCATCGACGACTTTTCGAAGAAGGACAAGGCGCCGCACATTGCCATTTCGGTCGACATGCTCGATACGGGCATTGACGTTCCTGAAGTGGTCAACCTGGTGTTCTTCAAGCAGGTTCGCTCCAAGACCAAGTTCTGGCAGATGTTGGGTCGCGGAACGCGCTTGTGCCCGAACCTGTTCGGGCCGGATGACGACAAGAAGAACTTCTACGTCTTCGACTTCTGCCAGAACCTCGAGTATTTCAGCCAGGACCCGGCGACCACCGAAGGCGGTTTGGCGGAGTCGCTGAGCACGCGCTTGTTCAAGACCAGGCTCGACCTCATCGGTGAGCTGGACAAAAAGCTTCGGCAGGGCGACGGTGTCCAGGAGACTCCAGCGAGCGCATACGGTCACCTGACGCTGAGCCAGCTTCGGACCGAGACAGCGACGATGTTGAATGAACGAGTGGCGTCCATGAACGTTGACAACTTCATTGTCCGACCGCAGCGGCAAGCCGTGGAGCGATTCGTCAAGGCCGAGGCGTGGCAAAACCTTGACGACGACGACTTCGATGTGCTGGCGAAGCGAGTAGCACCTCTGCCAACCCAACTGCAGGACGATGACGAGGAGGCCAAACGGTTCGACATGCTGCTGCTTCGAGCGCAGTTGTCAGTCCTCCAGGCGCGGCCCGACTTCGTCTCCCTCAGGCAGAAGATTCAAACCATCGCGGTTCAATTGGAGGACGAGATGGCCATCCCGGCCATCAGGGCCGAGGCGCCATTGATTCACGCCGTCGCCGGCGACGAGTGGTGGGAGGATGTCACCGTCCCCATGCTGGAGACCGTTCGCCGACGCTTGCGCTCGCTCATCAAACTGCTGCCCAAAGGACAGAAGAAGGTCGTCTACACCGACTTTGAAGATGAACTTGGGGAGACCGTCCATATCGAGCTGCCGCAGGTGACATCGGGCTTGAGCATGGCCAAGTTCAAGGAGAAGGCTCGAGTGTTCCTGCGGGAACATGAGTCCCATGTCGCGTTGCAACGGCTGAAGCGGAACCAGGCCCTGACGCCCACCGATTTGGCCGAGCTGGAGCGGATGCTGCTGGCAGCAGGCGCCACCGAGCCGCTGCTTGCCGAGGCCAAGTCTCAAGGCCTCGGGCTCTTCATTCGTTCGCTGGTCGGGCTTGACCGTGAAGCCGCAATGCAGGCCTTCAGCGCCCTGCTTCAGGGTAGCAAGGCTACGCCGGAGCAGATTGAATTCATCGAGCTCATCGTCAGTGAGCTGACGCAGAACGGCGTTATGACGCCGGAGCGTTTGTTCGAATCTCCGTTCACGGATGTGAATGCGCAGGGGCCGCTGGCGGTGTTCCCGCAGACGCAGGTGGCGCGCATCGTTGAGGTGCTGAAAGACATCCAGGCAAAGGCGGTTGCCTGACAAGAGGCGCGCGAAGTTCGGAAACTTGAGGGAGAAAACATGGCTCAATGCACGGCACCAGTACGTGGACATAGTTCTTCGGCCGCCGCGGCAGCCTGCCCGGCATGCCGTTACCGCGGTAGCTATCGCTACGGCGGTTATGGCGGCGGCTACAGCTCGTCCTACTCCTCGCTCAGCGGTAGTGGTGGTGGCTACAGCAGCAGCGGTGGAAGCGGTGGCGGCAGGTCCAGCGGCAGTGCGAAGCCGCGCTGGTCGAGGGTGGGCTCGTCGGTGCCGTATACGTTCGCCCAAGTGCAGTCGCTCATGTCCATCCGCCAAACCGTTGAAACGCGAGCAGCGGAACAGCCTGACCTTCGTGACGTCTTCCTTTGCCACGCGTGGGACGACCGACAGGGGCCAGCCAAAGAGCTGCACGATTTGCTCGTGGCGGCAGGTGTCAAAGTCTGGTTTAGCGAGAAGGACCTTGGTCTTGGCGTGCCGATGATGCGTGCTATCGACAAAGGCTTGGCGAATTCGCGAATCGGGCTTGTGCTCGTGACCCCTGCGCTGCTGGGCCGCCTCCCACAGGAGAGCGTTGCCGACAAAGAGCTCTCGGTTCTCCTGATGCGTAACCAACTCGTTCCCATCGTGCACAACACGACGTATGAAGCGCTCCGGAACGTTAGTCCCATGCTCGCCTCCCGAAGCGGCCTGGACACTGGAGAAGACACCATGGCAGTCGTCGCGGCCAAAATCGCTGAACTGGTTGCAATCGAGGTCTAACGCGGATGGCTGGTAGCCGTCACTCGCGGCGGTGCGTCCTAAGGATGGCGGCCCACCCATCCGATGATGGCCTTGCCGAGACTGTCGTCATACTCGAAGTAGATGCGAACACATCTGTCGGGGTGGGTACCGTCCGTCGGCTTGAGGTGCAAATCGAACGCTCGACGGCCTGACCCGTCATGCCAAGTTCGCTTGCGCTGTTCATCTGCAGAGTTCTTGATGGTCTCGGACTCGCCAGACGCGTTGATGCCCTGGGACTGAAGCCATTTGATGGCGGTTGTGCCGAGGCTGCCGTTGCGTCGAGCTCGGACCATTGCGTCCAGGTGTCCCAGGTAGGCAAGCACTTTGTCGGGAGGCCCGGCATCGGCGGCCACGGAACGGATGCCATCTTTGACCTGGTCGCCAAATATCAACTGCTCATCAAAGCGCTCCATAGCGGCGCTAACGGCCTCTTCCACCGTCGACGGCGGCAACGTGGCATCCGGCTCGAAGTCCGCACCCTCTGGCGCCTTCCATTGCAGCGAGAGCTGAAGGTTGGCTACCTGTGCCTCGAGGTCGCGAACTTGTCCGGCTAGCTCATCCCGCTCATTCCGGAGTTGTTCGTTTTCCTCGGAGTAGCTGTTCGCCAGACCTTGCCAGTCGTCATCCGCGCGGAAGGTAGCTCGCGCTGCCTCAGCCGCATTGTCCGTGTGAGTCTTGCGAACCATTGCGAGGACGACCGGCTCCGGCATGGCAAATGCTGACAGCCCCAACAGCAGGCGGCGCAGTTGACGCTTGAACCTGCTCGCGGCGTCCTCTACGGTGGGCACGTGGGACAGGATGGTCAATCGAGTCCAGAGGGGGTTGTGAACAGGCTTGCTCGCTCCGTCCAGGCCGGGCCAATAGAGCCGTACAGCACCGTTGAAGCAAGACCACTCCTTTCCGCGACGCGTCGTAAGCTCCCAGGACGCCTCCGCGTCTACGGTTCCAACGAGCGCGACACCCACCAGGTCGGAAGCGATGTCGCGCGGGAAAACGTCGGTGAGATAGCGCCCTTCATAGGGCGCAAGTAGCACCACCGGGAGGTTGCGCTTCGGGTGCCAAATTACGTCCTCGAGGCGACGGCCACCTTCCGCGCCGGCGAAGTCGAAGGGCTCGATGCTCAGTGGTGCTTCGCCGACATGCCAATCACCGAACCTCGCCACCAAAGTCTTGACCAGTTGGGGGCACCGGATGTCGACCCGCATCGGGCCGAGCTGATATGCCCCTCCGGCGGCCTGAAGTTCAACGTAGACGATGACCTGGTCTTCTGTGGCGGCTATCGACACCTGCGTGCGAATCAAGGCATTGTTCGCCGGCTCTGTCAGGCGGTGGTCGATGACCCTTTTATTCCCGGCAGCCCACTCGGCATGCGAGTACTCGGCTACACGACCATCGTGGAAGACGAGTTCCTGCTTGTCACCGTCGCTGCGCCACGCGCCCTTGCCTTCAAGCCATGCTGAAACCAAGTCGCAAATCGCCTGGAACCGGGAAAGTAGCTCCACTGAATCCAGTGACCCTGAGAACAAGGCATAGCCAGCTACTTTACGCATTGTGAGTTTCCCTGAATGACTCGGTCGCTGTCGTTGCGCCGAGTCGAACTTGTCCGGATGTCTTCGACCGAGGCTTCTGACTCAACTATGGCGTGCCTCGAGCGAATATGCCAGCGCGAATTTCTCGTACATGGCAGCAGCTCAGGCGCCCGCAGGAGAATCAGGGCACGATGAACTGCTCGTTGTAGCCCTCATCAAGCCCGAATCCCTCGTCGATGCCCCGCCACGGGAAGCCGTCGCCGCCATGCCATACCTTGCCGGGGTCCGTTCCACGTCCTGGCAGCAGGTAGAGTCGCACTTCGAGCATCCCCGTGCCCCTCGAATCGAAGGGCATCGCGAAGGCTGCCCACTCGGCCGTCTCCGCATTGCCCGACGCGTCGGCATCAGTGAAGTGAAGCCCACCCTGGCGAGCCAGGCCATGACCCTCCGCGTACAGACAAAGGTGTCTCGCCAGGATGCTGAGCAGCGTGCTCGAGGCGCAATGCACCACGAGCATCAGACGGTGGTCGGCGCCTCGATGCGTCAGCACGCACCGCTGGCGCAAGGTGTGCAGCAACTGCCGCCACTTGCCGATGCCTGACGAGTCCTGCTCGCCCGGCTTCAGCGGGCGAAGGTCGAAGTTGCGCATCGACCGGCGAGACAGTTCGATTTCATGCCAGACGGCGGTTGGCCGATTGCCGATGTCCGCGAACGTCAGCGCGTCGGGGATATGTCCGAAGCGCTCGTTGAGCTCGGTCCGGAACGACTGCCCGTAGTAGTCGGTCTCGGCATAACTTTCCAAGCCTCGGCGGATGGCCGCAATCGAGCAGAGGTTGGTCCACTCGCGGTGGTGCGCGCGCGTGAGCTTCTTCGGCAGGTGGGTGGTCGGCGAGGCATCGACGGGGCCTCCTTCGTTCCGGACGAACCTCGCGCCGGCCGCGGTGAGCGCGTAGTACCGGAATCGACTCGCCGGGTCGTCGGCGTTCGCCATGAAGCCACGTTCGACCGCGTTGGCCACGACCCGCTGCGCGGCTGCCTGGGCGGCCGATTGGGTGCGGTTAGGGAACAGGCCGAACGCGAGGCCGTGCACCCTGAGCGTTCCGTAGCGCATCAGCAGCTCGAGCGCTTCGAGCAGGTAGTGCCGTCTCGCGTGCAGCGCGTCGACGATGAGATAGCGTTCCTTGTTTGGCACGTGCTGCGTGCCGGGCGGTGGGGCGGTGTGCATCAGGGTCTCCGTGAAGATGTCCTGCGTATAAACACCGCCCCACGACACCCCCCACAAGTCGCCGGACTTGCGGGCCTTTCGGGTTCGGGCACAGAACCAGCACCGTCAAAACACTGCGCTGTCGCTTGGTTTTGCCTCGCGCGCTAGGGCGCACGTGCTTTACCTCGGGCGGTCCCTTCCGGCGTCGTTGACGCCTGCGGGACCCCCCCCAAACCCCCCTTCATTCCTGTTCGCTACCGCTGGCAGGAACGAGGGGGCTGCGCTCCATCGCCGGCCTGGTGGCCGCCGAAGTCGCTTGGTCTCGCCATCAGGCCGCCCCCATCTTTTTGCTCCGTCCGCTGCGCGGACTGCTCAAAAAGCGGGGACCCCGTAGCGGGCCCTCAGGGCGCGACGCTTTGCGGGGGTTCCCGCAGCCGTCTCCTCGCCAGGAAAACTGCGGACCGCCGGGACTTCGTCCCCCACTTCGGCACTCGGTCTCGGTCCAGGCGAGGCTTGCGCCTCGTCCGGGCCCGAGGCCTCATGTCCTCCGCGGCTCCCCCCGTATCGAGTGGGCCTGGGGGCCCACCGTGACCGCTGGGTCGAGGCAAGCTCGACGCGGCGCGGCCACTCTCGATATCGGCCCGCCCGAAGGCGGGCCGACCCCCGTTCGGGGGCGCCTCTCGACCCCTCCTGCACGTCGGGGGCAGCGGCTTTGCGATGAGCGCCTGGACAGACGCGCACTGCGCCGAGACATGCCGCGCGTCTGCGCAGAGGCTCGCCCGAACTCCGCGCAGAGACAGTCGCATTGATTGCGCGGCGACCGTCCCTCTGTCTGCGCAGCGACCCTGCGGTCGCTGCGCAGATACCGGAGGAGTCACTGCGCAAAGACATCGAAGGTGGCCGCGCGGATACGAGCGCTCTATCCGCGCAGGAGCAACGGCGAGCGAGACGTCGCTACACGCATGCGATGCGCCATCTGGCGCAGGCACATGGCAATGGCAACTGAAAGGAAAGAACCATGAAGCGATTTGTCATCAAGCCCGCACCGGGCAAGACGACGGTTTCGCTGCTGACGCATCAATACCTCAATCGGGCCGAGGCCGCGGCACAAGGCCGGGAGAGAGGAACGCAGGTCGTCTACCTCGGCAGCTTCTCGGCCCACCTCAATCCTCACGCTCTCGACGGCGTGGAGCGCATCGGCGTCGGCGACGACTCAACAGGCGTGCGGGTGAAGAGCGGGGTGCTGGTCGATGGAGTGCCGTTCGAACTCACCGCGGAGGACATTCAGGAGATTCGTGCCTGGCTCATGGAGCACGGCACATGGGCGCAGCGCGAGCGACGTCTGGCCGAGTACCGCGAGCACGAGGCTCAGCGACTCGAAGGGCAGCGCACGCAGCTCGCGATTGAGCTTCGAGCCGAATTGGAAGCCAGCCTTCGCGCCGACATCCGAGCGGAACTCGAGCGAGAGACGACGGCCGCTCGTGGTCACCCGATTGACGAGGCCGTGCGCGCCGTCCAACTGGCCGGCGTGGCGGTGGCGGAAGAGGCTGCACGGCTCAAGGCGGCAGGGCCTCGCCTATCGACTCGTCGAGCGAAAACTCGGACTGCAGATTCGGCGCCGGTGACGCGCCTGCTCGATTCGACGCGCGCTCTGCGGACCGAGGCGTTCTCTCGTTTCGAGGACGCATGCAAAGCGGCAGGATTGATGGGGGGCCGAAAGGCCGGTGCGTCCCGGACAAGAGGAACCAAGCCGCGCAAGGCTTGAAGCAGCGCAAGGGCCTCATGCTTCGGCGCGCCATTCATCATTCCCGGCCGCGCCCTTCGGGGTGCGGCCAGCTTCTTGGCCAGGAGCACTCGCTGGAGCGCCATCGAAGGAATTTCAGTATGCCGACAACAGCACGAGCAGCGCGACGTTCAGAAGGCATGAACGAGCGCCCCTTGACCTACCCCAAGGCCATGTAGCCGATTTGATGGGCCTTTGATGGGTTTCGCATCTGACTTGGAATGAATCACGCTCGGGCGTCGAATTGTTCCGGCTCTTTGGAGCGCGCAAGCGCTGGCCAGCGCTCAATGGGTCATTAGACTGGCCTCCGCGCGCCAACGCCCCCGCGCTGATATCCATGAAGCTGCTTCCTTCTCATCACGACGTCTTGGTCGAATCCGAACAAGGCCAGTCCCTCGTTCGTTTTTACGCCGCACTTGTCGCACTGGCTGGCTACCTGTTTGCCGCGATTGCCAGCCCGTCGCGGGACATGACGCACGCAGTCGCTTGCGTCCTGGTCTACGTCGGCTATTCGTATGCTTGGCTGTGGCTGGTGGCCAAGGGGGTCGGACCGGTGCTGTTGCGCCAACGCGCGGCACTTGTGCTCGACCATCTGGTCTACGCAGCCTGCTTCGCGATTGGCGGACGACCGGTTGCCGCGCTGGCCTGGGTCGCGGTCACAACGAGTGTTGGGCATGGCCTGCGATTCGGAGAGCGCCGAGGCATAGCCGCGGCCTGCATCGGTAGCGCCTCGATGTTCGCTGCGGTCGAACTCGGCCCGGGTTGGCAGCTACCCTTGCCCATTAGTGCGGGCATGGCCGTCACGGCGCTTGTCGTGCCGCTATACGTCATCCGCCTCGTCCGAACCATGACCAAACAACGGCGCGAAGCGGAGCAGCGAGCTCAGGTGTTTGAGCAAGCAGCCCACACAGACGCACTCACCGGCGTGCTCAGCCGCGCCGGCTTCTACCAAAGGTTTGCCCAGATGCAGCAGCGGACGGCGGCCGAGGGGGACAAGCTCGGTCTCGTCTTCATGGACCTCGACGGCTTCAAATCCATCAACGACACTCGAGGTCACGACGTCGGCGACATCATCCTGCGCGAGGTGGCGCGCATTCTCGGGCGGGTGGTTCGCGGTTCCGATGCAGTGGCCCGCTTAGGCGGCGACGAGTTCGCCATCATCGTCAACGCCCCCGCTTCCGAGGATGCGGTGGCACGAGTTGCCGAGAAGGCCGCGGCCGCCATTCGTAGTTGCCAGCATGAGGCGGCCAGGGAAGCCCAGCTCGCGGCCAGCGCTGGCGTGGCGATAGTCGAGCCAGGCGGCTCCGTCGCCGAGGCACTCAAGACAGCGGACATGCGCATGTTCGAGGTGAAGCGACTGGCCAAGCAGCGACGTCGGCAGATGGCTTGACCAATACTCGGGTCTTGCGACGCATTCGGGGCAAGTTCGACACCGACTTCATTCTGGCTCTCCTGCACGCGTTTGCGTTTCAGCACTTGGGCTTCCCCAGGCAAGCGCTCGCCTGAAGGCTACGAATTAGCGCAGGTGGAACTTCTCACTTTCCGTGAGAACTTCCGAGAAGTTCAGGGTCTGTCCGGGGCCCGGTGTCCAATGCTCGAGCTGTCGCGCCAAGTCTTCCGCCTGCGGCTCCATTGGTAAATAGCGCAGGTCTGGCGTTCCAGCCGTGTATCGTCCCGCCTGGGTCAGCAGGAAGGCCCGCCAGTAAGCCGGCTCACCAGGGCGCGCATAGCGGAACACGTCCAAGCGACTGACCCCTTTGTCAACAAGCGTCGAAAATAGCGCGCCAAACCGATTGACTAGCTCGGCAGGTATGGACATCTCGACCCGCGCGCTCTTGTGTATCGGTCCACGCCGCGGCCTCTCCTCTGTCTGAAGCCAGAGAGCTATGACGCCATCGTGCTTCTCCAGGTCGTCGAGCCTATCCGCTGGCACGGAGGCTGTCGTCAGCCCAAACGGGAAGTACTCCGCCTCGGGCACGTATTCCGGGAGTTCAAACCGGTCAGAAATCTGCAGCATTACACGCACTTTGCGCATTGCTCGCCACCGGGGGCACTCAAGGTGGTCATGGTCGTTCTCTTTCAACGTGGAAAGTTGGCGCCGCTCGTTATCGCATGAAGGTGCTTGCTACCAGCCGCGGCCAAGCTTTTTTCAGCGCGGCCTCGTTGATGTGCCAGCCCTCTGTCGTCTCACCGGCTTCGTGGTCGCCGACTGATTGTCCGGGCATCGACCACAGGCTTTGGTCATTCAGAACCTTGGCGTACAGCACCTTCCACATGCCGCGGAAGGCATCGGGCTGCGTGTCCGCTAGGTGCAGGAAGAGGTCCATGGCGTGCGGCCCGAGCGGCAGCTCGCGCACTGGGTCCTGCTCGTCGCTGGCGCAGGCCTTTGTGAGTGCGTCGTCGAGGAACTCTCCGAACTTCAACCCTCGTCGTTGAGCGCTCAGCAGCGTGTTCACGTAGATGCTGGGCGTGACGTGCAGAACGACGCGAACGCTGGGCGAGGCAAGGGTGGTGGTCGAGGTCATCAGGTCTCCAACAGGATGTAGATGCCAGCCATTGTTTGGATGCAGCAGGCCCGCGCCAAGTGCTTTCGATTACGAATCGCCACCTGCTGCAAGACACCGCAGCAGGGGTGTGATTGCTGTTTGCACGCCACCCAATGTCCTAGCTATACGAGATGCGAGTCCCTTGCTCGCAACTTCACCCCGAGGACATCTATGAGCAGAGCTGGCATCACCGCCATCGACGTCGTGCGCGCCTACGTGGCGCTCCTGAAGCAGCGACGCTACCCCGGCCCACAGAACCTGCGACTGCAGCTCGGGACCGGCAGCTACACGACCATCGCCAAGCACGTGCGGGCATTAGCCCTGCGGCAGGCCGCCCGGACACCGCCGGCGACCGACGCCGGACGCTGAGGCGCCAGCTTGAACGCCGCGGGCGCGAAGCGAGGCGTCGAAAAGATAAATGGGTGGCGCTTCACTTGGTTCCAACCACCCCCATGAGGACCGACATGACCACTTCCGTTCTGACCCAACCAGTCGCCACCCCATCTACCGAGCACAAGGGTCCGCCCCCCAAGCTCCTGACCAAACCTGACGTCATGAGTCTGCTGGGCGTCTCTGACCGAACGCTGGAAAAACTGGTCAGCGGACGCAAGTTCCCGCCGCCGCTGCGCCTGGGCAAGACCGTTCGCTGGCCTGAGCCCACGGTGCACGAGTGGCTGGCGCGAGAGCTCGAGCCGGTGCTGAACTGGCAACCGCCCAAGCGTGCGGCGCGCACAGGCGCCAAACGCACCTGACTTCCAAGTGCCGGCTCCGGCCGGTGCAACTTCAACACAAAAGGCCGCGTCTCCGGACGCGGCCTTCTTCGTTCGTGCTGGGCAAGATGGGCCGCCATTGCCATCGCGGCCGCCGTCAGGCGGCCTTGGCGCCCGACGACCATTCAGTCGCTGGTGGCTGCTGGCGGAATGGCGCTGGAAGCTCGCGCGGCCGCCTTCGCCCGTACGGCCATGGCCAGTCGCTCCGAACGCCGGGTCTTCATGGACTTGTCAGGGTCAGGCAGCGACACCTCGACGATGGGCGAGGTGGCCGTTGCCGCGTCGATGGCGTTCAGGACGTCGACTTGCGCCAAGTTCACATAGACCTGGGCCATGTGGAGCGTTTTATGGCCGAGCACCGAGCGGAGCTGATGGGCATTCAACCCCCGGCGGGCATATTCCGTGGCCCCCAGGTGCCTGAGGTCCCGGAACTGCAGGCGTGGCAGGCCCGCCTTTTCTCGTATGCCTTCCCATGCCATGTCCACGGCAGCAGGCGTCATGGGAAAAACGCGGCCGGACGGGTGCCGTGGCAGTTGGCGAAGGCTGTCGACCACCTCCTTGGCCAGTGGCATGGGCAGCGGTCCGTTCTTCGTTGGCACAAAGGCCACGCGGCCATCGAGGTCAGTATTGTCCCAGACCATGCTGAGCAGGCTGTTCTTGCGCAAGGTGGTTGCCATGGCGGCCGCCGTCAGTGGGGCGAAGTAGGGGTTGTCGCATTCGGCGACCGCCTGCCACAGCTTAGATTGCTGCTCTTGCGTAAGGAACACGAAGCGCGCCTGCGACTTGCCGAGCTTGATGCCCTCGGTCGGGTTCTTGAACCCCTTCCAAGACCATTCCTTTTCTGCCATGTTGAACATGTGCCGGACCAGCGCGATTTCCTTCTGGATGGTGCTGTCGGACAGACCTTCTTTGGACATCATCGTCATGAGTTCGCGGATGTCCTTGGGCGCGATGCGGCTGCACCGGGTCTTGCCCAGCCGATGGATGCACTCGTAGGTCTTTGCGCGCTTGCCGCGGCGGGCCTCGGCGTGGGCCTGCCAGCCCACCGGAAGCACGCCCGACTTGTACGTCTCCAATTCGCGCGCTCCCTCGGCGTTCGCCACGACGCGCAGGAGCTGCATGCCCGCGCCTTCCAGGTAGTGGTTGATGCGGGTGAGCTCGGCCGCGTAGCCGCCCTTGACCACCGTATAAAGGCCGGCGTAGTGGGCCAGCGCTTGCGCCAGCGTCGCCTGCGTCGGACCTCCGAGCGCCGGCTCGTGCTCGGTGTCCTCGGCGAGCGTGTCCGTAATCCAGTCCTTGGCCTCGGCCATGCTTCCGAAGTCGGCGTGCGGGCGCATGCCGTTGCTCAGCGTGACCTGGGCGCGCCAGCCGTTGCGATACTTGAACGGACTGGGCATCTTGCGGGTCTCAGCCATGACGCACCTCCGAGCGCGCGCGGGGCGCACGGGCGTTCACCGTACCGAGGAGGGCTCGGTCGATGTCTCGGGTGGGCGCGTCGAGACGGCTGTTTGCCTTCAGCATCCCGGCAAGCCAGGCCTGCGCTTCCAGGCGCATGCCGAACGTGGCGCTGGCGCGGGTGCCGTGGCGCCGCGTGACGCGGGCGCGCCAGCGCTGGCCGCAGGGGGTCGGGTGCGGCGTAGGGTGTTTCCCGGCCTTAGGGCAGGGGCTCTTGTGGCGGGTCGAGGTGTTCACTCGTCATCTCCAACAGGGTTGCGATGACGAGTGAAGGACGCAGTATTTATTTTCCTGACCGTCCCGCGACGAACGCAGCGCAGCTGCGTCGAAGCCGGGGTTGGCAGAACGCCTGTCCGCTCCCTTTGTCCGCTCTTGTGCGCCGCCCCCCGTCGTGGAGGCGACCACGACCGAACGGGGGCGAGGCGTCGAGCGACCGCGTGGCGCCAACGAGCGCTATCACTTGCGCTATCAAATCGGTGCCCGAGGCTCGGAAAAGAACAAGGCCTCCCAGGGGAGGCCTTATGAATCAATCACTTCGCTGCGTATGAACCACCTTGGAAGGTGGCTCCCCGACCTGGGCTCGAACCAGGGACCTACGGATTAACAGTCCGGCGCTCTACCGACTGAGCTATCGGGGAACTGCGAAGCCTCTCAGTATAACCAGATTTTTTGGAACGTCAAAACTTTGCTTCGAGGGACGCGTGGAAGGTACGCGGCTCGATGGGAAAAAGATACGCGTGCTCGTACTGGTACGGGGCCTCGCGCCAGGCGCGGCGGTCGAACAGGTTGTCGACGCCGGCGCGCCAGGTGAGGGTGCTGCCGCCCAGCGACTGCACGTAGCGCGCGCCGAGGTCCCAGCGCGTCCAGCCGGGGATGCGGGTCGAGTCGTCGGGGAAGACCTCGCGCGGGCCCTCGTAGGCCATGTTGGCCAGCACGCTCAGGCCGGGCAGGGCGGCGACGGCGTAGTCGGCCAGCAGCTTCACGGAGCGGCCGGGAACATTGGTCGGCGTGCGGCCGACGGCCGGGTCGCTGCCGCCCTCGTTGCGCGCGCGCTGCGCCATCACGCTGGCGCGCAGCGTCAGCGCGGCGATGCGCGTCTGCGCCTCGCCCTCGATGCCGCGCGTGTGCTTGTTGCCGTCGCGCACGTGCATGTACTCGTTCGTGTCGCTCGGCGCCTGCGAGGCATCGGCTAGCACGTCGGCGTACTGCGGCTGCGTGACGTCGTAGACGGCGACGCCCCACTGGTCCGCGCCGACCGCGTGCTTGAAGCCGCCTTCCCACTGGCGGCTGCGCGTCAGCGGTTGCGGCAGGCCCTTGTCCTTGAAGAACGGGGCGTTGGGCGTGACGCTGCTCTCGGCGCCTTCGCCCCAGCTGACGTAGACCATGTCGTGCTCGCTCACCTGGCGGCTGACGGCCAGCCACGGCGTCGTGAACGACTGGCGATAGTCGGTGGCGGTGCTGGCGTCGCCGGTGGGCGTCGGTGCGGTCTGCCGATGCAGGCGCGTGTGGCGCAGGCCACCCCAGGCCGACCAGTCGGCGCCGAGTTCGATCGCGTCGCGCAGGTAGAACTCGGTGCTGCGTTCCGTCCGGTCGGTGTTGGGCGTCCGCGGCGTCGGGTCGTCCTGGCTGACGGGGACGATCGTCTGGCCGTCGCTGGTGCCGATGCCCACGAAGTTGTAGGCCTCGTCGTTGAAGCGGCCGGTGAACACCGACTCGAGCACGCCGGCGGTGGCCGCGTGGCGCAGCGGGCCGGTGGTGAAATTGCCGGCGATCGACACGTCCAGGTCGCGCGTCTGGCGGCGCTCGTCGTCGCTGCGGAAGTCGTAGAGCGCGAAGCTGCCGTCGCCGGCGAAGCTGTTGCACGGGACGCAATCCGCGTCGCCGCCGAAGGCGAAGGCGAGGTGGTCGTTGCTGACCAGGCGTTGCTGCAGTGCCTGCACCTTCAGCGTCCAGTCCGGCGCGAGCGACTGCGTGAAGCGCAGCGACATCGTGTTGCCCTGGAGCACGACCGGCAGCGACCACGGCTGGTCGTTGAGGTTGATGTGCGGGTCGATCCCGTGCGGATCGGGCACCACGCCGCCCCAGGTGCTGAACGCCGGCACGCTGGGTTGCGACTGCACGCTGTGCTCGAACTCGAGCTCGAGCAGGCTGCCGTCGGCGATGCGCCAGTCGGTCGCGAGCGAGGCGAGGCTGCGATGGCCCTTGTCGTCGCGGAAGTTCGGATCGAGCCGCGTGGCCGACAGGTTCACGCGCGCGCCGAACTGGCGCCGCTCGCCGAAGCGCTGGCTCAGGTCGGCCGCGGCGCCGACGGTGCCGGTCTGCGACCACAGCAGCGTGGCGCTGCGCAGGTCGGCGTCGGGGCGCTTGACCACCAGGTCCACGATGCCGCCCGGCGCGCTGGTGCCCGACTGCATGCCGCTCAGGCCCTTGAGCACCTCGAAGTCGGACTTGTTCTCGAGCGGCAGCGAGGTCTCCGCGTTGATCGGCAGCCCGTCGCGGCGGAAGTTGCGCTGGTTGTCGACCTGGAAGCCGCGCACGGTGAAGGTCGTCCAGTAGCCGACGGCGTTGTACGAGTCGGTGATGCTGGCGTCGATGCGCGTGAGGTCCGACAGCGACGTGGCGCCGATGTCGGCCAGCAGCCTGGCGTCGATGACATCGGCCTGGATCGGCGTGCGCGACAGCGGCTGGCCGAAGCCGGTGACGCCGGCGGTGTCGGACGCGCTGCGCGCGGTGACCTGCACGCTCTGCACGGGCGTGTCGTCCGCGCGCGCCGGGCCGGCGAGCGCGAGGACGGCCGCGGCGAGCGGCGTCAGGAGAACGGAATGGGAACGGACAACGGAAGCCATCGAGCTCTTTCAAAGCGATGGCAGGGGAACGGAGTCGGGAGACCGGGACGCGAGTGGCCCCGTCGGTGCGACCGCTTCCCTGCGCGAGGATTACCTCGGATCGACGGGTGTCGACCTGGCCGTCTGCTTGCGCGGACGACCAATCAGGTTCAAAGGGACTTTCTCAGCCAGCCTCTCGGCCAGCACCCCTAGCGAATTGCACGCCGCCGAAAAACGCGGCGCGCGGTCGGATTGTGCCCCAAACCCCGGGAAAACGCGGGCCGGGTGTTGCGCCCGAGCCGCGTCGGCCGCGCGCGCCGGCAGGCTCAGGCCTGCGTGTACGCCGTCTTCACGACGGTGAAGAACTCCGCCGCGTAGCGGCCCTGCTCGCGCGGGCCGTAGCTCGATCCCTTGCGGCCGCCGAAGGGCACGTGGTAGTCGACGCCCGCGGTGGGCACGTTGACCATCACCATGCCGGCCTGCGCGTGGCGCTTGAAATGCGTGGCGTGCTTCAGCGAGGTGGTGGCGATGCCGGCCGACAGGCCGAACGGGGTGTCGTTGGCCTGCGCCAGCGCTTCCTCGTAGTCGCGCACGCGGCTGACGCTCACCACCGGTCCGAACACCTCCTCGCGGTTGATGCGCATCTGCGGCGCCGACTCGGTGATCAGCGCGGGGCGCATGTAGAAGCCGGCCTGGCCATCGGCATTGCGCTCGATGGCCTCGCCGCCGAACGCGAGCCTGGCGCCCTCGGCCTGCGCGATGCCCACGTAGTCGAGATCCTGCTTCAGCTGCGTGGCGTCGACCACGGGGCCGATGTCGGTGCCCTGCTTGCGCGCGTTGTCGACCTTGAGCGTCTTCAGCTTGTCGATCACGCCCGCGACGAAGCGGTCGTGGATGCCCTCGGTGACGATCACGCGCGACGAGGCGGTGCAGCGCTGGCCGGTGGAGAAGAAGCCGCTCTGCACCGCGCAGTTGATCGCGACGGCGAGGTCGGCGTCGTCGAGCACGACCATCGGGTTCTTGCCGCCCATCTCGAGCTGGAACTTGGCCATGCGCGCGACGCAGGCCTGCGCGACGCGCTGCCCGGTGGCCACCGAGCCGGTGAAGCTGATCGCGTCGATGCCGCGATCCTCGAGCATCGTGGCGCCCACCTGCGCACCGCGGCCCATGACGAGATTGAGCACGCCGGCCGGCAGGCCGCAACGCGACAGGATCTCGCACAGCGCCCATACCGAGCCGGGCACGAGGTCGGCCGGCTTGACGACGACGCAGTTGCCCCAGGCCAGCGCGGGCGCGATCTTCCATGCGGGGATCGCGATGGGGAAGTTCCAGGGCGTGATGATGCCCACCACGCCGATCGGCTCGCGCGTCAGCTCGACACCCACGCCGGGCCGCACCGAGGGCAGCGCCTCGCCGCCGGGGCGCAGCGCCTCGCCGGCGAAGAACTTGAAGATGTTGCCGGCGCGCTGGACCTCGCCGATCGCCTCGGGCAGCGTCTTGCCTTCCTCGCGCGCGAGCAGGTCGCCGAGCTCGGCGCGGCGCGCGAGGATCTCGCTGCCGGCGGCGTCCAGGATGTCGAAGCGCTGCTGCGGCGTGCTCAGGCTCCACGCCGGGAACGCGCGGCGCGCGGCGGCGATGGCCTCGCGCGTCTGCGCGGCGTCGGCCTGGGCGTACTCGCCGACGACGTCGCTGGTGTCCGACGGGTTGATGTTGCGCGAGGCGCTCGCGCCGTCCATCCACTCGCCGCCGATCAGGTTCTTGAACATGGCTTGCTCTCCGAAGTCTTATCAGTCATCGTACAACATGCTGCAATCGGCCGGCGGCCAGCCCGGCCTAGGCCGTCTGCGACCGCCGGCGACGCTCGCGGCTGTTGGCCAGGTGCGTGCGCATCGCGGCCCGCGCGCCTTCGCCGTCCTGCGCGGCGATCGCGTCGTAGATGCTCTCGTGCTCGCCGTTGACGCGGCGCAGGTATTCTCGGCGCTCGTCGGTCATCACCTGCGCCGGCTCGAGCCGCGCGCGCGGGATGATGCGGCTGCCAAGGGTGGTCATCAGGTCGGCGAAGTGGTCGTTCTGCGTGGCGCGCGCGATTTCCTGGTGGAACTGGAAGTCGGCCGCGACCGCGTCGCTGCCTTGCTCCAGCGCGACGCCCAGCGCGTCGAGCGCCTTGCGCATCGCGGCCAGGTTGGCGTCGGTGCGGCGCTGCGCGGCGAGCGCGGCGGCCTCGGTCTCGATGCCGATGCGCAGTTCCAGCACCGCCACCACGTCCTGCAGCGTCTCGTACTGCTCGCGGCTGATGCGAAAGCCCGCGTCCTCGCCGAGCCCGAGCACGAAGGTGCCGATGCCGTGGCGCGTCTCCACCAGGCCCGACGCCTGCAACTTGGACAGCGCCTCGCGCACCACGGTGCGGCTGACATCGAACTCGGCCATGATGGCGGCCTCGGTGGGCATCTTGTCGCCCACGTTCAGGCGGCCGTCGCGGATGCGCTCGCTGAGCGCGGACACGAGTTCCAGCGCGAGGGAACGGGGGCGGCGGCGGGCGAGGTCGGGCGGATTCATGGCGAGGGTGGGCAGTCGGTGGCGTCCGGCGCTGCGAGGCCGGCAGGAAGGATTATGTTGTACGACAACTGATGACGGACTACACTCACTTCATGGACTGTACCAAGAACCGCCGGCGCCCGAGGCCTTCGCTTTCATGGGTCTGAAAGCCGCGTCACCCGGTTCACGAAGGACGAGATGACCGATCCCCAAGCCCGCCGGGCGCCGCTCGCGATCCGCATGCACGCGCAGGACAACGTGGCCATCGTCGCCAACGACGGCGGCCTGCTGCCGGGCACGCGCCTGCCCGAGGACGGCCCCGGCGCCGGCCTGGTGCTGCGCGACAAGGTGCCGCAGGGCCACAAGGTGGCACTCGTCGACATCGCCGAAGGCGAGACGGTGCGGCGCTACGGCGTGCCCATCGGCCTCGCGCTGAAGGCGATCCCCGCCGGCAGCTGGGTGCACGAGCGCCTGCTCGCGCTGCCCGCGGCGCGCGCGCTCGAAGGCCTGCCGATGGCGACGGTCGCGCCGCCGGCCGCCGAACCGCTCGAGGGACATACCTTCCAGGGGTATCGCAACGCGGACGGCTCGGTGGGCACGCGCAACATCCTGGCGATCACGACGACGGTGCAGTGCGTGGCCGGCGTCGTCGACGTCGCCGTGCAGCGCATCAAGTCCGAGCTGCTGCCGCTGTATCCGAACGTCGACGACGTCGTCGGCCTGGAGCACACCTACGGCTGCGGCGTGGCCATCGACGCACCCGACGCGCACATCCCGATCCGCACGCTGCGCCACATCTCGCTGAACCCGAACTTCGGCGGCGAGGTGATGGTGGTGAGCCTGGGCTGCGAGAAGCTGCAGCCCGATCGCCTGCTGCCGCCGGGCAGCTTCCCGATCGCCGACGGCCGCGATGCCGCTTCGGGACCCGAGACCGTGTGCCTGCAGGCCGACGAGCACGTCGGCTTCATGTCGATGATCGAGGACATCGTCGCCCGCGCGAAGCCGCATCTCGAACGGCTGGACGCGCGCCGCCGTGAGACGGTGCCGGCCAGCGAGCTCGTCGTCGGCGTGCAGTGCGGCGGCAGCGACGCGTTCTCCGGCGTCACGGCCAATCCCGCGGTCGGCTTCTGCGCCGACCTGCTGGTGCGCGCCGGGGCCACGGTGATGTTCAGCGAGAACACCGAGGTGCGCGATGCCGTCGAACAGCTGACGCGGCGCGCAGCCACGCCTGCGGTCGCGGAGGACATCGTGCGCGAGCTCGCCTGGTACGACCGCTACCTCGACCGCGGCCGCGTCGACCGCGCGGCCAACACCACGCCCGGCAACAAGGCAGGCGGCCTGTCCAACATCGCGGAGAAGGCGATGGGCTCCATCGTCAAGAGCGGCACATCGGCGATCGCGCACGTGCTGCCGCCCGGCGACAAGCTGCGCCGCGACCAGCGCGGCCTGGTCTACGCCGCCACGCCTGCCAGCGACTTCATCTGCGGCACGCTGCAGCTGGCCGCGGGCATGAACGTGCATGTCTTCACCACCGGCCGCGGCACGCCCTACGGCCTGGCCGAGTGCCCGGTGGTCAAGGTGGCCACGCGCACCGAGCTCGCGCGCCGCTGGAACGACCTGATGGACCTGAACGCCGGCCGCATCGCCGACGGCGAGGCCACGATCGAGTCCCTCGGCTGGGAACTGTTCCACCTGCTGCTGGACGTGGCCAGCGGACGCCGGACGTGGGCCGAGCACTGGCAACTGCACAACGCGCTCGTGCTGTTCAATCCGGCGCCGGTGACGTGACCGGCGGGGCGGGCACGCTCGTCTCCTTCCCGTTCGTCCGTCGCCTCGACGCATGAACGAGCCGTGCCGGGCTCACCCGAGATTCAGCGCAACCGCGCGCGCGCCCCGTCCACGAGGAAGCGCAGGGCGTCGTCGAAGACGCGGTCCGGATCGCCGCCCACGTTCGCCGCCCAGCCGGCCGCCAGCAGCGGATGCTGCGCGGCGTCGGGCCCGGCGGCCTTGGCGGACGGCGGGGCGTCCGGCTGCTGCATCGATTGTTCCTCCAGCACCCAGCCGACGACGAAGCGGCCGACCGACATCAGCAGCAGCGTGGCCGAGCCCGGCTCGAAGCCGGCGGCGCACAGCAGGCGCAGGCGGGCCTCGATGGACTCGCGCTGCGCCTCGCCCGGGCGCGTGCCCGCGTGCAGGCGTGCCCCGTCGCGAAAGGCGAGCAGCGCGCGGCGGAAGCTGCGGCCGTCGGCCAGCAACCACTCGCGCCAGTCCTCGTCCGGGCCCGGAAGCGACGGGGCGCGGCTGCGCTGCATGATGGCCGCGGACATCGCGTCCAGCAGCGCGCCCTTGCTCTTGAAGTGCCAGTACAGCGTGGGCGACTGCACGCCCAGGCGGTCGGCCAGCCTGCGCGTGCTCAGCGCGTCGATGCCGACCTCGTTGAGCAGGTCGAGCGCCGCATGCAGGACGTCGTCGCGGTTCAGGCGAGATCGATCGTTGGAATTGTTCACCCTATCAATGATAGAGAAATTGGGGCACAATGCACCCTATCAATGATAGAGAGAATGTCGTGAATCGAGCCTTGACCATCATCCTGGCGACGCTGCTGCTGGACGCAGTGGGCATGAGCCTGGTGTTCCCCATCCTGCCCGGGCTCCTGCGCGAGCTGGCCGGCGCCGACGCCACCACCACCCACTACGGCGCCTTGCTGGCCGTGTATGCGGCCATGCAATTCCTGTTCTCCCCCGTGCTGGGCGCGCTGAGCGATCGCTTCGGCCGGCGGCCGGTGCTGCTGGCCTCGCTGGCGGGCGCCGCGGCCGACTACGTGCTGATGGCCCTGGCGCCGAACCTGGCGTGGCTGTACGTCGGGCGCGTGCTGTCGGGCGTCACCGGCGCGAGCATGTCGGTCGGCACGGCCTACGTCACCGACGTCAGCCCGGAGCCGGAGCGCGCGAAGCGCTACGGACAGATGGGCGCGGCGATGGGCCTGGGTTTCGTCATCGGCCCGTTGATCGGCGGCGCGCTCGGCGAGTGGTCCTTGCGAGCGCCGTTCGTCGCCGCCGCGGTGATGAATGCGCTGAACCTGGTCATGGCGTGGCGCGCATTGCCGGAGTCCAACCAGAACCGCGCGGCGCGGCTCGACGCGCGCAAGTTCAACGCGTTCTCGGCGCTGCATCGCCTGAGCGGCCGCCCGCCGCTGCTGCCGCTGGTGGGCGTGTTCGCGGTCGTGGCGCTGGTGTCGCAGGTGCCCGGATCGCTGTGGATCCTGTACGGGCAGCAGCGCTACGGCTGGAGCGCGTTCGTGGCCGGCATGTCGCTGGCGTGCTACGGCGCGCTGCATGCGGTCTCGCAGGCTTTCGTGACCGGCCCGCTGGTGGCGCGGCTCGGCGACAAGCGCGCGCTGCTGGCCGGCATGGCGGCCGACGGCCTGGGCTTCGCGCTGATGGGCGTCGCCACGGCCGGCTGGATGCCGTTCGCGATCCTGCCGCTGTTCGC
>Ga0207695_10001303_pt1 | contig 42365 bp, 35 predicted proteins | sample KBSC54metaG_FD_184354 | JGI IMG/M metagenome (GOLD analysis project Ga0207695, IMG submission 184354) | Corn rhizosphere microbial communities from Kellogg Biological Station, Michigan, USA - KBS C5-4 metaG (SPAdes) (version 2) | ecosystem: Host-associated > Plants > Roots > Rhizosphere > Soil...
AGAAGCATGAGCTCTGGTCCCTGGTGGCGGAGGGCGTCGACACCCGCGAGCTGCGCTTCGATTCCGACCTCGGCCTGGCCGGCGACGCCCTGAGGAGCGGCCGGGCGTCCAATGTCGCCAAGGCCTATGAGGACCCGCGCTTCAACAGCGCCATCGACGCCCTGACCGGCTACCGGACCGAAAGCGTGCTGACCCTGCCGGTCACCACCCGGGACGGTCGCCGCCTGGGCGTGCTGCAGGCGCTCAACCGGCAGGGCGCGGCGGCTTTCGGCGAGGAGGACGTGGCGCGCATGGGCGCCTTCGCTGCCCAGACCGCGGTGGCGATCGACAACGCCACCCTCTTCACCGAGGTGGCCTCCGAGCGCAGCTACAACGAGAGCATCGTCAGCTCGATGTCGAACGGTGTGATAACCCTCGACCGCGACGCCCAGGCCGCCAAACTGAACGCCGCCGCGTGCCGGATCATGGGCCTGCCGCCGGACCAGTCCGCCGGCGTGGACGCCCAAACCCTGCTCCTGGGTCCCAATCCCTGGCTCGCCGAACCTCTGGCGGAGGTCGCCCGCACGGGCCTGCCGAAGAGCCTGCTGGATGCCGACTTGCAGATCCCGTCGGGCGCGCGGGTGGCGGTGAACCTCTCGATCGTGCCCTGGATCAGCGAAGGTCAGCCCGTCGGATTGCTGGTGCTGATCGAGGACCTGTCGGAGGGCAAGCGTATCCAGGGGGCGCTGAGGCGGTTCATGACCCAGGAGGTGGTCGACCAGGTCTTGGGCCGGGACGACGGGATGCTGTTCGGCGTCGCCTGCCAGGCCAGCGTGCTGTTCGCCGACATCCGCAACTTCTCGGGCCTGTCGGAAGCGCTGCCGCCCCGCGAGACCGTGGACATGCTCAACGAGGTGTTCACCGACCTGTTCGAGGCGGTGGCGGCCTCCGGCGGGGTGCTCGACAAATATATGGGCGACGCGGTGATGGCCGTGTTCGGGGCGCCGCTGTCGTCGGGCCGCGACCCGCTGAACGCGGTGGAGAGCGCCATCGCCATGCGCCGCATGCTGGCGGCGCTCAACCTGCGGCGCCTGCAGCGCGGCCAGCCGGAGATCAACATCGGCATCGGCGTCGCCACCGGCGAGGTGGTGGCCGGCACCATCGGCTCGCCCAAGCGGATGGACTATACGGTGATCGGTGACTCGGTGAACGTGGCCTCGCGCCTGCAGGCGACCACCAAGCTCTATGGGGTCGGCGTGGTGATCTGCGAGGCCACCGCCGCGGCCACCGGTGACGCGCTGCCGCTGCGGGAACTCGACACCATCCGGGTACGCGGCCGCCGCCAGCCCAGCCGCATCTTCCAGGTCATCACCGAGGACCTGCCCACGCCCCCTGATACCCTTGCCGCCTATGCGCGGGGCCGCACGGCCCTGCGGAAGGGCGACTGGGCGGCGGCGGTGACGGCCTTCGAGACCGCGGTGGCGTCCGATCCGTTCGACGCGCCGTCGGCCCTGATGCTGGAGCGCGCACTGGCGTTGCGCGAGGCGCCGCCGGAAGCGTGGGATGGCGCCTGGCCGCCCTCGGGCGCCGCCGAGGTCCGCGCATAGCGGGTCACCCGCGCCGGGCCGCGATCCAGGCGTCGGCCAGGCGCAGGAAGCCCGCCACATCCACCGTCTCGGCGCGCGCCTGCGCATCGAGGCCGGCCGCCGCGATCAAGGTCTCCCCGCCAAGCGCCTTCAGGCTGGCGCGGAGCATCTTGCGGCGCTGACCGAAGGCCGCCGCCGTGATTTTCTGCAGAGCGTCCAGGCGGGCGGGCGCGGGACGGTCGGTTCGCGGCGTCAGCCGCACCACGGCCGATTCCACCTTGGGCGGCGGCGTGAAGGCCCGCGCCGGGACCTCCATCACGATGTGGGCCCGCGAGGTCACCTGGGCGATGACCGCCAGCCGGCCATAAGCCTCGCCGTCCACAGGCGCGACGATCCGCTGGGCGACCTCCTTCTGGAACATCAGGGTCATGGACGCGGGCGTCCAGGCCCCGGTCAGCCATTTGATCAGCAGGGCCGTGCCGACGTTGTAGGGCAGGTTGGAGACGACATGGACTGGCCCGGCCGCCGTCAGGCGCGCCTCGTCGGCGGCCATGGCGTCGGCGAAGACGAGGGTCAGAGCGCCTGGCGGGGCGGCCTGGGCGAGGTCCTGAAGCAGAGGCCGGAACCGCTCGTCCTTCTCGACGGCGGTGACCTGGGCGCCGGTTTCCAGCAGCGCGCGAGTCAGGCCGCCGGGGCCGGGACCGACCTCGATCACCCGGTCGCCCGGGGATAGCTCCGCCAGGCGCGCGATCTTGCGCGTGATGTTGAGGTCCAGAAGGAAGTGCTGGCCGAACGCCTTGCGGGCCAGGAGGCCATGGTCCGCCAGGGCGTCGCGAAGCGGCGGCAGGGCCGAGAGGTCTGCCGGATCGGAGGTCACCCCGCCCGCGCGCCGTTCGCCCGGGCCTTCGCCAACTGGTCGGCGAGCCGGATCGCCGCCACCAGGCTGTCGGCGCGGGCCAGGCCGCGCCCGGCGATGTCGAAGGCCGTGCCGTGGTCCGGCGAGGTCCGCACGATTGGCAGGCCCAGAGTGACGTTCACGCCCCCCCAGAAGTCCAGCATCTTCACCGGGATCAGGGCCTGATCGTGGTAGAGGCAGAGTATCGCGTCGTAGCGGGCGCGCATCGCCTCGGGAAACAGGGTGTCGGCCGGATGCGGCCCGGTGACGTCGATCCCCAGGTCTTCCAGGGCGCGGACCGCCGGCGCCACGATCTCGATCTCCTCGCGCCCGATGCCGCCGCCCTCGCCGGCATGCGGGTTGAGCGCCGCGACCGCCAGCCGCGGCTGGGCGATCCCGAAGTCCCTGCGCAGCGCCTGGGCGGTCACCCGGCCGGCGTTGACGATGGCCTCGATGCTGAGCTTGCCTGGCACCTTGGCCAGCGGCTCGTGCACGGTGACCAGCGCGACCCTGAGGTCGCCGGCGATGAGCATCATCACGGGGCCCCGCGCGCCCTCGAAACGCTCCGAGGCGGTGAGCTCGCCCAGGAATTCGGTGTGCCCTGGGAACTTGAATCCGGCGTCGTAGAGCGGGCCCTTGGCGATCGGCGCGGTGACGACGGCCGAGACGGCGCCGGAAAGCGCCAGGCCGACGGCGGTCTCGATCCATTGGATGATCGCCGGTCCGGCCATGGACGAGGGCTGGCCGGCCACCACCGGACTGCGCAGCGGCAGGTCGAGGACCGGCAGGGCGTCGGGGAAAGCCTCCAGCGCGTCGGCAGGGGCGATCACCGGCTGCAGGATCGAGGCGCCGCCGCCGGAAGCCGAGGCCAGGGACTGGGCGTCCCCGACCACCAGGAAGCGCGGACCGTCGCGGCGCAGCGCGTTCCAGGCCTTGACGACGATCTCCGGCCCGATGCCGGCCGGATCCCCGAGAGTTAGCGCGAGGGGGCCGGCTTTCACCCGGTCACCCGCCTTCCTCACCTGGTCTCGATCGTCGCGGAGGTGCGCAGGTCGCGCATGTAGCGCCGCGAAATCATGCTGAGCTGTTCGCCGGTGAGGCGGTTCTCGATCTGGTCGTGGTCGACCTGCGCCGCGCCGGCGGAGCGCCGGCCGCAGACGGCGAGCACGTGCAGGCCGACCTTGGTGCGGATCGGGGCTGACAGCTGGCCCACCTTCAGCGACTGCACCGCGTCCTTGAAGTCGGGCAGGAGGTCGTTGAGCTCGGCCTCACCGAGGTCGGCCGGAACCACGCCCGGCGTCTTGCCGGCGGTCGCCTCGAAGGTGGCGCAGTCCTTGATCGAGGCGCGCACCCCGTCGAGCTTGGCCCGCGCGGCGTCGACGTCGGCGGCTGTGGCCGTTGCGGGCAGGGCGATAGCGGCCTGCTTCAAGCTGACCAGGGTCTGGCCCGCGCCGGAGCGCTTGTCCTTCAGGTAGATGATGTAGACGCCGTCCTTCACCGGGATCGGTTGCGAGAGCTGACCCGGGCGCAGCTGCTCCAGCGCGGCGTCCACCTCGGCGGGCATCTCGCCCTGGCTGATCCAGCCCGCGTCGCCGCCGGCGGCGGCCGTGGAGGAGGCGGAAAACTGCCGCGCCACCGCGGCGAAGGGGGCTCCCTGCTGCATCTGGGCGACCAGCTGGGTCGCGCCCTTGACGGCCGCGTCCATGCCGCCGGTGCGGCTGGCGTCCAGGAACACCTCGCTGATCTCGTACTGCGGCTTGGCGGCGGCGGCGATCAGCCGGGCCTGGGTGGCCTTGATCTGGTCCTCGCCGATGCGCAGGCGGGTGCCGTAGCGACCGCGGATCCAACGCTGCCAGCTCATCTGCGCGCGGAGCTGCTGATAGAGGGTCTCCGGACCGATGCCCTGGCTCCTCAGCGCCGCCAGGAAGGCCTCGGGCTTGAGGTTGTTCTGCTGGGCCATGCCGGCGATTTCTTCCTTCACCTCGTCGTCGGTGGCGATGATGGTGATCTTCTGGTCCTTCTGCACCCGGCGCAGTTCCTGCAGCTGCAGGTCCTCGTCCACCAAGGACACCAGGGCCTGCTGCTGGAACTGCGGCAAGGTCTCCTGCGTCGGCTGGACACCGGTGGTGGCGATCAGGAGGCGCATCCGCTGGGCCAGGTCGTAGGTCGAGATGATGTCGTCGTTGACGATCGCCGCCACCGACTCCGACATCGGCCGCATGGGGGTCAGCTGCTCGCGGGCCGGGGCTGAGGCCGGGATCGCCTCCGGGGCCGCGGCGGGCGGCGGGGCGCCCACTTCTCCGCGCAGGGGCTGGGCCAGCACGCTCACAGGCGCGGCCACGGCCAGCAGGGCCGTTACGATCACTGCGCCCCGCGCCCCTCGGCTCGTGACGTTACGCGCGCGGATCATGGATGAATTCATTCCCTGGTTCGGCCGCGTCCGGCCGCAATTCCTATCTGCCATAAAGTGGTGCGCCCAATGTGGCGAGCGTTAGGCGCACGGACAGTTGGTCGCTGCTGCCCAGCCGCCCGATGATGACGTCCTCGTGGCGGTAAAACACGTCGACCCGGATGCAGTCGTCCTTGTAGAACACGCCCACGTCCCGGATCACCCAGGCATTTTGTATCAGGTCGCGGTTCCCGTAGGCGCTGACCCCCCAGTGCTGGGTGACGTTGATGTCGCCCCCCAGGTCGAGGTTCTTGATCGGAACGCCGTTGATGCCCTGGTCGTCCTTCAGGTAGCGGACGTAGCCCGAGCCCCACTTGTTGTTGACGTTCACCCCAGCCTCGATGCGGTGGACCTCGAGGGTGTCGGCGTCGAGCCGGGCGCGGCCGAAGAACGACAGGCCCTGTATCGGCTGGGCGTCGCCGGCGACGATCCAGTCCGACGAACGGCCGGTCAGGCCGGAGCCCGGGGCGAAGACGTTGTTGGGCTTGTCTCGGAAACTGCGGCCGACCAGCAGGCTGGCGCGGCGGCCGTCGTCCCAGAGGATCGAGGCGCGTCCCGCGACATTGAGGCGCAGCCCATCCTCGTAGAGGTCATAGCCGGGGAACTTGTTGGCCTGGAAGAGCGTGGTTTCGTCGAACTCGAAGGCGATGGAGTCCTCGTCGAGGAAGATCGGCTTGCCCGTCGCGTCGTGACCGATGGTCACCTGCTGGACCTTGGGAGAGAGCGCGATCTGCGCCAGCGGCTCGAGGACCACCGTGGCGTCGCGCCAGCGGCGGTACAGCGGATAGGAGATGTCCGCCCCGGCCACGCCAACGGCGCGGGCCTCGTTCTCAGTCCGGGTGTTGTTCCCCACGCCGGTCAGGATGTCGCTTACCGTGTAGCCGTCGAGGCGCAGGTTCACGAAGGGCTCGACCCGCAGGCCGGCGTCGGCGGTGAAGATCCTGCGCCAGTCGAGGCCGCCGCTGACCCGGCTGCTGTCCAGGCCGGGCTGGCTCTGCTGCACGTTGACCGGCGACTGGTCACGGAAGAGCGAGACGGCGCTGGCCGTGAACCGCAGGCGGCCCCCCAGCACGTCGTCGGGGTCCTCGAAGTGGCTGTCGACAATGGGCGCGACGACGGGGAAGGTGCGGTTGTTGTCGCCGGGGCGCAGGCCCTGGATGCTGAAAGCGGCGATCGAGGCGTAGGAATTGTCGTCCTGGCGGATGGCGTAGGCCTGGCTGATCAGCCGCCGGTCGTCGGCGACGTAGGGGCCCCGCGCCTCATAGACCCGGCCGATGTCGTACTTGTCGAAGATCAGCGGGTCGGACGCCCGCTCGGCGGTGAAGCCTACCGTCCATTTGTCGTCGATATGGAAGGCGCCGCGGCCCAGGATGTAGCTGCGGCTGGTGGTCTCGCCGAAGCGCTGGCCCTTGCCCGTCAGGTCCGCCTCGTAGGTGTAGCCGGCGCGCAGGTCGATCTGGCCGGTCTCGAAGGCCTGGCGGTAATGCAGGTTGAGGAACGGGTTGACCTTGGTGTTGATCTGCGGGGCGATGGTCAGGTCCGCCGACGGGCTGATCACCCACAGGTACGGCTGGTCGTAGGAGAAACCGCGCCGGCTGTTGATGCCGATCCGGGGCTGCAACAGGCCCGACGCCCGCTCGGCCGTCGGGTCGGCGTGCCAGAACACCGGAAAATAGAACACCGGGATGCCCAGGATGCGGACCTTGGCGTGGCGGTAGTAGATCAGGTGGTGGACGGAATCCTGCACCACCCGGTCGGCGGAGATCGACCAGGTGGGCTCCTTCGGCTTGTCGCCCACGCAGACCGGGCAGGGCGTGTAGATGGCCTTGTTCAGCTCCTGGATGTCCTCGGAGCGGCGCACCGCGGTCGCCCCGGCCACCAGGATTTCCTGGTTGCTGTGGGTGTCCTTCATCCGCGTCGAGAAGGCCAACGCCACGGCGGCCTGCATCTTGTCGTCCACCACCAGCTGGTCGGCATATTCTACGTTGCCGTTGTCATGGATGACTTGGACGTGGCCGTAGGCGCGGATGATCCCCTGCGCCGGCGCGTCCCGGTCCGGCGGCGGCCGCGGCTGGCCTTCGGGCGGCGGGGGCGGCTCCTTGTAGACCAGCCGGTCGGCCCGCAGGGTGCGGTCCTCATAGCGGACCTCCACCGATCCCTCGGCGGTGGTAATGCCATTCTTCTCGTCGCGGACCAGCCGGTCGGCCTCCATGTAGAGCTCGCCGGGCTTCAGGCCGTCGGTGTTGACGGGCGCCGCGGGCTTGGCGGGCGCGGTCGTCTCGCCGGTGCTGTTCAGGATCTGGCCGCGCTGGCGGTTCAGCGGCGTCTGGCCGCTAGGATCCAGCCGCGGATCGGGCCCCGCGCCCGGCTGGGCGGCGGCCAGGGCAGGCCACAGGACGGCGATCGCCGCGCCGGCGAACAGCGCCCGCTTGACCGCATTTTGGGGGGCGGCTGCTCGCAGCGCGCGCCGACGCGGATTCATCTTCAGACTTCCGATCCCTATCGCGACGCGCCTCGCCGCCTGCATAGCCGGGCTTGCGAACGATTCAACCGTCTTCGGTGTAGCAGAGCAGGGTCAGTCCAGACAGCAGCGCCACCAGCGCCGGCGCCCAGGCCGCGGCGAACAGGGGGATGATGTCGGCCCGCCCCAGGGCCCCGGAGAACTGGTTGAAGAAAAACACCACGAATCCCAGGGCGACGCCGGCGCCCGCGAGGCCCGCGAGGCCGCCCAGCCGCACGAGCCTCAAGGAAAAGGCCGCGGCCAGGATCGCCATGGCGGCGAACATCACCGGTGTCGCCAGGAGCTGCTGGAACCGCAGGCGGTAGCCGGAGGCCGAGAACCCCGAATCCTCGGTGAGCTTGATGGCCGCCGGCAGCCGCCAGAAGGCGATCGTGGTGGGCGAAGCGAAGCGCTCGACGGCCGCCTCGGAATCCAGCGTCGAACGGATCGACAGGCTGTCGGAGCGGACCGAGCTTTCGCCCGCGCTGGCCTCGCGCACGTCCCGAAGCTGCCAGAAGCCCGGCCGCAGCACCGCCTCCGCCGCCTCCAGCCGCCGCGTGAACTCCGGCTGGCCGGCCTTGTTTTTCTGGTAGACGAACAGCGAGACGTCCCGCAGCCGCACCTCGCCCTGGACGGTGTCGCGCCGCGCCGCGTGGATCACCATCTGGGTGTGCTCGTCGCCCTGGCGCAGCCAGATGTCCTTGGGCGTATCGCCCAGGTAGTTGGCCATGATCCTGGCGCGGTCCTCCTCGAAGCGGGCGCTGAGCGACGCCGAGATGGGGTTGATCGCCAGGACAGCCAGGACGCCGACGACGAAGGCCACGAGGGCGGCGGGCCTGATGAAGCGCCAGGCTGAAACGCCAGCGGCCCGCATGGCCACCAGCTCGCTTCGCCTATTCATGCCGACGAAGGCGCTCATTGCGCCGAACAGGAAGACGAAGGGCAACAGGAGCTCGATCACCGCCGGCGACTTCAAGAGCGTCAGGCCGAAGATGTCCGCGGCGCTGACGTCGGCGCGCACGCCAATGGTCCGCGACAGGTCCACGAACTGGATCAAGAGGATCACCGCCGAGATCACCGCCAAAGCCGAGCCGACGCCCCCCAGGGTGCGGGCCAGGACATATCGCTCGACCCGGCTCATGCCGCGGCCGCCAGGCGATGGCTTGGCCGGTGGCGAAGCGCGATGAAGCGGCTCACCCGCTGGCGGAAGATGCCGCTTAGCGCGAAGGCCGTGGCGCCCAGCGGGACGGCGTACTGCAGGACGTTGAGCCAGACGGTGGCCTCGCTGGCCGACTGAGCCACGAAGCCCACGATCCGCACCAGGGCCGCGGCCGCTCCCATCATCGCGATCCGGCGAGCGTAGCCGAGGCGCGAGAAGCTTCCCCCCAGGATCGCCCAGAGCGCCATGGCCATGAAGGCGATATTGTAGAGCGGCGTGGCGATCCGCGCGTGGCCTTCGGCCAGCAACGACTTGCGATTCTTCTTCTCCCATCCCTGCTGGAGGTCGGGGAAGAACAGTTCGTGCAGGTAACGGTCCGAGGGCTTGTAGTGGATGAGCGCGTCGTCGTTGTTCAGCTCCGACAGCTGAAAAGGATATTCGTTGAAGGTCAGGTAGTTCAGGACGCCACGCGGGGAGAATTCCTGGGTCGAGCCGTCGTGCAGCAGGAGCACCGATCCGACGTTGCGTTTCACGATCCGGCCGCTGTTGGCCATGTAGGTGGTCGCCGAGCCGTCGGACTTCATCTGGTGGATGAAGAGGTTGTGCATGTCGCCCTTGTTGTCGATGCTTTGGGCGTAGACGGTCAGGCCGGGAACGGGCTCCGTGAACTCGCCCTCGCGCACCAGCGTCGCGGCCAGGTCGGTCTTGATCTCGAACAGCACCTCCCGCAGCGCCCGGTAGGCCAAGGGCTGCACCCAGAGGTTCATCACCAGCGCCAGGACGGCGAGCGTGCTGGCCAGCCGCATGGCCGGCGAGATCACCCGCCAGCGGCTCATGCCCCCGGCGAAACAGACCACGATCTCCTGCTCGGTGTGTAGCCGGTTGAGCGCCACCAGCGCGGCCACGAACACCGCGATCGGCAGGATCATGTTGGTGATCTGCGGCATGGACAGCAGGGTGATCTTCAGGAAGACGACCGCGCTCTGCCGCTGGTTGACCAGGTAGTCGAGGCTATTGAAGCTCTCGCTCAGCAGCGCCACCGCCGTGAGCGCCGCGGTGGCGAGGACCGTGGGGCCAAGCAGTTGGCGGAACAGGTATCGGTCGATCAGGCGCATGGGATAGAAATACGGCTCACCCGGAGTTTTTGGCCGCGCCCCCGCCGCGGAGGTGATCTAAACCATGCGTCGCCGTTTCCGACAACCGCCGGGCCCCTGTCCGGCGTAGCTTTGTCGGGCGCCGCCAAACCTTTTTGCCTGAGAGACCGTACGCATGGAAATCGAGTTCGTCGCCGCCGGCGCCAAGACGCCGCCCAAGTCCGCCCTCGCCCGCATCGTCCACGAGGGCGCGGCTCTCGACGGAACCCTGGGCCAGGCGGCGTCGGCGAGCCGGTTCACCGGCGGCAAGGGCCAGACCCTCGACGTCCTGGCGCCGGGCGGCGTGGACGCGGCGCGGCTGGTGCTGGTGGGTCTCGGCAAGGCAGACGCTGTCGACGGCATCGCCATCGAGCACGCGGCCGCGACGGCCTATGGGGCGGTTAAGGCCTCAGGCCTTCCGGCGCTTCGCATCGAGCTGCCGGACGCCGGGCCCGAGCTGGCGGCCCGCGCGGCGCTGGGCGTGCGGCTGGCCGCCTATCGTTTCGACAAGTACCGGACCAAGGAGCCGGCGGACAAGAAGCCCTCGGTGGTCAAGACCGAGGTGGTCTGCAACGACGTGGACGCCGCGCTGGAGGCCTTCGCGCCGATGGCCGCTCTGGCCGACGCGGTCAGCTTCACCCGCGACCTCGTCTCCGAGCCGCCGAACGTCCTCTATCCCGCCGAGTTCGCCCGCCGGGTGAAGGCGCTGGAAAGCCTCGGCCTCGAAGTCGAGATCCTGGGCGAGCCGGAGATGCACAAGCTGGGCATGGGCAGCCTGCTGGGCGTCGGCCAGGGCAGCGTCCGCGAAAGCCAGCTGGCGATCATGCGGTGGAACGGCGCCGCGGACAGGAAGGCCCAGCCGATCGCCTTCGTGGGCAAGGGCGTCTGCTTCGATACCGGCGGCATCTCCATAAAGCCCGCCGAGAACATGGAAGACATGAAGTGGGACATGGGCGGCGCCGGCGCGGTGGCGGGCCTGATGCATGTGCTGGCCGGCCGCAAGGCCAAGGTCAACGCCGTGGGTATCCTGGGCCTCGTCGAGAACATGCCGGACGGCAACGCCCAGCGCCCGGGCGACGTGGTCACCTCGATGTCCGGCCAGACCATCGAGATCATCAACACCGACGCCGAGGGTCGCCTCGTGCTGGCCGACGCCATCTGGTACTGCCAGGACCGCTTCAAGCCGAAGTTCGTCGTCGACCTGGCGACGCTCACCGGCGCGATCATCATCGCTCTGGGGCATGATCTGGCCGGCTGCTATTCGAACAATGAAGACCTGGCGGCGAACCTGATCGCGGCCTCCAACAGCGAGGGCGAGCCCCTGTGGCGGATGCCACTGCCGGCGCAGTACGACAAGAACATCGACTCGATGATCGCCGACATGAAGAACACCGGCGGCCGGCCCGGCGGTTCGATCACCGCGGCCATGTTCATCCAGCGCTTCGTGAACGGCGTTCCCTGGGCGCACCTCGATATCGCCGGCGCCGCCTGGAAGAAGCCATCGGCCATCCCCACCATCCCGGAAGGCGCCACCGGCTACGGCGTGCGTCTGCTGAACCGCATGGTGGCGGAGAAGTACGAGGGCTGATGTGAGCGAGGGCGCGACAGAGGTCTGGTTCTACCACCTGGAGCGCACTGGGCTCGACCAGGCGCTACCGGAACTCTTGGAGAAGACCCTGCAGCGAGGCTGGAAGGCGTTGGTGCGGGCGCGGACGCCGGAGCGCCTGACGCACCTTGACGGGGCGCTGTGGAGCTACCGCGACGACAGCTTCCTGCCGCATGGGCCCGACGACGAGAGCCACCCGGCCCGCCAGCCGATCCTGCTCACCACCGGCTTCGACAACGCCAACGGCGCCGATGCGCTGTTCCTGGTGGAGGGCGCAGAGCCCGGGAGCCTGGAGGGCTTCGCCCGCTGCGTCGTGCTGTTCGACGGCGGCGACGAGGCGCAACTGGCCGTCGCCCGCGCCCAATGGAGCGCGGTGAAGGCCACCGGCGTTCCGGTCTCCTACTGGCGCCAGCAGGCCCGCGGATGGGAGCGCCAGGCATGAGGGAATGGCCATGAGGCGGTGGGCGGTGATCCTGGCGCTCGGGGTCGCGGCCTGCTCGGGCCCGAAATATCCCACCAACGCTCCCGCGGCCCGGACCGCGCCGCCGGCGCCCAGCCCGCCGGCCCTGGCTCCCAAGCCCGCGCCGCCGCCGCGGTCGCCGGTCCCCCGGCCGGACATCCGTGCCGCCGACCAGTGCGGGGCGGCCGATCTGCAGCGGCTGGTGGGGCGGCCGAGGACCGAGATCCCGGTGCCGTTGATCCCCAACCTGCAGCGGGTCGCCTGCACCACCTGCCCGGTGACCGAGGACTTCAATCCGGCGCGGTTGAACTTCTTCTTCGACGCCGAGACCGGCCTGATCAAGCAGGTCCGCTGCGGCTAGCGCACGATGGGTTTTGATGGAACCATCAAAACCCTGAATCGTGCTCGCAAGTTTATGCGACGACCCTGTTCTTCCCGTTCTTGATTGATTCAATCAAAACGGGACAGGGTCTAGGCTGCGGGAACCTCAAGGCCCAGATCTCGCAGCACGCCGATCCAGCCCTCGCGGCCGGTGCGGCTGGAGAATTTCGCCACCGCCGTGGCCCGCGCGGCGGCGCGGAGGGGCGCGCTGGCCGCGGGATCCCGGCAGGCCTCGATCATCGCCTGGGCGAGCCCGTCCGCATCGAAGAACGGCAGCAGGCGGCCGTTGACCCCATTCTCGATGGCGTCGCGCACCGGGGGGGTGTCTGAGCCGATCACGTAACAGCCGCTGGCCAGCGCCTCCACCAGCGACCAGGAGAGTACGAAGGGGTAGGTGTAGTAGACGTGGGCGGTGGAGAGCCGCATGGCGGCCAGGAGCTGGGCGTGGGGCGTCTTGCCCAGGACGTGCAGCCGCGCCGGGTCCACCGCCAGGCCCTCGAAGGCGACCTGCCGCCAGGTCCTGCCCTCCGGCGGCGCCCCCCCGTAAGGGCGGGGGCTGTCCTGGCCGAACATCAGCACCTGGGCCTCGGGGACCTCGGCCATCAGCCGGGGCAGGGCGCGGGCGAAGATGTGCAGGCCTCGCATCGGCTCCATGTGGTTGTTCGCGTAGGTGATCACCGGCGTCCCGGGCGCGATGACCCGCCCGTCCGGCAGGGCGAAGGGGTCCGCGGGCCCCGGCCGGACCGCGTCCACGTCGACGCCCTCATGGATCACCCGCACGCGGGGGCGGAAGACCGGCGGCAGCACCGAGGCCTGGAACTCGGTGGGGGCCACGATTATCTCCGCGTCGGTGAGCGCCAGCGTCATCACCGCATTCTTGGCCTTGCCGCGCAGGATGGCGTCCTCGGTGGCCGGCAGGAACTCGTTGTCGAAATCGATGTCGAGGCCGCGCCCGCGGTAGAAGAATTCGGAGAACAGCGCCTGGCGGGCGTTCGGCCAGACCTCGTCCAGGAAGATGGTCTCGCCCCAGCCCGGATGGCCGACGATCACCTGCGGCTCGACGCCCTGCGCCTTCATCGCCTGAGCCATCCGAAGCGCCGCCGTGCCGCGGATCAGGTCGGCCTCGGCGCGCACCGCGAAGGGGAAAATCTGGGGCGTCGTGCCGCGGTCCAGCGCGTAGCGGCCGATGCGGACGCCCTGGACGCCGGGCGAGGCCGCCTGGCCGATCGCCCAGCAGGGCACGCCACGCGCCACCAGGGTCTGCGCCAGGTCCCGGAACTGGGCCGGGAAGTTGGTGTGGACGAAGAGCACCCCCTGCGACATGGCCGTCTTCTGCCCGCCGCCGGCCCGGCTGTCACCTGCCGCCGGCGGATCGCCCTTGGCCGAAGCCGTCTTCCCGGCTAAGGCGGTCGCCGCGCGGATGTGGCGGAACTGGCAGACGCACTGGATTTAGGTTCCAGCGCCGCAAGGCGTGGAGGTTCGAGTCCTCTCATCCGCACCAGCCTTCGCGCGCAATGCGCGCTTCGGCTCGGCAAGCCGTTTTGGGCGAAGGTTGTCGCGCCGAAGCCGAAGGCGAAGGCGGACTGGCTCCAACCCTTGGCGGAGAAGGGCTGCCGTGACATAACCCGCGCCCTCCGCCGAAGGGTGGCTATAAGTTCAATCCTCAATGAGGCCGCAGGCGCGCCGGGCGCGCGGCGGCCAGCAATGTTCCAGCTGGAAGTCCGAGAATGTCGATGCAGATCGTTGAAAAGTCTGGTGAAGGCCTGAGCCGAGTGTTCGGGGTCACCGTGCCCGCCGCCGACCTCGGCGAGGCCCTGGAAGCGCGCATCGCCGAGATCACGCCGACCCTGAACATCAAGGGCTTCCGCCCCGGCAAGGTGCCGACCGCTCACGTCCGCCGCCTCTACGGCAAGGCGTTGATGAGCGAGGTGGTGGAAAAGACCCTCAACGAGACCACCCAGAAGGTGCTGGAAGACAACAAGCTGCGTCCGGCCGGCGATCCGGACCTGAAGCCGGAAGCCGACATGGAAGCGGTGATCGAGGGCAAGGCCGACCTGGCCTACGAGATCGCCGTCGACGTGATGCCCGATTTCGAGCCGATCGACGTCTCGACGCTGTCGCTGAAGCGCCCGGTCTACGAGCCCACCGACAAGGAAGTCGATGAGGCGCTGGCCGAGCTCGCCAAGCAGAACCGCACCTATGAGGAGAAGACCGGCAAGACCGTGAAGGCCAAGGCCGGCGACATGGTGGTGATCGACTTCCTGGGCAAGCTCGACGGCGTGGCCTTCGAGGGCGGCGCGGCCGAAGACGCCGAGCTCGTCCTGGGCTCGGGCCAGTTCATCCCGGGCTTCGAGGACCAGCTGGTGGGCGCAAAGCCCGGCGACGAGGTCAAGGTGAAGGTCACCTTCCCGGAGAACTACCAGGCGGAGAACCTGAAGGGCAAAGCGGCAGTCTTCGACGTCAAGGTGAAGGCGGTGAAGGCGCCGGTGGAGGCGCCGGCCGACGACGCGCTCGCCACCCGCCTGGGCATCGAGAGCCTGGAGAAGCTGCGCGAACTGCTGAAGGGCAACCTGGAGCGCGAGTATGCCGGCGCCAGCCGCTTCAAGCTGAAGCGCGCTCTCTTGGACCAGCTCGACACCAAGCACGACTTCCCGTTGCCGCCGAAGATGGTCGAGGCCGAGTTTGCCGCCATCTGGCAGCAGGTGGAGCAGGACAAGGAAGCCGGCCAGTTGCCGCCGGAGGACATCAAGAAGTCCGACAAGAAGCTCCGCGAAGAATACCGCAAGATCGCCGAGCGCCGCGTGCGCCTGGGCCTGGTGCTGGCCGAGATCGGCCGGGCCAACAACGTTCAGGTCACGGAGCAGGAGCTGGGCGAGGCCATGCGCCAGGAGGCCATGAAATACGGGCCCCAGGCGCAGCAGGTCTTCGACCTGTTCCGCCAGAACCCCAACGCCCAGGCCCAGCTGCGCGCGCCGATCTTCGAGGACAAGGTCGTCGACCTGATCGTCGAGAAGGCCAAGGTGAAGGACACCAAGGTCTCCAAGGACGACCTGATGAAGGACGACGAACTGCCCGCGGGCTACGGCGACGACGAAGCGCCTAAGCCCGCGAAGAAGAAGGCCGCCGCCAAGAAGGCGGACTGACGCCGCCGGGGCTGACGGCCAGAATTGGTTGGCGGTCCGGCCCTAGAGGCTGCGCAGGTTGCGCAGCAGCTCCGCGTTCTCGACGCGGGCGCGGCGGGCGTTGATTTCCTGGTAGTGGCTCACCGGCGGCGCGGGCTCATCGCGCACGCGCGGCGCGGCGCCATAGACCGGCGACTCAGGCGCAGGAACGACATCGCCGGGCTCGGCCATCGCAGTTCTCCCAACCCCCCGGGGCGCGGGGGACTCCCGGCGTTAAGCTATCATTAGGGATTCGGCGTGCCCGCTCACGTTCGCTTGAGGGCGGCGAGGCCCCACGTGCGGAAATCGGCGACTGAGCGCTGAAAGCGGGGCGGATTCACCGATCAACGATCAGGAATCGGCTTGGCTTCACCGGGAAACGGGGCCTAACCTCCCTTCAGAACGCCGCGTCGTGTCGGCCCAAGCCCCGCTCAGCCCCGCGCCCGCCGCCTGGCCAGAGTCCGACTTGCCGCCCGGTAGAAGAGCGTCGCGGGATAGGGATCAGGGTTTTGCAACGTACGAGTACGTGGACTCCCGACTACTTCCATCAGGTCGTGGATTGCCAATATGCCTGCCCCGCCCACACGCCGGTGCCGGAATACATCCGCCTGATCGCCGAAGGCCGCTATTCCGACGCCTACATGGTCAACTGGCAGTCCAACGTCTTTCCGGGGATCCTCGGACGGACCTGCGACCGCCCCTGTGAACCCGCCTGCCGGCGAGGACGCGTCGAGGAGGAGCCGGTCGCCATCTGCCGGCTGAAGAGGGTCGCGGCGGACAACAAGGACGACATCACCGCCCGGCTGCCCGCGCCGGCGGCGAAATCCAACGGCAAGCGGGTGGCCATGGTGGGGGCCGGTCCCGCCTCGCTGACGGTGGCCCGCGACCTGGCGCCCCTTGGCTACGAGATCACCCTCTTCGACGGCGACGCCAAGGCGGGCGGCATGATCCGCAGCCAGATTCCGCGATTCCGCCTGCCCGAAACGGTGATCGACGAGGAGGTGGGCTATATCACCGGCCTGGGCATGACCCTGCGGCTGGGCGAGCGCGTCGACAGCCTGAAGGCCCTGCTGGCGCAGGGTTACGACGCGGTCTTCGTGGGGTCCGGCGCCCCGCGCGGCCGCGACCTCGACCTGCCGGGCCGCGAGGAAGCCCGCGCCAACATCCACATCGGCATCGACTGGCTGTCCTCGGTCTCCTTCGGCCATATCGAGAAGATCGGCCGCCGGGTGATCGTGCTGGGCGGCGGCAACACCGCCATGGACTGCTGCCGCACCTCGCGCCGGCTGGGCGGCGAGGACGTCAAGGTGATCGTCCGCTCCGGGTTCGAGGAGATGAAGGCCTCGCCGTGGGAGAAGGAAGACGCCATCCACGAGGACATCCCGATCCTCAACTACCGGGTGCCGAAGGAATTCACCCACCAGAACGGCAAGCTGACCGGGGTGCTCTTCGAGGTCGTGCAGGCCGAGTTCGACGACAAGGGCCGCCGCAAGCTCGTTCCATCCGGCGAGCCGGACGAGCACTACGAATGCGACGACGTCCTGGTGGCGGTGGGCCAGGAGAACGCCTTCCCCTGGATGGAACGCGACATCGGCATGGACTTCGACGAATGGGACATGCCGAAGGTCAATCCGATCACCATGCAGTCGACCATCCCGAACGTCTTCTTCGGCGGCGACGCGGCCTTCGGGCCGAAGAACATCATCTGGGCGGTGGCCCACGGCCACGACGCGGCGGTCTCCATCGACCTCTTCTGCCAGGGCCAGGACGTCAGCCTGCGCCCGCCGCCGGAATTCTCGCTGGTCAGCCAGAAGATGGGCATCCACGAGTGGAGCTACGACAACGACATCGCCAACGACCGCCGCTACCGCGTGCCCCTGCGCGACAAGGCCGTCGCGCTCAAGAACGTGAAGCTGGAGGTCGAGCTCGGGTTCGATCGGGAGACCGGATACAAGGAAGCCGAGCGCTGCCTGAACTGCGACGTGCAGACGGTGTTCGCCGACAACCTGTGCATCGAATGCGACGCCTGCGAGGACATCTGCCCGGTCGACTGCATCACCTTCACCGAGGAGAGCGATGAGCCCGACCTGCGCGCCCGCCTGAAGGCGCCGGCGCTGAACCTCGACCAGCCGCTTTACGTCTCAGGCTCGCTGAAGACCGGCCGGGTGATGGTCAAGGACGAGGACGTCTGCCTGCACTGCGGCCTCTGCGCCGAGCGTTGTCCCACCGGGGCCTGGGACATGCAGCGCTTCACCCTGGAAATGACCCACGCGGGGGCGGCATGCCAGGCCCGGTGACCTCCAGCAAGGCCAAGGCCGGCCCCTCGACCGCGCCGGCGGCGGTGGTCAACGACTTCGTGGTGAAGTTCGCCAATGTGAACGGCTCCGGCTCGGCCAGCGCCAACGGCATGTTCGCCAAGTCGATCCTGCGGATGGGCGTGCCCGTGGCGGCGCGCAACATCTTCCCCTCCAACATCCAGGGCCTGCCCACCTGGTTCGAGGTGCGGGTCACGGAAGCCGGGCACCTGGGCCGCCGCGGCGGGGTCGACCTGATGGTCGCCATGAACCCGCAGACCTGGGACAAGGACCTGGCGGAGATCGAGGCCGGCGGCTTCCTGTTCTACGACTGCACCAAGCCGCTGCCGCCGTCGAAATTCCGCGACGACGTGACGGTGCTGGGCGTGCCGCTGACCGCCATGTGCAACGCGCGCTACCAGCTTCCCCGTGAGCGTCAGCTGTTCAAGAACATCGTCTATGTCGGCGCGCTGGCGGCCCTGCTGGGCATCGATCCGGGGGTGATCGAACAGCTCCTGGCCGAGCAGTTCACCGGCCGCCAGAAGCTGATCGACGCCAATTTCGAGGCCCTGCACATGGGCGTCGACTATGTGACGGCGAACCTGGAACCCATCCGGCTGCAGGTCCGCAAGGCCGACAGGGTCGGCGACCGGATCTATGTCGAGGGCAACGCCGCCTCCGCCCTCGGGGCGGTCTATGGCGGGGCCACGGTCTGCGCCTGGTACCCGATCACGCCGTCCACCTCGCTGGCCGAGGCCTTCACCGGCTATTGCGAGGACCTGCGCACCGATCCCGACGGCAAGGCACGCTTCGCCATCGTGCAGGCGGAGGACGAGATCGCCTCGATCGGCATCGTGGTCGGCGCGGGCTGGAACGGGGCGCGCGCCTTCACCTGCACCTCGGGGCCCGGCATCTCGCTGATGACCGAGTTCATCGGCCTTTCCTATTTCGCCGAGATCCCGGCGGTGATCTTCGACGTGCAGCGGGGCGGCCCCTCCACCGGCATGCCGACGCGCACCCAGCAGGCGGACCTGATCGGGGCGGCCTACGCCAGCCACGGGGACACCAAGCACCCCATGCTGCTGCCGGCCAATCCTGGCGAATGCTTCGAGATGGGAGCGCTCGCCTTCGATCTCGCCGACCGGCTGCAGACCACGGTCTTCGTCATGCTCGACCTCGACATCGGCATGAACGAGTGGCTGACCGAGCCATTCGCCTGGGACGACAAGCGCCAGCTGGACCGCGGCAAGGTGATGACCCACGACGAGCTGGAGGCGGGCGCCGACTTCGGCCGCTACAAGGACGTCGACGGCGACGGCATCCCCTACCGGACCTATCCCGGCGTGCATCCGTCGAAGGGCAGCTATTTCACCCGCGGCACCTCGCGGAACCCCTACGCGCGCTATTCGGAGGAGGGCGCGGTCTACGTCGACAACATGCAGCGCCTGTTGCGCAAGTTCGAGACCGCCAAGAGCCTGATCCCCGCGCCGGTCCGCCACGACGCCAAGCGCAAGGGCGCGAACGACAAGGTGACCGACGGGGTGATCTATTTCGGCTCCTCCACGCCCTCGATGCTGGAGGCTCTGGAACACCTGGAAGTGCAGGGGCGGCGCCTGGACGCCCTGCGGGTGCGGGGCTTCCCGTTCTGCGATGAGGTGTACGACTTCGTGGCCGCCCACGACCGCGTGTTCGTGGTGGAACAGAACCGCGACGCCCAGCTGCGGACCCTGCTGGTCAACGAGGGCGAGATCGACCCGGCCAAGCTCGTGCCGGTGCTGCACTACGACGGGACGCCGATCACCGCGCGGTTCATCGCCGGCCAGATCGGCCAGATGTTGGCCCTGGGCCAGATCGAGGCGGCCGAATGACCTACATCCTGAAGCCCCAGTTGCATCACCCCAAGCTGGTCGAGAACGCGCTCGGCTTCACCCGGCGCGACTATGAAGGCCGCGTGTCGACGCTCTGCGCCGGCTGCGGGCACGACTCGATCTCCTCGGCGATCATCCAGGCGGTGTTCGAACTCAACCTCCCGCCGCACCGGATCGCCAAGCTCTCCGGCATCGGCTGCTCGTCGAAGACCCCGGACTATTTCCTGGGCGCCGGCCACGGGTTCAATACCGTGCATGGTCGCATGCCCTCGGTGCTCACCGGCGCAAATCTCGCCAACAAGGACCTGATCTATCTGGGCGTCTCCGGCGACGGCGACAGCGCCTCCATCGGCCTTGGCCAGTTCGCCCATGCCGTGCGGCGGGGCGTCAACATGCTCTACATCGTCGAGAACAATGGGGTTTACGGCCTGACCAAGGGCCAGTTCTCGGCCACCTCGGACAAGGGCTCGAAATCAAAGAAGGGCGTGGTCAACCACGACGCCGGCATCGACCTCGTGGGCTTGGCCCTGCAGCTCGGCGCCACCTTCGTCGGGCGCTCGTTCAGCGGCGACAAGGACCAGCTGGTGCCGCTGATCAAGGCGGGCCTGGCGCACAAGGGCGCGGCCTTCATCGATTGCATCAGCCCTTGCGTGCAGTTCAACAACCACGACGGTTCGACCAAGAGCTTTGACTATGTCCGCGAACACAACGAGGCGGTGAACCGGCTGGACGTGGTCACCCCGCGCGACCCCATTCACGTGAACTACGCGCCGGGCAGTACGGTGAAGGTGGCCCAACACGACGGCAGCGTGCTGTCGCTGCACAAGCTGGCCGAGCTCTACAATCCCAACAACCGCGCCCAGGCGCTGGGCTACCTGCAGGCCCGCCAGGCGCGGGGCCAGGTCGTCACCGGCCTGCTCTACATCGACCCGGACGCGGCCGACCTGCACGATGCGCTGGAGACCGTCGACAGGCCGCTGAACGAGTTGGGCGGACCCGAGCTTGTGCCCGGCTCCAAGGCGCTGGACGCCATCAACGCCGGCCTCCGCTAGGCGAGATCTCCGGCGGATGCACGGTCCGGAAACCAAGGTTCTGTAAGAGGGCCGGGTCCCTGGAGACCCAGCCATGCCCCGCGTCACCCCCGTCATCGGCGCCCTGGCCGCAGCGGCCGTCGCCTTCGCCACCGGACCGTCCCAGGCCCAGACCGCCAGCGACAGCCAGCGCCGGTTCGCCGACGCCTTCGTGGCCGCTCTCGATTCCCGGCAGGCGGCGCGGCTGCGTGCCCTGGTGCATCCGGCGACCCTGGCCTGCGAGGCGGGCCCGGCGCGCGACTATGTCGAGGCGATGTTCTCGCGCGTGATGCAGGACGGCGCGCGGTTCGGGCCGGCCTACAGCATTCATCAGATCGTGCCGATGGACGACGCTGCGTCGGGGAGTCCCGATTTTCCGTTTCCCGCTGAGCCCAGCTATCGGATGCAGATCGATTCCGAGACGCCCGGACGGCCGATGGCGATGAACGTCTGGCTCGCGCCGGCCGGGGACGGATGGCTCGCGGTCTATCCATGCCCAACCGCGGCGGGCATGAAGACCTTCCGGGAAAACCAGAGACGACCTCTGCACGGTTCAGAAACCAAGGTTCGATAAGCCTGACCGAACCTTTGGAGGGTTGGTCATGGCGATCAGGGCGCACCGGGGACAGCAGGCACGCGGCCGGTTTGTCCGTCTTCCGCGCAGCTTGGCCCGGATCACCGGCGTCAGCGCAGCGGTCTTTATCTCGCTGCAGGCCGCTGGATCGGCCTCGGCCCAGGCGACGGACCCCGGCGCGCAGCAGTTCGCCAAGGCCTTCATGGCGGCGATCCGTTCGCACGATCCGGCCAAGGTGCGCGCGCTGGAACACCCGGCTAGCCGCTCCTGTATCGACGACCGGACCCGCCCCTACTTTGACTGGGGTGTCGCCAACGACCTTGAGACGGGCGCGATGACCAGAGGGCCTTATCGGGTCACGCGGTTTGGCGCGGTGGCTTCACCGGCGCCGCTGGGCTTCCTGCCGCCCGGCGATTTTAGCTACCCGGTCAGGCCGACGCACGAAATCCAGATCGACACCCAATCCGGCGAACGCCAACAGGTCTTGCTGGTGCGCGAACTGGCGCGGGTGAACGGCGTCTGGTTCCTGGTCGACCCCTGCCCGAACGCTGAGGGGCTGAAATTCTTCGCCGAGCAGAAGGCCTTGGGCGACAAACAGCGGGCGGAAAGCCTGCGGCTGCTGGCCGCCATGCCCGAGCCGTTGCGCCGGGAACTCAGCGGGATGCTGGCGCAGGGTCAGACGATCACCGCCGCGCACCGCTATCAGGCCGCGACCGGCGCCGACCTGACGACCGCGGTTGGTGTCGTGAGCGAGCTGCGCAAGGCGGACTGAAGCCTAGGCCGTTGACGAAGCGCACGCCTCGCGCCTAAGACCCTGGCACTCTTTGGGGAGTAGCCGGCCTCGCGTACCAGAGGCGCGCGCGTCAACACAATTGGCTCAGTCACTGCGGTGGGGCCATGGCGCGGGCAGTCAGTCGGACTTGGCGAGACCATGGTGTTCGGCGTTCGCACCGGGGTTGGGCGAGGGCGTCGATCCCTTGGCTCGTGCGCCCGACCCCTGAAGCGACCTGATGAACCCGCTGATCCCGACTGTCGCCCTGCTGCTGGGCTCCGCCGTGGTGATCTACCTGGCCTGCGAGTACTTCGTGAACGGCGTCGAATGGGTGGGCCGCAAGTTCGCGGTCGGCCAGCAGGCGACCGGCTCGATCCTGGCGGCGTTCGGCACGGCCCTGCCGGAGAGCGTGGTGACCTTCGTGGCGGTCGCGTTTGGGGCGAGCGCCGCCCAGAAGCAGATCGGGGTCGGCGCCGCCCTGGGCGGGCCGCTGGCGCTCTCGACCATCGCCTACGCCACCGTGGGACTGACGCTCATCCTCTGCCGCACGAAGCTGCCGAAGACCGCGGCGGTGCGCGCCGACTTCAAGCGGCTCAGCCGGGACCAGGGCTGGTTCCTGGTGATCTTCGCCGCGAAGATCGCCCTGGGCCTGGTGGCGTTCACGGCGAAACCCTGGCTAGGGGCGCTCTTCCTGGCGGCCTACGGCGCCTACTTCTGGAAGGAGATGCGCGGCGAGACGGAGGCGGAGGACCATGAGCTCGAGCGGCTGAAGCTCAGGCCGCGGCAGGACATTCCGCCGACCTGGGCCGCCGTGGTCCAGACCCTCGTCGCGTTGGGGGTGATCTTCCTGGCGTCGCGGCTCTTCGTCCTGCAGCTCGACAGGCTGAGCCCGGCGCTCGGGATCAAGCCGCAACTTCTGGCCCTGCTGGTCAGTCCGATCGCCACCGAGTTGCCGGAGACGCTGAACGCCGTGATCTGGGTGCGGCAGGGCAAGCATCGGCTGGCGCTGGCCAACATCTCCGGCGCCATGATGATCCAGGCGACCGTGCCCACCGCCTTCGGCCTCTTCTTCACGCCCTGGGTCCTCGATCGTTCGCTGCTGGTGGGCGCCGCGGTCACGGCGCTCGCGGTGGCGGCGATGTTCGTGGCCTTCCGTCGCGGGTTCATCTCCCGAGGCTTCCTGGCGGCGATGGCGGGGTTCTACGGACTGTTCGCCATCGTGGTGGCGGCGTTCCGCCTGGGATAGCCGCTCGTGCGTATCCCCCTGGAGGCGAGTTGGGTTGACAGGGCGATCCGCGCCGCCCGTTAGTGACCTACGGGCGGTTGTCATGGCTCGCCCTGGAGGCCGACGCATGCGTATGACGTTCCACTCCGCGGCGATCGCCGCCGTACTCCTGTTGAGCGCCGGCGCGGCCAGCGCTGCGGTGGAGACCATCACCTTCGAGGAACCGGGCCTCACCGCCATGGTCAATTCGCCGGGCGCGGTGGTGCCGGTCGGCGCGCAGCTCTCGAACCAGTTCCTGGATACCCTGGGCGCGAGCTTCAGCTCCGGGTCGGCCTTCGTGGCCGTGGTCGACCATGGCTTTCCGAGCCTGACGCCCAGCCCGCCCAATATCATCGGCGGGACGACGGCGGACGGGCGGCTCGACTATTCGTCACTGATCCGCGTGGCTTTCTTCGATCCCGGCAACACCGCCAACCTGGCCACCACCGACCACGTGAAGGTGCTGGGCGACCTGTTCGGCCTGGGCTCGGGTACGGCGACGCTGAACGCCTACGACCGCTTCGGCGCCCTGCTGGGCTCGGTCACCGACAGCGACAACAAGCCGTTGGGCCAGGGTCCTGTGCTGCAGCTCGATATCGCCGGCATCCAGTCGGTGACCTTCAGCGGCACGTCGGGCACCGTCGGCTTCGACAACTTCGAGTTCGACAGCGTGACGCCCGTCGCGGGCGGCGTGCCCGAGCCGGCCGCCTGGAGCCTGATGATCGCGGGCTTCGGCCTGGCCGGGGTGGCGCTGCGCCGCCGCCGGACGGTCGTCGCAGCTTAGGCGTCACGGCTGGCCTTGCTGGGCCGCCGGTCTGCCTGTCGCATGCGTCGCCCTAATGGGGGCGTGGCCTAAGCCCTCGCCAGTTCACCCACCACGAAGGCGTCCTCGCCGTCGCGGACCAGCCCTTCCAGGACGTCAGGCAGATCGTGCGGGTCGACGATCAGCATCAGCCCCACCCCGCAGTTGAAGGTGCGGCGCATCTCGAACTCGGAGACTCCGCCCACCTCCTGCATCCAGCCGAACACCGGCGGCGGGACCCAGGCGTTCCAGTCGAAGCGTGCCACCAGGCCCTCGGCGATGGCCCGCGGCGGGTTCTCCACCAGGCCGCCGCCGGTGATGTGCGCCAGGCCCTCGATGCGCCCGCCCTTCAAGTGCGGCAGCACGGTCTTCACATAGATGCGTGTCGGCGCGAGCAGGGCCTCGGCGAGCGAGGCGCCATCGTCGTCGAAAGGCGCGGCCGCCTCCCAGGCGAGGCCGGAGCGCTCGACGATACGCCGCACCAGGGAGTAGCCGTTGGAGTGCGGCCCGGAGGAGCCCAGGCCCACGAGGATGTCGCCGGGCTTCTGGCGGTCCATCCGCGGCAGCACCTTGTCGCGCTCGACGGCGCCGACGCAGAAGCCTGCCATGTCGTAGTCACCCGCGGCGTACATGCCCGGCATCTCGGCGGTCTCGCCGCCCACCAGGGCGCAGCCCGCCTGGCGGCAGCCCTCGGCGATGCCGGCCACCACGGCGGCGGCGGCCTCTACATCGAGCTTTCCGGTGGCGTAATAGTCCAGGAACATCAAGGGTTCGGCGCCCTGGGCCAGCAGGTCGTTGACGCACATGGCCACCAGATCGACGCCCACGGTATCGTGGAGTCCGGTTTCGATGGCCACCTTCAGCTTGGTGCCGACGCCGTCGGTGGTGGTGACCAGCAGGGGATCGCCATAGCCCGCAGCCTTGAGGTCGAAGAGCGCGCCGAAACCGCCGAGGGAGGCCTCCGCGCCGGGCCGGCGGGTGGACCTGGCGAGCGGCTTGATGCGCTCCACCAGGGCGGCTCCGGCATCGATGTCGACGCCCGCTTGCGCGTAGGTGAGGCCGTTGGGCCGGTCGGACATGCTACGCCTTTGAAAGAAATGAACCGTGGCGGAAACGGGGCCTTGCAGACTCGGCCCCGCGCGGGGCTATAGCTAATCGATGACGCCGATTACGACCACCGCGGAACTGGCGGTGTTTTGCGACAAGCTCAAGGGCCAGCCGTTCGTCGCCGTGGACACCGAGTTCATGCGCGAGACGACCTATTGGCCGAAGCTGTGCCTGATCCAGGCGGCGGGCGCCAACGGCGTGGAAGCCTGCATCGACCCCCTGGCCGAGGACATGGACTTGGAGCCGTTCCTGGCCATCATGCGCGACGCCTCGATCCTGAAGGTGTTCCACGCCGCGCGGCAGGACGTGGAGATTTTCAACAATCTGAAGGCCATGCCGAAGCCGCTGTTCGATACCCAGGTGGCGGGCATGGCGGCGGGCTTCGGCGAACAGATCGCCTATGACGCCCTGGTCCGCCAGATGTTGAAGATCGAGCTCGACAAGAGCAGTCGGTTCACCGACTGGGCGCGCCGGCCGCTGTCGGACAACCAGCTCACCTATGCGCTGGCCGACGTGACCCACCTGGCGTCGCTCTACCCGATCCTGCAGGAGCGTTTGGCCAAGGAGGGCCGGCTGGGCTGGGTCACCGACGAGATGGCCAACCTCACGGACCCGGCGATCTACGACGTGGAGCCGGAGAATGCCTGGAAGCGCCTAAGGCCCCGCAAGCACACGGCCAAGTATATGGCGGTCTACAGAGCGGTCGCCGCCTGGCGGGAACGCACCGCCCAGACGCGCGACCAGCCGCGCGGCCGAATCCTCAAGGACGAAGCCATTGACGAGATCGCTACCCAGGCGCCGACCGACGCCGACCAGCTCGACCGGCTGCGCTCAGTGCCGAAGGGTTTCTCCGGTTCGCGGTTCGGCCCGGACCTGCTGGCGGCCATCCGCGAGGCGTTGCGCGATCCCGAGGCCTATGCGCCGGTGGTGGAGCGGTCGCGCAGCGCGCCCTCGCCGGCGGCCGGCGCCGTGGTGGAACTCCTCAAGGTGCTGCTGAAGGCTCGGGCGGAGGAGGCGGGCGTCGCCTCGAAGCTGATCGCCACGGTTTCCGACCTGGAGCAGATCGCCAACGACGATGAGAGCGAGAACGCCGCGCTGAAGGGCTGGCGGCGCGAAGCGTTCGGCGAGGACGCCCTGAAGCTGAAACGCGGGGAGCTGGCGCTGGTGCTCGACGGCGCCCGCGTGCGGGTGGTCGAGGTCCGCCGAGCGCCGAAGGCGGTCACCGCGGACTGATCCGCAGCCGAGCCCATGGTTCCTGAGGATAAGGGCGCGGCGTTGATTTCGCGGGGGTTCTGATGGCCTTTTCCGGCTTGTCCACAGGTCGTCCACCGGGCATGCCGGGCTCCGTTCACAGCCGCGTCCGGCCGGGCGCTTGTACCCCGGGCGGATCGGCGCAATTCTGAACTTGCCGAGAGGGACTGCGGCGCGGCGGACCGGGTGACCGGGACGGAAGCGGGCGGGAGGCTTCCGGGGGCGAAGGGATCAGGGGTAACCCGGACTTCTTCCATCTCCGGGGGCAACGAGGACGGTCTTGAACTGAACTGGGGCGACCCAGTGACGCTGAAAGCCCCCTCGACCTTGAAGGCTCAGATCCCCCAACGGATCTGGTTCAGAGGGCGGTGTTCCGGGCGACCGGGGCGCCGCCCTCTTGCTATGCGCGCTCGCGGGCGGTCAGTCCCACCTCGCTAGGATCGGCCTCGTTGAGCAGCGGCTCTTTGGCCAGGTAGCGGCGCAGGTTTTCCAGGAAGAGCGCGTCGCCGCGGGCGAGGTTGCCGTCGCCGGAATTGGAGGTGTGGGCGCTGACCCGCACCTTCGGGTGATCCCAGAACCAGCTGTCAGCCGGCAGGGGCTCCGTCTGGAAGACGTCGAGGACGGCGTGAGCCGGCTGGTCGCGGTCGAGGCCCGCCCTCAGGGCCTCCTCGTCGACAAGGCCGCCGCGGCCGATGTTGATCAGGATCGCGCCGGGTTTCATGGCCCGGAAGAACGCCTCGTCGCACAGGTCACGGGTCTCGTCGTTCAGCGCGCAGGCCAGCACCACAACGTCGGCCTGTGGCAGCTCGGCGTGCATGTCCTTCAGCGTGATGACCTGGTCAGCCAGCTCGCCGTCCGCCGCGGGGCTGCGGCGCACGACGGTAAGATGCACGCCGAAGGGTTTGATGCGTCTGGCGATTTCGTGACCGATGTTGCCGAAGCCAGCCATCAGCCAGCGCGTGTGGCCCAGCTCGTGGTAGGGCGTAGTCTTCCACTCGTGCCGGGCCTGCAGGTCGGCCTGGGCCTGGATCGGAACCTGCAGGCTGAGCGCGTGGGCGACCACATATTCGGCGATGGGCGTGGCCTGGGCGCTGGACTTTGACAGCCGCACACCCTTTTCCAGGATGTTCCGGAAGATCGGATTGTCGATGCCCGCGGCCATGATCTGGGTCCAGCGCGGGGCCTCGGCCTTCATCAGGCGGCCATAGAGGGCGCCGAGAGTTCCCGAGGCGTAGCTGTCGAGGCTGAGCCAGACCACCTCCGGGTCGATGGCGTCCTTTTCGATGGGCTGGCCGGCGAGTTCGTAGGCCTCGGCGGTGACCGCCGTGACGATCTGCGCTTCGGGGACGATCGCGGCCACGTGCTCGGCGACGCGGTCGGAGGCGGCCTTGGTCATCAGGATCTGCATGGGCCTCAGCCGAGCTCGAGTTTCAGTTTCAGCGCCGAGGCGAGCGTCTGGGCCCGCTTGGCGGTCTGCTCGCCCAATAGCATGTCCTCCCAGCCGGCGGCGGCGGTGAGCGCCAGACGCTCGTCATGGATCGCCAGGCTGGACTTCTCCAGCAGGCGCGGGTTGCGGCCGGAGAGGTCGCAGCCGAGGCGCACCGCCGCCCCCAGCGCGCGCGCCCGTTGACGGCGCTCGGCCCCGATCACCCGGGCGACGGTGTCGGCCTCCGGCGGATTGGGCGAGGCGGTATGGCGGGCGAAGACGACGCTGGCCAGGAAGGCGCGCTCCGGGTGGGTCATACCCGCGATCGGCGCCCGCAGCACCTGCTCGAAGGCGATGTCGGCCCGGTGGTCGGGGTGCAGCCGAGCGCCGAGGTCGGCCAGGCGGCAGGCGGCCGACAGAAGCACCGGGTCGCGCTCGGCGAAGACCGGGGCCAGCTTCTCGAAGGCCGGCGCCAGCCAGGCCTCCAGCGCGCCGCCCAGGTCGGCCGCCGCGCCGCGCGACGCGGTCAGCGCCTCGCACCCCTCGATCAGGGGGTCGCGCCGGCGGGTCTCGGGATCCATGGCCTCCAGCAGCAGGCCCTCGCGCACGCCGAAGGCCGAGATGATCACCCGTTCGACCTCCAGCCGCTCGATCAGCGCCTCCAGGACGATGGCCGAATAGGGGAGGGTCTCGATCCGCTTCTTCGACAGCCCCTGCATGCGGTCCAGGGAGGCGCGGGACTGCCGGGCCACAAGGCGCGACACCGCCAGCGCGTCGGCCCGGCTCATCTCGTACTGATGGGCCACGTGCAGGGGATAGTCGGCCAGCTCCATGTGGAAGAGGGCGAGGTTGCGCCACGCGCCGCCCACGGCGTGGAAGTGCCGCGTCGCGAAGCGGTTGGCGTGGGGGCTGAGCGCGGCCTCGACGAGGCGGCGAATCCGGTCGGCGTCAAGCTGGCGGGGCGCCCCCAGCGCGAACGGGCCAAGCGGCAGGGTCGCCCCGCCCTCCGGCGCGGCGCCGTTGAGCCGCAGCAGCTCCAGGCTGGACCCACCCAGGTCGCCCACCACGCCCTCGGCGTCCGGCTGGCCGGCGATGACGCCGAGCGCGGCGTAGCGGGCTTCTTCCTCGCCGGTGAGTACGCGGACCGACAGGCCGGTTTCGTCGCGGACGCGTTTCAGGAAGGCCGGGCCGTCGGCGGCCTCGCGCACCGCAGCGGTGGCCGCGGCGGTGACCTCCTCCGCCCGCCAGCCGTCCAGCAGGGCGCGGAACCGGCGAAGAGCGGTGATCGCCACCTCCACGCCCTCCGGCGACAGCCGGCCCGTGGCGGGCAAGTCGCGGCCGAGGCCGGCCAGCGCCTTTTCATTGTAGACGGTCCAGATGGCCCGGCCGTCCAGCCGGTAGATCACCAGACGGACCGAGTTCGACCCGACGTCGATGACGGCGGCCTGCCTGGAGGGGGGCCCGCTATCCCCGCGAGGCCACATGATCGATCGCGCGCGGCATGTCCTTCACCTTCTGCCCTCTACCCGAAAGGCTGGGGTTGGTCATGAAATACTCGTGCGCGGAGAAGGCGCTGGGATGATCCCAGGACGGGTCGCGGTGGTAGTGGCCGCTCTCGTCGAGGGCCCAGCTCTGGGCTTCGTCCTTCAGGTTGGCCAGCATGATCTGTTGCAGCACCTGCTGGTGGACGGTGGGGTTCTCGATGGGCGTCAGGCACTCGACGCGGCGGTCGAGGTTGCGCGGCATCCAGTCGGCGGACGAGATGAACACGCGGGCCTCCGACGACGGCAGCGGCGCGCCGTTGGCGAAGGCCACGATGCGCCCGTGCTCCAGGAAGCGGCCGACGATGGATTTCACCCGGATGTTCTCGGAGAGGCCCGGCAGGCCCGGGCGCAGGCAGCAGATGCCGCGCACCACCAGGTCGATCTCCACGCCGGCCTGGCTGGCCGCGTAGAGGGCGTCGATGATCTCGGGGTCCACCAGCGAGTTGAGCTTGGCCCAGATGCCGGCCGGCCGGCCCTCCAGGGCGTGGGTCGCCTCGCGGGCGATCAGGTCCAGCAGGTCGCGCTTCATGGTGACCGGCGAGAAGGAGAGCTTCTCCAGGCCCTCGGGCTGGGCGTAGCCGGTGACGTAGTTGAACAGCCGCGCGCTATCGCGGCCCAGGGCCGGATCGGTCGTGAACAGGGAAAGATCGGTATAGAAGCGCGCGGTGATCGGGTGGTAGTTGCCGGTCCCGAAGTGGCAGTAGGTGCGCAGCACGTCACCCTCGCGCCGCACCACGGTCGAGAGCTTGGCGTGCGTCTTGTACTCCACGAAGCCGAAGACGATGTGCACGCCGGCCCGTTCGAGGTCGCGGGCCCACTTGAGGTTCGCAGCCTCGTCGAAACGGGCCTTGATCTCCACCACCGCGGTGACGTTCTTGCCGGCCTCCGCCGCCTCGATCAGGGCCGCCACGATCGGGCTGTCGTGGCTGGTGCGGTAGAGAGTCTGCTTGATGGCCAGCACATTGGGGTCGCGGGCAGCCTGCCTGAGGAACTGCACCACCACGTCGAAGCTCTCGAAGGGGTGGTGGACCAGGATGTCCTTTTCGCGGATCGCCGCGAAGCAGTCGCCGCCGTGGTCGCGGATGCGTTCGGGGAAGCGCGGCTCGAACGGCTTGAACTTGAGGTCCGGCCGGTCGGCGGGGATCAGCTGGTTGAGCTCGTCGAGGCCGAGCAGGCCGTCGATCTGGATGATGTCCTGCGTCTCGGCGTGCAGGCTCGAGCAGATGAAGCCCTGCAGTTCCTCCGGCATGGAAGCGTCGATCTCGACCCGGACCACAGTGCCGAGGCGCCGCTGCTTCAGCGCCAGCTCGAACTCGCGGACGAGGTCCTCGGCCTCTTCCTCGATCTCCACGTCGCTATCGCGGATCAGGCGGAAGACGCCCTGCGCCTGGATCTCGCAGCCGGGGAACAGGTGGTCCAGGAACAGGCTGACCAGGGCCTCCAGGGAGACGAAGCGGCGCTCGGCCTTGCGCCGGCCGGTGCGCTGGGCGGGCAGTTCCCAGAAGCGGGCGACCTGCGCCGGGATCGGCACCAGGGCGTAGAGCAGCCGCCCGTCCGCCAGCCGCCGCAGCTTCAGCACCAGGGAGAAGGCGAGGTTGGGGATGAACGGAAACGGGTGCGCCGGGTCGATGGCGAGCGGCGTCAGCACCGGGAAAAGCTGCGAGACGAAGGGCTCTTCCAGCGCATCCAGCTCGGCGTTGGTGACGTCGCCGGCCTGCACCAGGCTCAGGCCTTCGTCCTTCAGCTCCTCGCAAAGCTCGCGCCAGCGGGTCTGCTGGTCGCTCATCAAGACGGCGGCTTCGGCGTTCACCCGTTCCAGCTGTTCGGCGGGTGTCAGGCCGTCCTGGCTGGTCACCCGCACGCCTTCGCGCACCTGGGCGCGCAGGCCGGCGACGCGGACCATGTAGAATTCGTCGAGGTTGTTGGCGCTGATCGCCAGGAAGCGCAGCCGCTCCAGAAGCGGATGGCGCGGGTTCTTGCTTTCGTCGAGCACGCGGCGGTTGAAGGCCAGCCACGAGAGCTCCCGGTTGAAGAACCGCGCCGGCGAGGCGGCGAGCTCCTCGTTCCAGGCCAGTGGCGCGCGGGGAACCTCGTTCGCAGCTTGGGCGGCGATCGGTTCGGCGAGGCTCATCTGAGCGGGCTCCGGCAGCGACTAGGGCGGCGGGATTTTGAGCGCCGCTTGTGACGGCTTCAAGTCATCCCTCGAAAAGGTCAAGATTTTCGATATCGCCTTCCAGGATTTCGCGGGCCAGGACCCGGGAAATCGGCCGCATCTGGCCGTCTTCGGTTTCATCGAGACGCCGCACGATCTCTTGCGCGCCCGGAATCGACCTTTCCATGCGCCGCAGGAGGTAAGGATAGACATCATCATGCGGACGAATGTTCCGCTCACGGAAGAATTTCTCGAGCACGCCCCCCAGCACCTGGTCGTCCGGGGGCGCTATCTCGGCCACAAGCAGGGCGTTGAGCCGCGAGCGCAGATCGGGAAGCTCCGCGGGCCAGGTCGCGGGCGGCTTCCGCGCGGTGAGCAGCAGGCTCGCGCCGTCCTGGGCCGCCAGGTTGATCAGGTGGAACAAGGTCTCGGCGTCGACGCCCTGGTCGACGTCCTCCAGCAGGGCCGGGCGGCCGGCGGCGGCGGCGAGGTCGGGGCCGGCGCGGTCGAGGACCGCCGCCTTGACGCTCGCCGCCCAGGCGCGGGCGAGGTGCGTCTTGCCGACCCCCTCGGGCCCGACCAGAACCAGAGCGCCGCCCGGCCAGCGCGGCCAGGCGTCGAGCGCGGCGACCGCCTCGGCGTTGGACGCGCCGTGCACGAAGGCTTCGCGGGTGTCGGCCGCGGGCCTGCGCAGGCTAAGTCGAAGCTGACGGGCCATTCGCCCTGGATCCTGGCCTTGCCGTCCTAGAGGGTCTGTTTGACCGCCCTGGCCGCGCCGCCGACCACCACCGTCCAGCCCTCAGGCTTCAGCAGTTCGATGGGCGAAAAGCGAACCTTGTAGTCCATCTTCTCCGAGCCCCGCACCCAGTAGCCGAGATAGACGTAAGGCAGGCCGGTCAGGCATGCCTGCACCACGTGGTCCAGGATCACAAAGGACCCTAGGCTGCGCCGGGGCTGGTTGGGGTCGTAGAAGCTGTAGACCAGGGACAGGCCGTCGCTCATCACGTCCACCAGGGCGCAGGCCACCAGGTCGCCTGCCCCCACGCTCTTGGCGCCGCCTTCCGCGGGGCGGGTGCGGTATTCGATGATGTGGGTGCGGACCGCGGTGTCCTCGACCATGGCCACGTAGTCGGGCCAGGTCATCTCCGCCATGCCGCCGTCGGCGTGGCGGGTGGTGAGGTAGCGGCGAAGCAGGTCGAACTGCTCCATGGTGGCCTCCGCCTCGACGAGGTGGCGCTCCAGGTCCTCGTTGCGGGCGATCGCCTTCCGTTCGGAGCGTGAGAAGACATAGTCCGCCGCGGGGATGCGCGCCGAGATACAGGCCGTGCAGGCCTCGCAGGCCGGGCGGTAGGCGATGTTCTGCGAGCGGCGGAAACCCACCTGGGTCAGGCTGTCGTTGACGCTCGCGCCATCGGACAGCGGCAGGTGGGCGAACACCTTCCGCTCATAGCGTTCCGGGAGATAGGGGCACGGCGACGGGGCGGTCAGGAAGAACCTGAGCTGTCGGGACGGAAAATGCTGCGTCACGGAGTTGCAGTCGCCTTCATAACCGGTGCGCGTCGGCGGCGATTAGGCGTCATGGCGCGGCCCGGCGCAAGGCCTGTCGCGGCGCCTCGGACTAAGGGCCGCGGTCGGGTGGCAGGACCGGAGCCTCGCGCAGCAAGACGATGGCGATCCGCCGGTTGCCGGGCAGGGTGGGATCGTCCGGATAGAGCGGGTCCTTCGTCGCCTTGCCGCTCACCTGATAGACGCGGTCGTCGTCGACGCCGGCGCTTTCGAGGATGTTGCGCGAAACGTCGGCCCGGGCCTGCGACAGGGGCCAGTCGCCCTTGGCCGTGCCGCCCCTGCCGCCGGCGGTGGCGCTGGTGTGGCCGTAGATGCTGATGCGGTTGGGCAGCTGGTTGATGATCTTGGCGACGGCGCGGAGCAGCACCTTGGCGCGGTCGTTGGGCGTGGCGGTGCCTTCGTTGAACATCGAGCGGCCTTCCTGGTCCACCAGCTGGATGCGCAGGCCCTCCGGCGTCTGGTCGATGATGATGTTCTTGGAGAGTTCAGCGAGCTCCGGCATGTCCTGCAGCGCCTGGCGCAGGGACTGGGCGGCGGAGGCGAAGGCCGCGGCCTCGCGCCGGGCCTGGTCGAGCTTGGCCTGGTCGAGGCCCTGCTGGTCGCTGTTGGTCCTGGCCGCGTCCTTCGAGCGGCCGTCGTCCGGATGCCTCGAGTCGGGGCTGGCGTCCTGGACGATGGATTGGGAGCCGTTCTGCTTGGCCCCGTCGTTGCCGAGCGCCGTGCCGGCCAGGATGCCGCCGGCTCCCGACGTGGTCTCCGAGACGCTGGCGGGCGCGAAGTAGTCGGCGATGCCGCGCTTCTGCTCCGGCGAGGTGGTGTTGATCAGCCACATCAGCAGGAAGAAGGCCATCATCGCGGTCACAAAGTCGGCGTAGGCGACCTTCCAGGCGCCCCCGTGGTGTCCGGCGCCCCCGCCGCGCTTGATGCGCTTGATGATGATCGGCCGTTCGCCGCTCACCGACATGGTCCGCCCCGGTCTTGCCTGTTACGAGGGACGGAAAGTGCGCAGGCTCCCGTTAAGATGCCGTTGCGCGGAAGGTTAAAGGAGCTTCACGGATGAAGGTGGCGTTCGCCGGACTGGGCGTGATGGGGTTCCCCATGGCGGGGCATCTCGCCAAGGCCGGCCACGAGATGGCGGTCTATAACCGAAGCCCGGACAAGGCCGCCCGCTGGGTGGCGGCGCATGGCGGCCGCGCCGGGTCAACGACGGCGGAGGCGGCGGCGGACGCCGAGGTCTTCCTGCTCTGCGTCGGCAACGACGGCGACGTGCGCCAGGTGGTGGCCGAGGCCCTGCCTGCGCTGGCTCCCGGCGCGGTGGTGGTGGACCACACCACGACCTCGGCGGTGGTGGCCCGCGAGATGGCCGAGCTGGCCGGCAAGGACGGCCGCGCCTTCGTGGATGCGCCGGTGTCCGGCGGCCAGGCCGGCGCGGAGAACGGCCAGCTCACCATCATGTGCGGCGGGGCCCCGGAGGCCTTCGCCAGGATCGAGCCGCTGGTGGCCGCCTATGCCAAGGCGACCAAGCTGATGGGGCCGTCCGGCTCGGGCCAGCTGGCCAAGATGGTCAACCAGATCTGCATCGCCGGCGTGGTGCAGGGGCTGGCCGAGGGGCTGCATTTCGCCCGGCGCGCGGGCCTCGACCCGCAGCTGGTCTATGACGCCATCTCCAAGGGCGCGGCTCAGTCCTGGCAGATGGACAACCGCTGGAAGACCATGGCCGAGGGCAAGTTCGACTTCGGCTTCGCCGTCGACTGGATGCGCAAGGACCTCGGCCTGCTGCTCGACGAGGCGGGGCGCAACGGTGCGCAGCTCGACATGACCGCCATGGTCGACGGCTTCTATGCCGACGTGCAGAAACTCGGCGGCCGGCGCTGGGACACCTCCAGCCTGGTGGCGCGCCTGGAGAAGCCGGCTTGATCCTCGAGACGGACCGCCTGGCCCTGCACGAACTCACCGAGACCGACGCGCCGTTCATCCTGGAACTGCTCACCAGCCGAGGCTTCCAGGAGAACATCGGCGACCGCGGCGTCCGTGACCTGGAGGGCGCCCGGGGCTACATCGAGCGTGCGCGCGCGGGCTACGCCGCCAACGGCTTCGGGCTCTGGCGGGCCGATCTGAAGGGCGCCGAGCCGGCGGGCCTTGCGGGCCTGGTCAAGCGCGAGGGGCTCGACCATCCCGACGTCGGTTACGCCTTCCTGGAGCCCTTCTGGGGCCGTGGCCTCGCCTCGGAGGCGGCCGCGGCGAGCCTCGCCTACGGGCGCGAAAAGCTCGGGCTTTCGACGATCGTCGCGATCACCAAGCCGGAGAATCTGGGTTCCATCGCTGTCTTGGTGAAGATCGGCATGAAGGACGCCGGCACGATCCGGCTGCCCGGCGCCGATGGCGACAGCCGCTATTTCACCACCTGAGGCCGCATGACGATCGCCATGCGCCGGATCGTCGCCAATGGCTTCACCTTCGCGGTGGACGAGGCGGGTGAGGGCGAGCGGCTGGCGCTGTGCCTGCACGGCTTCCCGGAGAGCCGGTTCTCCTGGCGCTACCAGCTGCCGATGCTGGCGGACATGGGCTACCGCGCCTGGGCGCCGGACCTCAGGGGCTATGGAGAGACGGAGCCGAAGCCTGGGGCGGTCTCTGACTATCTGATCGACCGGCTGATGGAGGATGTCGCCGCCCTGATCGACGCCAGCGGGGCTGCGACCGTCACCTTGATCGGCCACGACTGGGGCGCGGGGTTGGCCTGGACCTTCGCCGCCAACCGGGTGCGGCGGCTGGAGCGCTTGGTGATCATGAACCTGCCGCACCCGGCGGTGATAAGCGCCCATCTGCGCCGCTCGTGGGCCCAGTTGAGGAAGTCCTGGTACATGTTCTTCTTCCAGCTTCCCGGCCTGCCGGAGCGGGCGATGACCGCAAAGGGCGCGCGGGCCATCCGCAACGCCTTCCACGGCATGGCCGTCGACAAGTCGAGCTTCACGCCCGAGGTGCTCGACCGCTACGCCGCCGACGCCCAGCGGCCTGGGGCGATGCGGGGCATGATCAACTGGTACCGCGCGGCGCTGCGCCTGCAGGGCAAGCTCGCGGGGCCCTGGGAGGTGATCGAGACGCCGACGCTGATCATCTGGGGCGAGGAGGACGCGGCTCTGGGGATCGAGTTGCTGGAGGGGACGGACGCCTACGTGGGCGACCTGACCGTCAAGCGCCTGCCGGGCGTCTCGCACTGGGTGCAGCAGGAAGCGCCGGAAAAGGTCAACGCCATCCTGTCCGCCTGGCTCGCCGCGGGGCGTCCCGGATGACAGCGGGCCGGACCTCGACGATCATGGTCACAGGCAAGAGCGAGGCGGTGCGATGGGACGGCAAACGCGGGTTCTGACAGGCGGCATCTATTTCGGGGAGGGCCCGCGCTGGCGTGACGACCGGCTATGGTTCAGCGACTTCTACGCCCATGCCGTGAAGTCCGTGTCGCTCTCGGGCGACCTGCGAACCGAGTTCGAGATCGACGACCAGCCCTCCGGCCTGGGCTGGACGCCTGATGGGTCCCTGCTGGTGGTCTCGATGACCAAACGCCAGGTGCTGAAGCGTTCGCCAGACGGCAATGTCGGCATCCACGCCGACCTCGGCCATATCGCGAGCTTCCACTGCAATGACATGGTGGTGGACGCGCAGGGCGGGGCCTACGTCGGCAACTTCGGCTTCGACCTCGACGCCGCCATCACGGCGCGCGGCGTGCCGGATGTGCTGGCGAACCATCCCACCGCCAAGCTCGCCTACGTGTCTCCGGACGGGCAGACGCGGGTGGCGGCGGAGGACATGCACTTCCCCAACGGACCGGTGATCACCCCCGACGGCAAGACGCTGATCGTGGGAGAGACGCTTGCCGGCGTTCTCACCGCCTTCGACATCGGCGCGAACGGCGACCTCTCCAACCGCCGGGTCTGGGCGCCGACCAGCCCGGCCGTCCCCGACGGCATCTGCCTGGACGCCGAGGGCGCCATCTGGGTCGCCAACCCCATCGCGCCGCAATGTGTGCGGATCGCGCAGGGTGGCCAGGTGCTGGAGTCCATCGAGACTGGCGGCCAGCCCTGCTACGCCTGCATGTTGGGCGGCGAGGACGGCAACACCCTGTTCATGGTGACGGCCAACAGCTCCGACCATGGGGCGGCGGCGAGCGCCCAGACCGGCAAGATCCTGGTGGCGACGGTGGACAGCCCACGGGCGGGCCGGCCCTAGCCGGCTACCTCCAGCACGAGGGCCTTCATCTCCGCCGCTGTCCTGGCCCAGGTGAAGCGGCTCAACATCGCCGCGCCGCGCAGGCCGCGCTCGCGAGCCTCCTGGCGGTGGGCGTAGACCCGCTCCAGGGTCTCCACCAGCTCGTCGACGTCGCTCTCGCCCCAGCCCTCGACGCCTTCGGAACGGCCCTCGCGGCCCTCCAGCGCCCCCTGCTGGACCAGCGGAAAGCAGTTGTCGTCCTCGATCAGGTCGATGTGGCCGGTGTTGCGCGACAGGATGGTGGGCACGCCGCAGGCCATGCACTCCATGGCCACCAGGTTGGTGCCGCCTTCGGCGCGGTTGGGGAAGATGGCGACGTCCATCTCCCGCAGCACCGGCGGCAGCTGGGCGTTGGGGATCACGCCGAGGTCGAGGAAGGCCGTGGGGGCGATGCCGTTGGCGGCGATCCAGCCGGCGACGTCGACGCCGCCGGCGTCGTCCAGCGGAGCGGGCTCGGCGATGGCGGCGTCGTTGATGGTGCGCGCGTACTGCGGCCAGAAATTGTGCCAGGCGACCGCCAGGATCGCGTCCGCATGCCGTTCGGCGAACCGCCGGAAGGCGGCGACCGCGATGTCCTGCCCCTTGCGCCGCTCCAGCTTGCCGCCGCTGAACACCAGGAAGCGGTCGCCCATCAGCTTCTGGGCGGGGGCCGGGTGAAAGAGGGTCGGGTCGATCCCCTGGATCACGGTGCGGACGTTGGTGAGCCCGTGGGCCCGCAGCACCTCCGCGTTCCAGGTCGAGCCGGTGACCACCAGCGGATAGGACGCGGCGCGGGCGATGGCGTCAGGCGGGACCTGGGTGGTCTCGAAGAAGGTCGCGGCGATGGAGGGCTTGCCCTGCAGGCGCACGCTGTGGGCGGATTTCCTGGGCTCGAAGCGTTCGTCGAACTGGCCGATGACCGGCGCGCTGACGGTGGCGTGGCCGCCGGTGAACTGCGCCAGCTCCTTCTGGAAGGTGAGGGACGACCGTACGAACGGCTCCAGCAGCCGCAGGCGCAGCGGGTCGACGGCCAGGTTCTCGGGCAGCAGGGATTGGGCGGTGATCGGCGCCAGGTCCGGATCGGCGCTCCAGTTCAGGGCCAGGTTCAGGCCGTAGACGCCCCAGCCGGTGAAGGTGGAGACCTGCCAGTTGATATAGACCGATCGCCGGCTCATGGCCTCAGGCGGCCGGCGCGGGATCGGCGCCGCGGAGCAGGGCCTCGAAATAGGCGATGGTCTTGGCAAGCCCGGTCTCGAGGTCGGTGGTCGGCCGCCAGTCGAGGGTCCGCTCGGCGAGCCCGATGTCCGGCTGGCGCTGGCGAGGGTCGTCCTGCGGCAGGGGTTTCTCGACGATGGCCGAGGCGCTGCCGGTCACATCGATCACCCTCTCGGCGAGCGCCCGCATGGAGCATTCGACGGGGTTGCCCAGGTTGATCGGGCCGGTGACCGCTGACGGCGTCTCCATCAGCCGCACCAGGCCGCCCACCAGGTCGTCGACGTAGCAGAAGGATCGCGTCTGGCTGCCGTCGCCGTAGAGCGTGATCGGCTCGCCCTTCAGCGCCTGGACCACGAAGTTGGACACGACGCGGCCGTCGTTGGCGTGCATGCGCGGGCCATAGGTGTTGAAGATCCGCGCGACCTTGATCTCCAGCCGGTGCTGGCGCCAGTAGTCGAAGAACAGGGTCTCGGCGCAGCGCTTGCCCTCGTCGTAGCAGGAGCGCGGTCCGATGGGATTGACGTTGCCCCAGTAGTCCTCGGTCTGCGGATGGATGATCGGGTCGCCATAGACCTCCGAGGTGGAGGCCTGCAGGATGCGGGCCTTCAGCCGCTTGGCCAGCCCCAGCATGTTGATCGCGCCGTGTACGCTGACCTTGGTCGTCTGCACGGGATCGAACTGGTAGTGCACTGGGCTCGCGGGGCAGGCGAGGTTGTAGATCTGGTCCACCTCGACATAGAGCGGCAGGGTCACGTCGTGGCGCAGCAGCTCGAACCGCGGGTCGCCCAGCAGGTGGGCGACGTTGCCGCGCCGGCCGGTGAAGAAGTTGTCGACGCACAGCACCTCGTCGCCCTGGGCCAGCAGCCGCTCGCAGAGGAACGAGCCGATGAAGCCGGCGCCGCCGGTGACCAGGATCCTGCGGGAGGCGAGGCTCACGCGCCGAGCAGCCTGGCCGCGCGCGGCGCGAAATAGGTGATGACGCCCGCCGCGCCGGCGCGCTTGAAGGCGCCCAGGCTCTCCAGGATGGCGCGTTCCTCGTCGAGCCAGCCGTTCTGGGCGGCGGCCATCAGCATGGCGTACTCGCCGGAGACCTGGAAGGCGAAGGTTGGCATGGAGAAGGCGTCCACCACCTGGCGCACGATGTCGAGGTAGGGCATCCCCGGCTTGACCATGACCATGTCGGCCCCCTCGGCGATGTCCAGGGCGACCTCCCGCAGGGCCTCGGCGTGGTTGGCGCTGTCCATCTGGTAGGTCTTCTTGTCGCCGGGATTCTCAACCGAGCCGGTCCCCAGCTTCCCGGAGCCGATGGCCTCACGGTAGGGCCCGTAGAAGGCCGAGGCGTATTTCGCAGCATAGGACATGATCATCACGTCCTGCAGCCCTTCACGCTCCAGCGCTTGGCGCAGGGCCCCGCAGCGGCCGTCCATCATGTCCGAGGGCGCGAGGATGTCGCAACCGGCCTTGGCCTGCATCAGGCCCTGGGCCACCAGGCGCTCAACGGTGGCGTCGTTGAGGATGCGGCCGTTCTCCACCAGGCCGTCGTGGCCGTGGTCGGTGAAGGGATCCAGCGCCACGTCGCACATGATCCCCACTTCCGGGGCCGCGTCCTTCATCGCCTTCACAGCCTTGGCGATGAGGCCGTTCTCGTCGTGCGCCAGGGAGCCGGCGGCGTCCTTCTTGGCGCCGTCGATATGCGGGAAGACGGCAATGGCCGGGATGCCCAGGGCCCGGGCCTCCTTCGCCGCCGCGCCGCAATCCTTCACCGAAAGCCGGCTGACGCCTGGCATGGAGCCCACCGGGACCTGGCCCTCGCCCTCATGCACCACCAGCGACCAGATCAGGTCCGACGGCGTCAACACCGTCTCGCGGACGAGCCGGCGCACCCAATCCGTCTGGCGCAGGCGGCGCAGGCGCAGGGCGGGGTAGGCGGCGAGGGGGGCTTTGCTCATGGCGGGGCTTTAGGACCGGCGACCTCTGCTGCGCAACCCCTTCGTCCGCTCATCCCCGCGAAGGCGGGGACCCAAGCTGGGTTTAGAATTGCGTACTCCGGGTCGTCGCGAACACCGTATGGGTCCCCGCCTTCGCGGGGATGAGCGGGAATAATGCGATGGCGCCCGAGATTGACAGACCGCCCGAGCCGCGCGACCTCCCAGCCATGGATTTCAACCTCACCGACGACCAGCGGGCCATCGAGGAGGCCGCGCGCGCCTTCGCCGCCGCAGAGCTGGCGCCGCATTCCGCCCGCTGGGACGCCGAGGGCCACTTCCCCGTCGATGTATTGCGCAAGGCCGCCGAACTGGGCTTCGCCGGGCTCTATGTGCAGGAGGACGTAGGCGGCTCGGCGCTCTCCCGTCTGGACGCCTCCATCGTCTTCGAACAGCTCAGCTACGGCGATGTCTCCACCGCCGCTTTCATCTCGATCCACAACATGGCGAGCTGGATGATCGATCGGTTCGGCTCCGACGACCTGCGGCGCCGCTATCTGCCGCGCCTGACCACCATGGAAATGATCGCCTCCTACTGCCTGACCGAGCCGGGCTCCGGCTCGGACGCGGCGGCGCTGGCCACCACGGCGCGGAAGGACGGCGAGCACTATGTGCTGAACGGCTCGAAGGCCTTTATCTCCGGCGCGGGCACGTCCGACGTCTATGTGGTGATGGTGCGCACCGGCGGGGCCGGGCCGAAAGGGATTTCGGCGCTGGTGGTGGAGAAGGACACGCCCGGCCTCTCCTTCGGGGCCCACGAGAAGAAGATGGGCTGGAAGTCGCAGCCCACGGCGCAGGTGAACTTCGACGACTGCCGGGTGCCGGAGGCGAACCGCATCGGCGCGGAAGGCGAGGGGTTCCGCTTCGCCATGGCCGGCCTGGACGGCGGGCGGATCAACATCGCGTCCTGTTCGCTGGGCGGCGCGGGCCTGGCGCTGGACACGGCCAAGCAGCACCTGGAGACCCGCAAGCAGTTCGGCGCCCCGCTGAAGGATTTCCAGGGCCTGCAGTGGCGGCTGGCGGACATGGCCACCGAGCTGGAGGCTGCGCGCCTGATGGTGCGCCGGGCCGCCGATGCGCTCGACAACCGCGACCCTCAGGCGACGAAATATTGCGCCATGGCCAAGCGGCTGGCCACCGACACCGGCTTCGAAGTGGCCAACCAGGCGCTGCAGCTGCACGGCGGCTATGGCTACCTGGCCGACTTCCCGCTGGAGCGGATCGTCCGCGACCTGCGCGTCCACCAGATCCTGGAAGGCACCAACGAGATCATGCGGGTGATCACCGCCCGGGAGCTGTTCCGGCAATGAGCGACGAAGCCGAAGTCCTGACCCGGATCGAAGGCGCGGTCGGCCGGATCACGCTCAACCGGCCGCAGGCGCTGCATGCGCTCACCACCGAGATGTGCCGGCGGATGATCGAGGCGCTGGTCGCCTGGCGACATGACCCAGCGGTGGCGCTGGTGTTGATCGACCATTCCGGCGAGCGGGGCTTCTGCGCCGGCGGCGATATCCGCATGCTGGCGGAGAGCGGCGCCGGCGACGGGCGGCTGGCGCGCGAGTTCTTCTTCACCGAGTACCGGCTGAACACCCTGCTGCACGACTATGAGAAGCCGCTGGTGGCGATCATGGACGGGGTGACCATGGGCGGCGGCGTCGGCCTCTCGCGGCCCTGCCGGTTCCGGGTGGCCACCGAGCGGACCACTTTCGCCATGCCGGAGACCGGCATCGGCCTCTTCCCCGACGTGGGCGGCGGCTGGTTCCTGTCGCGGATGACCGACCACATCGGGCTTTGGCTGGCGCTGACGGGCGCGCGGATCAAGGCGGCCGACTGCCAGCTCGCCGGCATCGCCACCGACTACGTCGAGAGCGCCCGCCTGCGCGAACTGAAGGCCGCGATCGTCGCCGATCCGGGCTCGGTGGAG
>Ga0207695_10001304_pt1 | contig 42363 bp, 38 predicted proteins | sample KBSC54metaG_FD_184354 | JGI IMG/M metagenome (GOLD analysis project Ga0207695, IMG submission 184354) | Corn rhizosphere microbial communities from Kellogg Biological Station, Michigan, USA - KBS C5-4 metaG (SPAdes) (version 2) | ecosystem: Host-associated > Plants > Roots > Rhizosphere > Soil...
GACCCAGATCACGGGAATACGCGCCTTCACGCAGGGTGAGACATCGGAATGGTGGCTGGCGGCGACGTGCACCCACCCCTTCTTGGAGCCCAGCCGCCGCGCGCACTCCACGAAGTGGGCCGGATCGGGCTTGTAGGAGCGCACCTGCTGAGCCGTGACGACCAGGTCGAAGTCCATCGGGATGTGCCGGCGGGTCTGCCCGAGCAGCTTGTCGTCGATGTTGGAGATCAGCCCGAGCTTGTGCTTCTTGGCCAGCTTGGTCAGCTGGGTCGGCGTCTCCTTGAACGGCTTCCAGCGCTGCACTGAGTCGGGCAGGAACCCCGAGCGCGACGGTTCGAGATCCCACTCCAGCCGCTTGGCGATCTCCATCACCGTGCGGCGCAGCACCTCGGCGTATAGCTCATAGGAGCCGGCCTCGATTTCCTGAGAGATCTCGTGGAACAGCGGGATCAGGACGCCTCGGTCGAGCTCGAATTTGTCGCGCTCGGCCTCGTTGGCGAACGCCTCCCAGATCCCGGTCTCCCAGTCGATCAGGGTCCCGTACACGTCGAAGGTGACGAATGAGATGTTCTTTGGAATCGGCACGGGCGGGCATTATGCCTCGACATCGCCTCGGCGCGCGCTGCGCCTGCCTTCGCTAGAGTGGCGCGCCGCGCTATGGACCTGCTCGAGTACCAAGGCAAGCAGCTGTTCGCCCGCCACGGCCTGGAGGTGTCGGCCGGCAGAGCGGTCACCACCGTCGACGATGCCGTCGCGGCGGCAAACGATGTCGGCTACCCCGTCGTAGTCAAGGCCCAGGTGTTGATCGGCGGCCGCGGCAAGGCCGGCGGCGTCAAGCTCGCCGCCGACGAATCCGAGGCCCGCGAGCACGCGCGAAACATCCTTGGCATGGACATCCGCGGCCACACCGTACGCACGCTCTGGATCGAGCACGCCAGCGACATCGCCACCGAGTACTACGCCTCCGTACTGCTCGACCGGTCCGCCAAGCAGCCGCTGGTCATCTTCAGCGTCGAGGGCGGCGTCGAGATCGAGCAGGTGGCCGAGGAGGCCCCGGACAAGCTGGTGCGCTACCACGTCGATGCGCTTGCAGGCCTTTTACGCGAGGAGGCTGTCGAGATAGCTAAGCAGGGCAAGGCAGACGAGGATGTGATCGACGGCGTCGCCGACGCGCTGGTGGCGCTGTACGAGGTGTGGTTGCAAGAGGATGCGACTTTGGCCGAGATCAACCCGTTGATCGTCACGCCGGAGCGCCAGGTCAAGGCCCTGGACGCCAAGGTCTCGCTTGACGGCAACGCGCTCTACCGCCATCCCGACAACCAGGATCTCTCCGACAGCGAGAACGAAGACCCGATCGAGCGGCGCGCCAAAGAACAGGGCGTGCAATACGTCGCGCTCGACGGCGACATCGGCATCCTCGGCAACGGCGCCGGTCTGGTCATGAGCACGCTCGACGTCGTCGCCCGGGCGGGCGGCGAGCCGGCCAACTTCCTCGACGCCGGCGGTGGCTCGGACGCGGGCAAGGTCAAGCAGGCGGTCGAGCTGATCCTCGCCAACGACAAAGTAAAGGCGGTCCTCTTCAACATCTTCGGCGGCATCACTCGCTGCGACGAGGTCGCCAAGGGCCTGATCGCGGCCTTCGGGGAGATCAAACCGACTGTGCCGTTCGTCGTCCGGCTGGACGGCACCAACGACGCGCAGGGGCGCGAACTGCTGCAAGAGGCCGCGCTGCCGAACGTGCACGCCGCCCGGACGATGAACGAGGCGGCCGAGAAGGTCGTCGCGCTGGCCGCCGCCCAGGGAGCGGGAGCGGCGGCATGAGCGCTCGCGACCGACGCTCATCTGGCGCGCGTGAGTGCGCGGCACAGCCAGGAGGGATGAGATGAGCGTCCTCGTGGACAACGACACGCGGCTGTGCGTGGCCGGCGTGACCGGCAAAGAGGGCTCCTTCCATACGCTCAACAACCGCCGCTACGGCACCAACGTCGTCGGCGGCGTCACCCCCGGCAAGGGCGGCCAGGACGTCGAGGGCATCCCGGTGTTCGACTCCTGGGGGCAGGCTGCGGCCGAGGCGCAGCCGAACACGGCGATGATCTTCGTGCCGCCGCGCTTCGCCGCCGACTCGATCCTCGAAGCTGCCCGCGCCGGCGTCGAGCTGGTGATCGCGATCACCGAGGGCATCCCCGCCCACGACGAGCTACGCGTCTACAACACGCTAAAGCGCGATCATTCCGGCACGCGCCTGGTCGGCCCCAACTGCCCGGGGATCCTCTCGCCCGGCAAGGCCAACGTCGGCATCATCCCGGCCTCCTTCTTCAAGGAGGGCAATGTCGGCGTCGTCTCGCGCTCGGGCACGCTCACCTACCAGATCGGCAACGAGATCGCCCAGGCGGGCTTCGGTTGCAGCTCGATCGTCGGCATTGGCGGCGATCCCGTGCCGGGCTCCTCGTTCGTGGACATCATCGAGCTGTTCCAGGAGGACTCGCAGACCGAGCTGATCGTGCTCTCCGGCGAGATCGGCGGCTCGGCCGAGGAGGAGGCCGCCGAGTACATCGCCGCCAACGTCAGCAAGCCGGTCGTGGCGTACATCGCCGGCTTCACCGCGCCGGAAGGCAAGCAGATGGGCCACGCGGGCGCGATCGTCTCCGGCTCGGCCGGCACCGCCGCCGCCAAGGCCGAGGCGCTCGAAGCCAAGGGCGTGCGCGTCGGGCGCACACCGACCGAAGTGGCCGAGATCGCCGTCGAAATCCTCGGCGGCGTTGCCGGCACCGCTCGCAGCTGAGCGTCTGAGCGCAATCGCGGCTAGGCTTAGGACCCATGGATCGAGAGGTCGCAAGGACACTCGGCGAGCTGGAGCTGAAGCTGCGTGAACTCGAGCGCGAGCTGACCTCGATCGGACGACGAGCAACCGAGCCGCCGCCACGAGCGCCGCTGCGGCCACAGCACCCTGCCGCGCCACCGCAACACGCCGCCTCGCCAACGGCCCCGGCACCTGGGCGCCTCGTCGACGAGGCGCTCGAGCGCCAGCCCGAGCGCCGCTACAGCATGGAGGCCCAGGAGACCGCCTTCGGCGAGATCCCGGCGACCAAGGACCAGCGCGACAGGATCGACCTGGCCGAGCTCGTCCGCTTCAAGCAGACGATGCAGGAGACGCTGCAGGGCCTGATCGGCGAGTACAGCCGACTGCTCTCCCTGCGCCCACCCTCCGGCGACTGACCAGCAGCCACGCGGTCGCGCACACCTTCGTCTGAGGCCGTCCTGCTTTACCCTTCCCTGCCAATGAGCACGATCTCCTTCGCCCGCGGCGCGCCATCGCTTGACATCGTCGATGTCGACGGGCTCAAGGACGCGGCCGTGCGCGCTTTCGAGAGCGACCCGGCCGGCACCACCGCCTACGGCACTTCGATCGGCTATCCGCGCCTGCGCTCCTGGATCGCCGACCGCCATGGCGTCGAGCCCGAGCGCGTGCTCGTCACCAACGGCTCGATGCAGGCCGACGCCTTCCTGTTCGAGCTCCTCGTGAAAGCCGGTGACGAGGCGATCGTCGAGCGACCCACCTACGACCGCACGCTGCTGTCGCTGCAAGCCCGCGGCGCCAAGCTGCACGCCGTCGAGCTGCAGCCCGACGGGATCGACACAGATGCTCTAGGCCGTCTACTCGCCGATGGCGCCAAACCGACGCTCGCGCACATCATCCCCAACTTCCAGAACCCAGCCGGCTACACGCTGTCGCTGGCAAAGCGCGAAGCACTGGTCGAGTTGGCGGCAGAGCATGGCTTTCCGATCTTCGAGGACGACCCTTACGTCGACCTGCGCTTCAGCGGCCAGATGCTTCCGCGGATGCTCGAGCTCGACCCGGAGCGCGTGGTGTACGCCTCCTCCTTCTCCAAGACGGTCTGTCCCGGCATCCGCGTCGGCTACCTGGTCGGGCCGGTCGAGCCGATCGCCCAGATCGCCAAGCTGGCCACGAACACGTACATCTCGCCGAGCATGGTCTCCGAGTCGATCGTGTACGAGTTCTGCGCATCCGGCGCGATCGAGCGATCGATCGAGAACGTCCGCACAGCGCTGGCCAAGCGCGCCAAGACGCTGGCCGAGGCGTTGCGCCGCGAGATCCCTGAGGCAGAGTTCGTCGAGCCGGAGGGCGGTTACTTCATGTGGGTCGCGCTGCCCGACGGCACCGATGTCGCTCGTCTATTCGAGCTGGCCGGTGAGATGGGCGTGGCCTTTGTGAAGGGCACCGACTTCCTGATCGAGGGCGGGGAGAACACACTGCGCCTGGCCTACTCGGGCGTCACCCCTGAGCAGATCGACGAGGGTGTCGGCCGCCTAGCCGAGGCCCTGCGCTCGCTCTAGCGCGGCTCGCTAGCGCCCGTAGCGCTGACCCAGCACCAACTGCTCAGGTAGCGCGGTACGCGGCGGCGGCGAGGGGTCGGCCTGGACCGAGACCGTCTCAGCCACGCTCGGGGTGAGCACGCAGCGCGAGCCGTCCAGCGCCTCAACGACGACCTGCTCGTCGTCGTGCTCGGCAAGTATGCCCTCCATGCCCGGCTCGATGCCCGAGGCCTTCAGGTAGCGCAACAGATCCTCGGCCTCGTTCTCGAAGCGCAGTACACGCACCTTCGCGCCGATCTGCACATCAGCGAGCGGCACACCCGCCAGCCGCGCGCCGGCGACGATCGGATGGCCGTGCGGACAGGTCTTGGCGTCGCCGATCGCGGCAAGCATGCGCGCCTCGAGCACCGGTGACATCGCGTGCTCCAGACGCTCGGCCTCCTCGTGCACCTCATCCCAGGGGATTCCGAGCACGTCGGTTAGGAACCGCTCTATCAGGCGATGGCGACGGACGACCGACTCGGCGTGCTCGACGCCGGAGCCGGTGAAGGAGATCGCCCGGTCGGCGCCGCGGGTGATGTAGCCGTCGCTTTCAAGGCGGCCCACCATCTCGTGAACGGTGGGAGCCGAGACCTGCATGGCGCGAGCGACGTTGGCGGCCGTCATCGGCAGCGACGCCTCGTGCAGCCAGAAGAGGATCTGCAGGTACTCCTCCTCGGCCGCCGTCGCGATGTTTGAACCCTCCTCGCTCATCGACTGAGCCTACCGGGCTCCTCTGGATCGCCCATTGGCCGACGAGCGCCCCGCGCTAGGTCAGCTCGCGAGTTGCTCGTAGGTGCACTCGCGCGGGGGCTTGTCATCGCGCCAGCGCCGAAGCTTGGCGCCATGGCGGATGCGGCCGGCGGAGACGTGGTCGAAGTCGATCTCGACCACCAGCTCCGGGCGCAGCGCCACCCACTCCAGGTTGCGATCGGCGCTCCAACGACTCGGATCGGCCGAACCGCGCTCTCCCGTCTCGTACGGCGCGAGCGTCTGCACGAGCTCGCGCTTGGCCTTTGCGGTCAGACCTGAGCAGTGGCCGACCACGCGCAGGTCCTCGCCGTCGTAGAGCGCCAGGATCAGTGCGCCGACCGTGTTCTGCACCTTGCCCGGGCGCCAGCCGACAACCACCGCATCGATCGTGCGCACGCGCTTGACCTTGACCATCCCCTTGCGCTCCCCAGGCAGGTAAGGCGCGGAGCGCTCCTTGGCGATCGCGCCCTCAGCCGTGCGCAGCCAGATGTCGGCCTCCTCGGCCGAGCCGACCGACCGCATCAGCTCGACCGGCGCCTGGGCGAACCCGTCCCCTTCAACCAGTCGCTCCAACGCTGCTCGGCGCTCGGAGAACGGGAACTCCAACAGCGAGTCGTCCTCGCGCGCGAGCAGGTCGAAGGCGACATACACGGCCGGCGTCTCGCGCGAGAGCAGCTCGATCCGTGAGGCGGCCGGATGAATGCGCTGGCCGATCGCATCGAAGTCCTCGCGCCCCTCGGCGTCACGCACGACGATCTCGCCGTCAAGCACGTAACGGCCGGGCGGAAACACGAGCTCGGGGAAGTAGCGGTGCAGTGGCCGCCCGTTGCGCGACTGCAGGAACACCTCCTCGCCGTCCACGAAGACGATGCAACGAAAGCCGTCGAGCTTGACCTCGTAGACGTAGTCCTCACCTTCGGGAAGAGCCTTGCGCGAAAGCGCGAGCTCGGGAGCAAGCGGCGGGGAGAACGGCAGAGTCACGCCGGCTCACCCTGACGAGCATCGGACCCGATCGCCGACCCGTGCGGCTGCCCGCGAAAGCAGACGCTCATCGCTGCTTGGCCCTGCTCGGCTGCACGCGGCGCGGCTCGCCGGTCTGCTTGCGGAAGTGCGGTGGCCACGGCGCGTCGCCGAGCCCCTCGCGCTCGTCGCGTGCCGCCAGCTCCAGCAGCCCCGCCAGCGACCCGGGCGAGTCGTCGATCGTCTCACTGGGGTCGCCGCGCTCGCTCAAGCGCGTCGGCACCGTGTCGATGCGCAGGTCCGCCGGCTCGACATCGGCGACCTCGTCCCACTCCAGCGGACAGGAGACACGCGCGTCGGCAACCGCGCGCACCGAGTAAGCCGAGGCGACCGTACGGTCGCGGGCATTCTGGTTGTAGTCGATGAACACCCCCTTGCGCTCCTCCTTCCACCACTTCGAGGTGGCCTCGCCGGGCATCCGCCGCTCAACCTCGCGCGCCAGCGCAAGCGCCGCGCGGCGCACCTCCGAGAAGTCGTGCTCGGGAATGACCCGCACGAACACGTGGATGCCGCGCGAGCCCGAGGTCTTGGGATAGCCGAGCAGGCTGTGGGCGTCGAGCACCTCACGCACGCACAGCGCCACGCGCCGGACCTGCTCGAACGCGACCCCGGGACCGGGGTCGAGGTCGATGCGCAGCTCGTCGGGATGGTCGAGGTCGGCACGGCGCACCGCCCACGGGTTCCAGTCGATCACCCCCAGGTTCACGCCCCAGACCAGGTGCGCGACATCGTTGGGGACGAGCTCTCGCGCGCTGCGGCCACTGGGGAACGTCACCGTCGCGCTCTCGAGCCAGTCGGGAGCGCCATTGGGTATGCGCTTCTGGAAGAACGGCTTGCCCCGCACGCCATCGACCCAGCGCTTCATCACGGTCGGGCGCTCGCGCAAGTGACGCACCACGGCCTGATCGCACTCGACGTAGTAGCTGGCCAGGTCAAGCTTGGTGACGCCGGACTCGGGGAAGTACAGCTTGTCTGGTTTGGAGACGCGCAGCTCATGCCCTGACAGCTCCAGGACGACCGGCTCGCCTTCGTCGGTGTCGCTCTTCTTGGAGGCCACGCCTGTAAGGATGCCCGACCGTGATCTCGAAAACCGTGCTCGTGCTCGCGGAGGGCTTTGGCGAGGGCCTGGACTCGCGCCGCGTAGCGAGCGCACTCGCGCGGGGACTGCAAGCCGAGGGGACCCTCGACTGCGACTGTTGTGCGCTGGAAGAGCGCTCAGAAGCGCGAGCGCCAGCCGCGGCGCTGCTGGACGAATGCGACTTTGACCGGCGCATGCGCGCCGCCCGCGCCGTGGTGATCGCCCGCGAGCGCTTGGACGATCGGACGCTGGCCGGCAGCGTCGCTTTCGAGGCCGCCACCCGCGCGCGCCAGGGAGGCGTGCCGGCATATGCGGTCACGGCACACGACGAGCTCGATCCGTTCGAGGCACGGATCGTCGATTTGCAAGTAGTGCTAGAGGCGGCCGACTCGCGCGCGCTGGGCGCGGCTGGTCGCAAGCTCGCGGCGCTGGTGTAACACACGGCCAGCCGTCACAGCAAACGCCGAGGCGATGCCGACTCCAGGCGATGCCACGCCACGGCTCGGCGACCGCGAAAATCTCCGGTTGACGTTCCGTCTGCGCGAGCGTTACTGTCCACGCCATGCACGACATAGCAGTCGATGCGTCTTTGAAGGGGACCCACCCGCCCGCACCGCCTGCGCCGGCTGCTGCTCGCGACGACTTCGAAATCGTCCCGCGCGCCGGCCTGCCACTGGTCGCGATCGTGCTCGGGCTGCTGATCGCCGGGATCGCGGTCAACGAACTGTGGCCGCTCACCTTCCTGCACGTCGTCGGCGGAGCGGGCTGGACGATCGTCGACCTGTTCCTCGGCTTCGTGCTCGGGCCGATCCTGGGACACCTGTCGATTCCGGCCCGCATCGAGTTCACCAAGAAGTTGATGCCGAAGATGGTGCTGCTGATGCCGACGCTCGTCACCGTGACGCTGGCGGCCGGCTGGCAGCTTGGCGTCCACATGGGCACCGTCGATTCCAGCTTCGCGCTGCACGGCTGGATCGTGGCCAGCTTCATCGTCGTCGGCGTGATGGCGGTGATCGCGCTCGGGCTGCTCGAGCCGGCGAACATCGCGGTGCTGTTCGAGCTGAAGAAGCCCCAGCCAAACCCCGCTGTGATCGAGAAGCTGATGAAGCGGTTCATCTACACCGCCGGCGCCACAGGCTTGATGCAGATCGCGACGCTCGTGATCATGACCAAGCTGGCGTCCTCGTGAGCGCCCTCGCCGAGCCGGCGGCGCCACCGCACGGCGACACCGGTGAGCGCCCACTGCCGCCGGTCACGCCGCTGGCGATGACCTCGCTGGCGCTGATCGTCGCCGGTGGCATCTACCTGTCCGCCCACATCCCCAAACACGTGCCGCTCACGCCCGCGATCGTCCTGCTGGCGGCCTCCGCGCTGCTGCTGGTCACGAACCTGCTGCTGCTCTACCGTGTGAGCGGCTTCCCGTGGGGCCGCTTCTTCGATGTCGCCAAGTGGGCGCTGCTCGGCTACACGATCATCGCGGGCATGATCGAGTACGCGTTCCTGCGCAACCACCTCAAAGGGGGGGCCTTGGTTGTGCTGACGCTCTCGTTGGTGGTGTTCGCGGTACACGTGCCGGTACTGATCGGCTTCACGGTGGCGCGCTTCTACAAACCAGAGACAGAGCTCGCGCCGAGCGCTGCCTGAGCGCCGCCGCTCACAGGAAGCACTTCCCCTCGCCGCGGTAAGTCGGCGCCTGCTCGACCACCCCCTCGCCTTCGATCAGGTGCAGCCGGTCAAAGCGCTCGCACAGCTCGCCCGCCTTGGCGTGACGAAACCAGACACGATCGCCGACATGCAGGTGGCCCGCTGCGGCTCCCAGCAGCGGAGTCTGCACCTCGCCCGCGCCCTCCTGGGCGTCGAGCTTCAGACCCGCCGGCAGGGACGGGCGGGGCAGCCGCGCAGCGTCAGCGGGCCCTGACGCCAGGTAACCGCCGCCGAGCACGGTCGCCACGCCACCCGCTGGCTTGCGCACGACGGGTAGTGCGAACAACGCCGCCGGCTCCGGTGCAAAGGCGCGGTAGGCGTCGAACAACGTCGGCCCGTACAACCCCGAGCCCGCGGCGATCTCGCTCACCGGCGACTCGGCCGCGGTCAGCTCGAGGCTGCCGGTGCCGCCGCCGTTGACGAAGCGAAGCGGCGGCTTGCCGCTCTCCCTCAACACCGCTTCGACGGCCTCGACCGCCGCGGCGCGACGCGGCGCGAGCTCGCGCACCGAGCGCCGCTGCAGTGCGCGGATCGCCACGCCGCGCATGCGACTGCCGGGTGGCGCATCGCCTAGGCCGGCGATCTGCGCCTCGTAGGCCATCATTCCGACGAGTCTCACGCGCTCGCGCCCGACGATCTCGCGCACGAGCGCCGCCGCCTGCTCGGGAGTGTGCACGGGGGAGCGCTTGGCGCCAACCTTCACGCGCCCACCGGCCAACCACAGCCCGGCGTCGAAGTCGATGCAGACATCCACGGGCGCCTCCGCGGCGCTTTCGATCAGGTCGAGTTGAGCGGGACTGTCGACCATCACGGCGATACCGGCCGGGCTGGGACGCTCGGCAAGCGCCCGTAGCGCCAATCGGTCCACGCTCGGGTAAGCGACGACAATGTCCTCGAAGCCGCTGTCGGCGAGCCACAGGGCCTCGGGCAGAGTGAACGCGAGCGTGCCGCTGAAGCCCTCGCGCGCGAGCACGCGCTGCTGCAGCGTCCGGCAGCGCACCGACTTGCTGGCCAGCCGGATCGGCTTGCCGGAGGCGCGTCGCCGCATGTCGTCGGCGTTGCGCCAGAACGCGTCTAGATCGACTACCGCAAATGGCGGTTCCAGCTCCGCAGTGGCACGTTCCAGTCGTCCCAGGCGATCCTTGCTCGCACTCGCGCCTCCAACCGGCGCGGAGGAGTCGGCGCGCACAGCCATCAGGCGGCTACCCGCACACCGACCGGCCCGAGCACGCGGTCCGTCCACGCGTTGGCGAATCTGCCCTTGGGGTCGAGCCGCGCACGGATCGCCTGGAAGGCGTCCCAGTCGGGATAGCGCGGACGCAGCGTCTGCTCTGTCTGGAAGTGGCGCTTGCCCCAGTGCGGGCGCCCACCGAGCTCGTACATGATCTGCTCGACCGCCTCGAAGTACGGGCGCCACTGCATGCCGCGGTACATGTGCACGGCGACAAAGCCGCTGTCGCGACCATAGGCGGTGCTCAGCATCGCGTCGTCGGGAGCGACCGTGCGCACCTCGATCGGGAACGGCACCGCGAAGGAGCGCCGCTCGATCAGCTCCATCACCGCCCTCACCGCCTCGGGCGTGCGCTCGCGTGGCAGCGAGTACTCCATCTCGGTGAAACGCACCAGTCGGGGGCTGGCGAAGATGCGATCGGAGCGATCGACTCGCTTGGAGGTCCCAGCCAGCTTGGTGACGAGCCGGTTGATCCGCGGGATCTGGCTCGGCGCCGCCCGACCTAGCGCGCAGAAAGCTCCGAAGGCGTGGTTGGCGAGCAGCACATCGTTTAGCCAGGCCGCCGTCTTCCCGCGCGGGCGCGGCGGCTCGTCGGTGCGGTTGTTCGTGCGCGTGAGCGCCATGTCGCAGTGCGGGAAGACGAAGAACTCGAAATGATCGTTGGCGCTCACCAGCTCATCGAGGCGATCGAGTGTCTGCGCCAACGGCGCCGGCGCGTCGATCCCGCGCAGGGCGAACGCCGGCACACAGCGCAGCGTCACCTCCGCCACGACACCCAACGCGCCAAGCCCGACGCGTGCGGCGCGCAACAGCTCGCCGTCGCCGTCGCCGTAATCGCCGGGACGGCCGCCGGAGCCGTCGCGAGCACCGCCCTGCTCTGAGCACACGAGCGTCGACCCATCGGCGAGCACCAGCTTCAGCTCCTGCACCTGGGAGGAGATGTTGCGCAGCGAAGCGCCGGTTCCGTGCGTGGCGGTGGAGATCGCGCCGGCGATGCTCTGCACGTCGATGTCGCCGAGGTTCTCGAGCGCCAGCCCGTGCTCTGCCAGCCCGGCGTTCAGCGCCGCGATCGTGATCCCGCCCTGCACGCGAACGAGCCCGGAGTCGCGATCGACGTCGAGCATCCCGCCGAAGCGCTCGAGCGAGATCAGCATCCCTTCGCTGCAGGCGATGTCGCTGAAGGAGTGACCGGCGCCCGTGACGCGCACCCGCCAGTTCTCGCTCGCCGCTCGGCCGACCGCGTCGGCGATCTGCTCGATCGACTCAGGACGCACGAGCGCCCGCGGACGGCAGCCTTCGTCGCCGGTCCAGTTGCTCCACTCCTCGCCGACTGTGTGTCTGTCGCTAGGCTCGCCCATCAGATGACCCCGGCCGAGCCTACTCCGAGCGGCGATCCGTCGTCGGGCAAGACGCCGCGGCAGACGGCGAGCGGACCGCGGACGCCGCGCACTCGCTCGCTGCCGAGCCCAGTTGCCCGGCGCGCGACGGTGATCGGCGCCGGGTCGTTCGGGACGGCGCTGGCGGTGCTGCTCACCCGGGCCGGGCTGCGCACGACGCTGCAGACGCGCACCTCCGAGCAGGCCGCGCTGCTGGACTCCGAGCGCGAGAACAAGGACTATCTTCCCGGCGTCGAGCTGCCGGCGCCGTTGCGCGTCGAGCCGGTGTCAACCGGCGTCGGCCGCGCCGACTACGTCTTCCTGGCCGTCCCCTCGCGCGGACTTGGCGCCGCGATCTCGGCTCTCTCGGGCGGTGAGTTGGGGCGGCGCACGGCAATCGTGTCTGTCGCCAAGGGCCTCGTCCCGCCCGACGGCTGGGCGCCGACCACTCTACTCGCCGGCCTGTTCGGAGCCGATCGCGTCGCCTGCGTCGGCGGTCCCGCCCACGCACAAGAGATGGTCCGCTTCGGCGCCGGGCTTGTCGTCGCCAGCGCGGAGGAGGAGCTGGCCCGCACGCTCGCGCAGATGTTCACGCGTGCGGGCGTCGTATGCGAGCAGTCCAACGACCCGGTCGGCGTCGAGTTGGCCGGCGCCGCCAAGAACGCCGCCGCGCTTGCCGCCGGCGCGACCGAGGCGCAGGGAGCCAACGCCGCCGGCGCCGCCGCCGGGCACATCTTCGCCGAGGTTTGGCGCTATGCCGAGGCCCTCGGGGCCCGCCCCGAGTCGCTGATCGGCTTGGCCGGGGTCGGTGATCTGTTGGCCACCGCGCTCGCGCGCGAGTCGCGCAACCGCCGCGCCGGCGAGCTGCTCGCCGAAGGCGTGCCCACCGCCGAGATCCCCGCCCGCATCGGCCAGGCCGTCGAGGCGCTTGAGTGGGTACCGCTGCTGGCGCGGACGCTTGAGAAGGCCGGCGTGGAGGCGCCGGTAACCGGGGCTCTCGGGCGACTGATCGCGGGCGAGCTGCCGCTGGAGAGCTGGGTCGCGCTCGTTCGCACGACCGTCCCGCCGCCTGCGCGCTGGCGCCGCCGGCCTCAGCCAGGTTTCTGGCGTCGCGCATGGCGGCGGATCAGCCGCTGAGGAGCGTGCTGACCACGGCCTCATAGACGCCGCCCCCGTGCCCAGCCTCGGCGATCCGTACGTTGTCGTAGGGGGCTGCCGCCGCGCGGATCGAGGGGTCGCGCTCGACGGCGTTGGCCACCAGCCAGAACGTCCCGACGTGCTCGGCGCAGGCCAGATCCTCGCGCGAGTCGCCGACGGCGAATGTCTCCTCGCGCGCATATCCCCGCACGCGGCGATGAAAGGCCACCGCGCCCGCCTTGGAGGCACCCGAGGGAACCAGGTGGTAGCCGCGCACGTGCGGCAGCGCCGACAGCGCCGGGGAGCGGCGGTGTACAACGCCGTTGTCGACCAAGCGCAGGTGGCTGTGACCGTGGGCGGCGAGCAGCTCGTCCACCTCGGCGGCGTCAACCAGACCGCGGAACAGATGTGAGACCTCGCGATCGACGTGCCAAGGCTCGTGATACTCCAGCCGCCCCCAATACTGCTCGAGCAGCAGCGCCGGAGCGCCGGAGCGTTCGATCTGCTGGGCGATCGTCAGCTCGCCTGGGCGCATGTCGCCGGTCAGCCAGTGCTCCTCGCTGCCGGCCGGCGTGCTCGGGCGCACGCCGGCTGCGCTGCCAGGCGCGGCAGTCGTTCCGGGGCCGAGCGCTCCCGCGCCCAGCACCACGCAAGCGCCCGCCTCGAAGATGTAGGAGCTCTGGCCGAGCAGGCGAGCGTCCTCGGCCACAGGGATGCTGCGCCGGCCTGACATCAGCACGATCTCCACGTCGGCGCGCAGGCACGCCTCGATCGCGCGCACGCCCTTGATCGAGACGTTGCCGTCCCCATCGTGCAGAAGCGAGGCGCCCCGCCCCAGCAGGGTTCCGTCGAGGTCCGCGTACAGGCAGCGGATGCTCATCGATTGGGGACGGTAGCCAGCGGCGGGCGTTGCACCGGCGCCTCGGGCGTCGCCGGGAGCGTGCCGTTCTGAAGCCGCGCGAGCATAGTCGCCAGCACGGTGTGGGCCATCTCGCTGAGCGCCGACAGCGGCTGGTGGCGGTTGTGGTGCACGTCGAGGTCGACCTGAGCGATCGCGTCAAGCCCGGCAGCGCGCCAGACGTCGATCAGCATCGCGATCTCGACGCCGTAGCCAGTCGCGAACGGCACTGCTTCCAGCAGCTCTCGCGTGGCGGCGACCTCGCCGGCCAGCGGTTGGCGCACCGCGGAGAGCTCGGGGTAGAGCAGCGACAGCGCCGGGCGCGCCATCAGGTGGTTGACGCGTCCGCCACCCTCGGGCAGCGAGACCCCGTCCTGCTCGAACGGGCGCCGGTAGTAAGCCTTCACGAAGCTCACTCCCTGCTCGCACACGAGCGGCCCAAGCAGGCCGGCGGCGAAATGCTCGGAGAATCCCTCGCTGTCGGCGTCCAGGAAGACGATCAGCTCACCGGAGAGGACCGGCAGCGCACGCCACATCGCGTCCCCCTTGCCGAGCACCGGCCCGAACTCGCCCGCCAGCTCGCCCTCCTGCAACACGCGGGCGCCCGCGCGCTCGGCGATCTGGGCGGTGCCGTCGCGCGAGGCCGCGTCGACCACGACGATCTCGTCGATCGCGCCCAGCTCGCGCAGGCGCGAGAGCGCCGTGACGATCTCCCCGACGGTGCTGGCGCAGTCGCGCGCGGGCAGACACACCGACACGCGGCGCTCGCGCTCGGACGCTATCCGCTGCGGCGGGTAGAGCGAATGATGGAAGGTGCGCTCTCGCGCCCACTGCTTGGCCGCCGGGCTGCTCATCGCGCCCTACTATCGCAAGCCCATGAAGACGAAGGACCCCCGTCCCCTCAAGTCCAATCCCAAGTGGGATTGGAGAGGCTTGGGGAAATGACGACGCGAGCGATCGAGCCTTGGACGGGACTGCTCGAGGAGGGACGCGAGGACGGACGACTGGTGCGCGAGGCGCGCGAAGGTCCTGGGCGCGCGCGGCTGGTGGACATTCCCTCCGAGCTGCATCCAGAAGTCCTGGCCGGTCTCGAGCGCGCTGGGATCGAGCGGCTGTACACCCACCAAGCCGAGGCGCTGCGCAGCGCGTGGGAGCGCACGACGATCGTCACCACCGGCACCGCCTCGGGAAAGTCGCTGTGCTTCAACCTGCCGACGCTCGACGCGCTCTGTACAGATGCGTTCGCTCGTGCGCTGTACCTGTACCCAACCAAGGCGCTGTCCCAGGACCAGGCCCGCGCGCTTGGCGCCTTCGGGTTGAGCAAGCACGTACGCCCGGCCATCTACGACGGCGACACCCCGCGCGAGGCCCGCGCGGACATCCGCCGCAAAGCCAACGTCGTGCTGACCAACCCCGACATGCTGCACGTCGGCATCCTGCCCAACCACGCCGCCTGGGAGCGCCTGTTCAGCCAGTTGCGCGTGGTCGTGATCGACGAGGCGCACGTCTACCGCGGCGTGTTCGGTTCGCACGTGGCCAACGTTCTGCGCCGGCTGCTGCGCATCGCGGCCGCCTACGGCAGCGACGTGCGTGTGCTGCTTGCCTCGGCGACGATCGCCAACCCGGTCGAGCTAGCCGAGCGGCTGACCGGGCTGGAGGATGTCGGGCTGGTCGACGACGACGGGTCGCCAACGCCACGCCGGCAGATCGCGATGTGGAACCCGCCGCTCACGGACGAGGCAGTGGGTGCGCGCCGCTCCGCACTCGGCGAGGCTGGCGAGCTGCTGGCGCGACTGGTGCGCGAAGGTGGGCGCTGCATCTGCTTCATGAAGTCGCGCAAGGGGGTGGAGCTGCTGGCGCGACTCGTCACCGAAGAGCTGGAGCGCACCCACCCGGAGCTGGCCGAGCGGGTCGCCGCCTACCGCGCCGGCTACACGCCGCAGCAACGCCGCGAACTGGAGGCGCAGCTGACCAGCGGCGAGCTGCGGGCTGTCGTGACGACTGACGCGCTCGAACTGGGGATCGACATCGGCGAGCTCGACGCGGCGGTGGTCGTCACCTTCCCCGGCACAGTCGCGGCGCTGCGCCAGATGTGGGGGCGGGCCGGGCGGCGCGGCAAGGGTGTCGCCGTCTACGTCGCCGGCGAGGATGCGCTCGACCAGTTCTTCTGCCGCCACCCCGAAGAGTTCCTGGAGCGGCCGGTGGAGGCGGCGATCCTCGACCACGAGAGTCCGCAGATATTCCAGGCGCACCTGCTATGCGCGGCGCACGAGGGACCGCTGGAGCCCGCCGACGCCGAGTTCCTCGGTCCGCGCTTCCAGGCGCACGCCGAGGCGCTCGTCGGCGCCGGGCTGCTGCGCAAGCGAACCGCCAAGCAGGGCCACGACGCCTACGTCCTGCGCAGGCCGTCCGACTACCCCGCCGGCAACGTGTCGCTGCGCTCCTCCACGCCCGACTCGTTCGCGATCGTCGATGTCTCCTCCGGCGAGCTGCTCGGCCAGACCGAGGCGGCGCGCGCCCACTCGACCGTGCACGACGGCGCCATCTACCTGCACATGGGCCGCTCCTATGAGGTGCGCGAACTGGACCTGGAGAACCGCCGCGCGTTGGTCGCACCGTTCGACGGCGATTGGTACACGCAGCCCAAGCGCGAGACCGACACCAACATCGAGCGCTTGCTCGACCGCCGCGAGACGCTCGGGGTGACGCTGTCCTTCGGCGAGGTCAGCGTCACCGAGACGGTGCTCGGCTACCAGCGCAAGCGACTGGCCGATCACGCCCAGGTTGACCTGGTGATGCTCGACCTGCCGCAGAGCACGTTCGCGACGCAGGCGCTGTGGTTCGAGCTCGACGGCGCCACGCTGACCGGCCTGGCGGGCGGTGCGGCGCCGCCAAGGGGCGGAGAAGGCCCGACGAGGACCGCGCCGGCGCCGCTTGAGATCCCGATGGACGCGCTACTCGGCTCGCTGCACGCCGCCGAGCACGCCCAGATCGCCGTTTTGCCGCTGATCGCGATGTGCGACCGCTGGGACATCGGCGGCCTCTCCACGGGCGCCCACCCGCAGACGGGCGGCCCGACGATCTTCATCTACGACGGCCACCCCGGCGGCATCGGCATCACCCGCCTGGCCTACCGGCGCTTCGAGGAGCTATGCCGCGACGCCCATCGCTTGATCGCCGAGTGTCCATGCAATAGCGGCTGTCCTTCATGCGTGCAGTCGCCGAAGTGCGGCAACCTCAACGAACCGCTGTCGAAGGCGGGGGCGCGAATCGTGCTGGAAGGAATGCTGGCGGCGACGAGCGGCGCGCCCGCCTGAAACGACGGCGGCGACGAGCCGTCGCGGGGCCTAAGCGCGGTTCCCCGCGGCGATCTTCCTCAGGTCGATCGTCGCGTCATACAGCTTCGGATCGACCCCATGCTCCAGCGCCACCTCGCGCAGCGGACGACCCGACTCCGTCGCGGCTTTGACGATCGCCGTGCCCTTGTCGTAGCCGATCGCACCGTTCAGCGCGGTAGCCACCGCCAGCGTCGCGCCGGCCGACGCTTTGCAGCCGGCCTTGTTGGGCTTGATGCCATCGACGCACTTCTCGGCGAATACCCGTGATGTCGCCGACAGCAGCGTCAGCGACTGCAGCAGGTTGCGCGCGATCAGCGGGATGCGCACATTTAGCTCGAACTGGCCCTGCATGCCGCCGATCGCGATAGCCGTGTCGTTGCCGATCACCTGTGCTGAGACCTGCAGCACGACCTCGGGGATGACGGGGTTGACCTTGCCGGGCATGATCGAGGAGCCCTTCTGCAACTCGGGCAGGAACAGCTCGCCGATGCCGGCGCGGGGACCGGAGCCCATCAGCGCCAGGTCGCCGGCGATCTTCGTCAACGAGACCGCGGTTGCCTTCAGCGCACCCGAGAGCTCGACCAGCGCGTCGCGGTTGGCCTGCGCCTCGAACGGGTCGAGCGGGCCGGCTATCTGCTTCAGCCGCGATTCTCGCTTCAGCCGCGCCCTCACCTTCTCGGCGAACTTCGCGTGCGTGTTCAGGCCGGTGCCGGTGGCGGTGCCGCCGAGCGGGATCTGGCCGACGTGCACGAGCGCCGCCGCCACGCGCTCCTGAGCGAGCGCCATCTGCGCGGCGTAGCCACCGAACTCGTGGCCGAGCGTCACCGGCACCGCGTCCATCAAGTGAGTGCGGCCGGCCTTGACGATGGGAGCGAAGCTCTTGGCCTTACGGGCAAACGAGCGCTCGAGCTGGCGCAACGCCGGCAGCAGCTCGTTCTGCGCGACATCCAGCGCGGCGAGATGGACAGCGGAGGGGAACACATCGTTGGAGGACTGGCCCATGTTGACGTGGTCGTTGGCGTGCACGGCCTCGCCCGCAAGCGCGGCGATCACCTCGTTGGCGTTCATGTTCGTCGAGGTGCCCGAGCCGGTTTGGAACACATCGATCGGGAACTGAGCGTCGTGCTTGCCGGCGGCGATCTCCGCCGCGGCTTTCTCGATCCGGGCGGCGCGGCGCTTGTCCAGTAGCCCGAGCTCGCCGTTGACCGCGGCAGCGGCGCCCTTCAGGCGCGCCAGCCAGCGCACGACCGACACCGGCATCGTCTCGCCTGAGATCGGGAAGTTCTCGACTGCCTTGGTGGTCTCGACACCCCACAGCTGCTTGTCGGTCATTGTCTCTCCTGGTTGGTGACGGCGGTGAGTATCTCATCCAGGCAGCTTCGCGAGTGCCGGCGCTAGCGGCAGAAGGCGACGATCTCGCGCGCGACTCCAACCGGGTCGTCGTAGGTCATCAGGAACCCGGTGCTGGGCAGCACTCGCAACTGTGCGCGCGGTAGCAGCGCCAGCGTCTCTTCGGCGCCCGCCAGCGGGTGCAAGGGATCGCGGTCGGCCCACAGCAGCAGCACCGGCATCGTCAGGCTCGGGTACAGCTCCAGCAACTGCGTCTGCGCGCCCCGCGGCCAGCGTCGCGCGCACTTCGACCAGGAGCGCGCGAGGTTCGGGTTGCCTGGGACATCGGCGAAGGCGTGGCGCATCAGGTCGCCGGCCTCAGGCGAGCCGCGCTCTGAGAGACGAACACCGAGCTGTGGGGTAAACACGAGCTTGGTTGCGTGGCTGAGCGCGCGATCGAGCCCGGGGATAGAGCCGCCAAGCGTCGCCAACCGCCACGCCTGGCGCTTACGTGCGCGTTGCACCGGAAGGTGCAGGCGATTGGGCATCAACACCAAGCGGCTCGGTTGCACCAGTCCCATCGCGATCGTGCGCAGCAGGATCTCCGCGCCGGCGTCGTGGCCGACCAGCAACGGCGAAGGACCGAGCACGTCGTCGAAGAAGCCTGCCATCACCTCGGCGAACCAGTCGATCGTGTAGGGGTGGCGCGGGCGGTCCTCGGAATCGCCGTGCAGCGGCAGGTCCGGGATGACGACACGGTGACGCTCAGCCAGTGGAACCACGACGGGCTCCCACTCGCGGTGGGAGAGCAGCCCGGCATGCAGCAGCGCCAGCGGCGGGCCGGCGCCGAGCTCGCGGTAGGCGACGCGGGCGCCGTCGGGATGGTGGTAGAGGCGCAGCCTCATCGGTGCAGCCTCGCGAGTGGGCATCCGCCCCATCGTAGGAGCCCAGCCGTGGGCATCGGGGAGATGCCCAGCAAGGTCACTGTCGCATCGCGGCCGTGCGTCGCACTCCTGCCCCTGCAACGTATCTCCCACTATGCAGCGGACGTTGCGCCCCTTTCGGCGATCTGGTCAAAGCCCCACAATCCTGCGCATGAGCGCGATCCGCACGAACGCCGCCGCCGCGCTGCTCGGCGTCAGCCCGAACACCTTGCGCAGCTGGGAGAGCCGCTTCGGCTACCCCGCGCCCAGGCGCAGCGAGGGCGGCCACCGGCAGTTCGACCTGGCCGAGATCGAGGCGCTCAGGCAGGCCTACTCGGAGACGGGCGACATCGGCTCGGCGATCGCGATCGCGCGTGAGCGCGGCGAGTCGGGTGCGACGCCCACACGCTTGCAAGGCGCCTTCGCCGCGTTCGATGCCGAGCGCGCCGATCGGATCTTGGAGGAGAGCATGGCCCTGCGCTCGCTCGAGCGCACCGTGCAGACAGTGCTGTTGCCGGCCGTGAAGGCTCTGGCGGCCACCGATGACGGATCGCGGCGACAGGGTTCGGCCTCCGATGACGCGCCGGGATCGCCGGAGCACTGCTTCGCATGGCGCTACGCCACCGGTTGGCTGGCAGCCGCCCAGCGCGTCGCGCCGCCGTCCACGCGCGAGGAGGGCGTGCTGATCTTCGACGCCTCGTGCCCGCTGCACGACGACGCCCTGCACGCCCAGGCGCTGGAGCTGTTCCTGCGCCGCGCCGGGCTGCGCGTGCTGGCCTTGCCAGTGGACCTCGACAGCAATCGCATCGGCAACGCCCTGCGAGCGCTGCGGCCGAGCGCAGTCGTGCTGGCCGGCAGCGGCGCCAGCCTCGACACGATCGGCCGGCTCGTGTATGCGGCGCGCAAAGCGATGATCGGGCCCACCCACCCCGAGATCGACGTGTTCGACTTCCGCGGCGCGCTGCCGGACAGCGGCGCGAGCACGGTGACGCGGATCGGCCCCGGCGCCCAAGAGGCGACGCAAGAGTTGCGGGATCTGTTGGATCGAGCCACAACGGGCGCCGGAGAGCGACGAAGTGTCGCGATCACACGCGCTTCTTAGCTTCCTCAACGTCCATAGCGATCCAAAATAAGTTCCTCAGTTCCTGAGTTCTTAATCGAGGAACGCTTTGATCAACATAGTTTGAAACGTTGTTCAGAACTCTTGACAGAACAGCTGCTCGTCCTTAGATTTATTCAAGAATCTTGATTGAAACTAGAATAAGCAGATGAGCTCCTCCCCAGGAACAGCACCGGAGGAACCATATGAGCGAGCGGGCCGTTACGTAGCCCAGACGATGGGCTATCGCGCGTTTGCGCCCAAGCCGCTTCCTCCAGAGCCGCCGATTTACATCGACGGCGAGCTGCTGCACCTGCTCTCGAGAGCGGACATGGCAGTAGGACGCCTTGACGGCATAGCGCAAAACGTGCCCGATCCCGATCTGTTCGTGGCGATGTACGTCAACCGCGAGGCGGTCCTGAGCTCGCAGATCGAGGGTACCCAGAGCACGCTCGAGGACCTGCTGGCTGTCGGCTTGGACGCGGACGGACGGCATGTCCCGGCTGACGTGGACGAAGTGGTCAACTACGTGGCAGCCATGAACCATGGCCTGGAGCGGCTGGACACGCTGCCCGTCTCGTTGCGGCTGATCAAGGAGATCCACGAGCGGCTTCTGCGCGGCGTACGTGGAGATCACCGCACGCCCGGAGAATTCAGGAGGACGCAGAACTGGATCGGACCTCCGGGAGCGCCCATCACAGCTGCGACGTTCGTGCCTCCATCCATACCGGACATGACTGAAGCGCTGCGCGATTTCGAGTTGTTTCTCAACACCCAGCCCGTCTTTCCAGTGCTGATCGAAGTCGGCCTCGTCCACGCCCAGTTCGAGACGATCCATCCCTTCCTCGACGGCAACGGACGAGTCGGACGGCTGTTGATCACATTTCTGCTCGTCCATCGGCTGGCACTGCACCGGCCACTCTTGTACCTCAGCTACTACTTCAAGCTCCATCGTGCGGAGTACTACGACAGGCTCATGGCGATTCGCGTCGATGGAGACTGGGAGGGGTGGCTCAAGTTCTTCCTCAGAGGCGTCGTGGACACAGCGGTAGAGGCACGGTCGACTGCCCAGAAGATCTTCGATTTACGCGAGCGGCATCGCCAGCTGGTGCTCGACAAGAAGCTCGCGTCGAACGGACTGTCTCTGCTGTCCCTTCTCTATCGCAGGCCACTGATCAACGTCAGCTTGGTGGCTGACGATCTGGAGGTTTCCTATCAGACGGCTAATACGCTTGTCCGGCGCTTCGAGGAGATGGGACTCCTCCAAGAGACGACCGGAGCAAAGCGCGGAAGGGTCTTCCGCTACAGCCCGTACCTCGAGCTGTTCGCCGACCCGACAGAGCTTCCCTCTGAAGTCGGCGCCGCGATCGCCACTACCTCGTAAAAACGCGGCTGAGCAGCCCACCTACAATTGGCCGCCATGGCGGCCGATGACAGACACCCCCTGATTCCAGCGCGCCCCGTCGACGCGCGCCAGGAGCTGCCCGAGCTCGAGCTCGAGGTGCTGGGGCGCTGGCGCGAGCGCGACGTGTTCGCCGAGTCACTGCGCAGCCGCGAAGGCGCACAGGAGTGGGTGTTCTACGAGGGCCCGCCGACCGCCAACGGCCGGCCCGGCTCTCACCACGTGCTCTCGCGGGTGTTCAAGGACATCTACCCCCGCTACAAGACGATGCGCGGCTACCGCGTGCAGCGCAAGGGCGGCTGGGACTGCCACGGACTTCCGGTCGAGATCGCAGTCGAACAGAAGCTCGGCATCACCAGCAAGACCGAGATCGAGGACCCCGAAAAGGGGATCGGGATCGAGCGCTTCAACGAAGAGTGCCGCAAGTCGGTGTTCGAGTACCTGGAGGAGTGGGACCGCCTGACCGAACGGATCGGCTTCTGGGTCGACCTCGAGCACGCCTACCGCACGCTGGATGAGAATTACATCGAGTCGGTCTGGTGGGCGTTGGCGGAAATCGACCGCAAGGGCTTGCTCTACGAGGGCAACAAGGTCGTCCCCTACTGCCCGCGTTGCGGGACGGCGCTCTCCTCGCACGAGGTGGCGCTCGGTTACAAGGACGTGGTCGACCCGTCGGTGTACGTGCGCTTGGCGATCGTGGCCGACCACGGCCCCGTGCGGGCCGGCGACGCTCTGTTGATCTGGACGACGACGCCGTGGACACTGCCCGGAAATGTGGCGGTGGCCGCCGGCTCAGCGGTCGAGTACGTGCGTGCGAGCGCCCACGGACAAACGTTGATCGTGGCGGCGGCGATGGCCGAACGGATGCCCGCCGAGCACGTACAGATCCTCGAGCGCTTCGCCGGCAGCGAGCTGATCGGGGCGCAGTACGAGGGACCGATCTTCGCCACCGGGGAGGGCGAGCCACAGGCGCTGCCGGTGATAGCCGGCGACTTCGTGACGACCGAGGACGGCACCGGCCTCGTGCACGTCGCGCCCGCCTTCGGCGAGGATGACTTTCGCGCGGCGGCGGCCAACGGCCTGTTCGACCCGACCGATCCGCAGACGCTGCGCAAGCCGGTGCGGCTCGACGGCACCTACGACAGCCACGTGCGCAGTCATGACGGACGCTCGTACGAGGGCCGCTTCGTCAAGGACCCGCAACTGACCGAGGAGTTGATCGCCGACCTCGACGCCCGCGGCCTGCTGTTCCGCCGCGAACAGTACGAGCACTCATACCCCCACTGCTGGCGCTGCGGCACGCCGCTGATCTACTATGCCAAGCCCTCCTGGTACATCGCCACCTCGAAGCTGCGCGAGCAAATGCTCGCCGCCAACGAGACGGTCAACTGGTACCCGCCGCACATCAAGCACGGCCGCTTCGGCGACTGGCTTTCGGGCAACGTCGACTGGGCGCTCTCGCGCGAGCGCTATTGGGGAACCCCTCTGCCCGTGTGGCGCTGCGAGCAGGGTCACACCCACACCATCGGGTCGTTCTCAGAACTCGAGGGACTGTCCGGAGGAAAGCTCGCTGACCATCATCGGCCTTACGTGGACAACGTCGCATTCCCTTGCACGCACGCTGACTGCAACGGGGAGATGAGGCGCGTCCCAGAGGTCATCGACGTGTGGTTCGACTCGGGCGCGATGCCGTTCGCCCAGCTGCACTCACCCCACGAGAACGAAGACCTGTTCCAAAAAAAATTCCCCGCCGACTTCATCTGCGAGGCGCTGGACCAGACGCGCGGCTGGTTCTACTCGCTGCTGGCGGTTTCCACGCTGCTGTTCGACCGCGCGCCGTATGAGAACGTCGTCTGCCTCGGCCTGATCCTCGACGGCGAGGGTCAGAAGATGAGCAAGTCCAAGGGCAACACGGTCGAGCCGTGGCAGGTGCTCGACCGCTACGGCGCTGACGCGTTCAGGTGGTACTTCTTCACCTCCAAGCAGCCGTGGGACGGCTACCGCTTCTCCGAGGAGGCGATCGGCGAGGGGGTGCGGCTGTTCCTCAAGCAGCTGTGGAGCACCTACTTCTTCTACGTGCTCTACGCGCACGCCAACCGGGAGGCGCTGGCGCAAGCGCGCGAGGGGTTGGATGGGGGCGCCCTTACGGGCGCCGCGACTGGTTCGGCCGCGGGGGACGCGGGGCCGGCGAGGGACCTCGACCGCTGGGCCCTGTCCACGACGGCGACGACGGCGCGGTTCGTGGCCGAACGCCTGGACGACTACGACGCGACCGCCGCCGGGCGGGCGATCGCCCAGCTCGTGGACGAACTGTCCAACTGGTACGTGCGCCGCTCGCGGCGGCGCTTCTGGGACGGCGAGCCGGCAGCGTTCGCCACGCTGCGCGAGTGCCTGCTGACCGTGGCCAAGCTGCTCGCCCCGTTCTGTCCGTTCATGGCCGATGAGATCTACGACAACCTCGACGGCGAGCTCGCCAGCGTGCACCTTTGCGACTTCCCGGCCGGCGAGGCCCTGCCCGCCCGCGACGAGAGCCTGGAGGATGCGATGGCGATCGCACGCGAGACCGTGCGGCTCGGTTTGGGCGCGCGCGCGCAGGCGAAGATCAAGGTGCGCCAGCCGCTGGCGGAGGCGGTCGTGGTGGCCGACGGCCGCGAGCGCGCGGCGATCGAGCGGCTGCGCGAAATCGTCCGCGACGAGCTCAACGTGCGCGCGGTGCGCTTCGTGGCCGCCGCCGATGAGCTCGGCGAGTACGAGATCAAGGCCAACTACCGCACGCTCGGCCCGCTGTTCGGCAAAGAGATGCCACTGGCGGCCGAGGCGATCGCGGCGCTGGACCCGAACGTAGTGGCGCGCGCTGTCAGGGACGGCGAGGGCATCGGCATCTCCGTCGGCGCTCGCGAGCACACGCTCACCGCCGAGGACGTCCTGCTGAGCATGAAGGCGCCGGAGGGCTACAGCGTCGAGCGCGAGGGCGCCCACGCAGTGGCGCTGGAGCTGGCGATCGACGACTCGCTGCTGCGCGAAGGCCGCTCGCGCGAGATCGTGCACGCGGTCCAAAACGCCCGCAAGACCGCGGGCCTTGAAGTCGAGGACCGAATCGAGCTACTGGTCAGCGGCGACCCCGCCCTGATCGAGGCTGCCCGTGAGCACGAGCGCTATCTCAGCGGCGAGACGCTCGCGGTCAGCATCGAGTACGACGGCGAGCGCAACCCGACGGCGATGGACTACAGCGAGCAGAGCGAGCTGGAAGGACTGGCGCTCCAGATCGCGCTGAGTCGCGTCTGAGAGGCAGCCGCTCGGAACATGGCAGCGCCGCTCGTCTAGGCCGGCGCTGGCTCGCTGCCCTCCCAAACGACGCGCAGCGACCGCTTCGTGCAGGCAACCGTGACGCGGTAGCCCTTCAGGGCGCGCTCGCGAGCGCTGGCATAGCCGCCCGGCGCGGGCATGACCGCTATCGGCAGCGAGAAGATCACCGAGAAATCGCCGCGAGCCAACCAGTTGGCGCCGCGAGCCAGCTTGCCGACGGCCGGCAGCCACTCCGTGAAGCGCAGGTAGCGGCCCTTCGGACAGGTGGTGCTCAGCGCCACGCCGTCTGCAGCCGGCGCCCACCTCCAGCGGCCCTTGACCGGCTTCTTCCCCGTCCCCCAAGCACCGCTCATCGCGATCGACTGAGACCCCGTCACGACTCTGTCCGTGTGCGGTTCGGACGCGCCGCTCGCACTCAGCAGCAGCGGGCCGCCTGGCGGCTCGGGGTGATAGCTCGGCAACAAAGGTCGGTCGGGCAAAAGGGCCTGCCAGGTACCCGAAGCGGTCCGGCGCAGCGCGCGCAACAGTCCCCAGCCGGTGCGCGCATCGCTGTCGACACGGCGCGCGCTGACGCCGAGCCAGACGTCGCCGCGGCGCAGCGCAAAGACATTCGCCCCGCGCGGGTCGGCCGTCCAGGCGCCGGAGCGCTCAGAGGGGAGCGGCGCCACCGCGCCCGAGACGCTCGGCGCGACTTCGCGTGCAAGCTCCAACCACACCAGCGCCAGCGAGGTCGTGCCGACCGGGCCGTAATAGGTGTCGATGCCGGCGCCGCCGGGCACGCCTGCGATCGGCCGCGCGCGAAAGCCCGGTGGGCCAAGCCGCGCGCGCAGCGCCGCAAGATCGACCTGCGCCAGGCGGCGCAGGCGGGCGGCCAGGTCGGGGTGATCCTGCTGCTCGAGCACGCTGCCCTGCATCGCCGCGTAGAAGGAGGCGGCCGTGGTCCAGACGATGTCCTGCCCGCGACCCCACCAGGAGATCTCGCCGTTGGGCGCGGTCATGCCGAGCAGGTCCCACAGCGTGGCCGTCTCCAGGCGGCGCATCGCCTTCGGCGCCGCCGGCCCGGCCAGGTAGGCGGCACGCATCAGCTCAGCCGCGCACAACGTCTGGTAGGCGAGTGGGTAGGTGGAGGGGTCGCTGAGCGCCGCGCCGGTCTTATCGCCGTCGCCGGGGACGTGCACGCGGGCCGTCTCACTTGTGGTGCCGGGCAGAAAGCGCCCCATCCAGCGCAGCGTCTGGCCTACCAGCCGCGGATCTGCCAGCCGTGCGCCGGCGCCGGAGGCGCGCAGGCCGGAGTGCGCCAACTCGAGGTTCAGCAGCTTGCCCGTCAGCACGTAGTTGTTGAAGCACCCTGGCTTCTGAAAGCAGGGATCGGCCGTCCCTGAGGCGTGCAGGCGGCCGAGGTTGGCCTCTTCGTTTTCGAGCGGCCCCGGGTCGGCGAGCAGACTCTCCAGATGGTCGCTGAAGACCATCGCCAGGATCCACTTCGGCAGCACCTGGTCGAGCTCGGTCCCTTTCGCCAGTGAGCTTTCGGCCGCGGCGATGCGGAAGGCCGCTTCAGCGCCGTTCAGCCGGCTGGCCTGGCGCAGCGCCACCCACACGATCCTCGTCAGCCCGCTTCCGCCGACCGGCCCGCGCAGCGGATCCAGGAAGACGCCGTCGGGCTGCTGGGTGGCCAGCAGCATGTCGGTCGCCGGCAGCGAGACTTCGTCGATCTGGGTTGGGCCGAGGCCAGTGCCGACGCCTGGGGGTGCGACGGGAGCCGAGACTTCAGAAGCGCGCGAGGCGGGCGCCGCGAGCAATGGCACTGCTAGCGCCAGCACTGCTAGCGCCAACACCCCCCTTTGGGACGCCAACACCCCCCCCTTGAGTGCCAACACCCCCCTCTGCCTGATCGTCCTCGCCCGCGTCAACGCGGGACACACCCTACGGGCACGTCCCGCGCGAGGTCGCAGCAGCCGCGGCGCCGGCCTAAGCCAGCACCGGCTCCAACTCGGCCTCGATCTTCTTCTTCGGGTAGGCGCCGACGACCGTCTTGACGGCCTGGCCGCCCTTGAACACGATCATCGTCGGGATCGAGAGCACCTGGAACGCCGCGGCAGTCTGCTGGTTCTCGTCGACGTTGAGCTTGACGATGCGCAGATCCTCGCGCTCGGAGGCGATCTCCTCGAGCACCGGGCCGACCACGCGACACGGACCGCACCACGGAGCCCAGAAATCGACCAGCACGGGCTTCTCGGACTCGATCACCTCCGCCTGGAAGTTGGCGTCGCTTACTTCAGTGAGGGTGCCTGCCATGGAAATCTCCTAGTTCGGGGCTCGTCATCACCGATCACTATACAAAGTGAAGTATAGCGTCAGCGAACGTGCACGGTCCAACCCTGCCAGACCCCGACGATCGGCGGGTGGATGCCCGTCAGCGCCGTGAACAGGTGCGGCGAGACGTACACCTCGATCCACGCGGCGATCACCAGTACCGGCAATGCGATCGCGACCGTCACGACCGTCGCCGCCAGCAGTTGGTCCCACTCGCCGCGGCGGCTGGCGATGATCCAGGCCGCCAGCGGCAGGAACAGCGCGATCAGCTCCGGGATCGCGTGCGGCAGCAACGCCACGAGCAGCAACGCCGGCGTCACTTTTAGAAAATGGGCGACGCCCGCCAGCGTGTGCCCGAGCAGGTAGGCCTGGGCGCTCAGCGAGAACGCGGTGGCGCAGAAGACGAAGGCGATCGCGATCCGGCCGCCATGTTCGTGCACCCAGCGCGAGACGCCGCTCTTGCTCTCGGCCTGTAGAGGCAGCGAGCTGCCGGCGATGAAGCCGGCCACGCAGGCCATCGCGTGCAACGCCAGCACGAGCAGGTTGTGTGAGAGCACGGTGGCGATATCGCTGGGCTGACCGACCGCGAACGGCGGGCGCAGCTCCAGCGGCTGTACGTAGCCGCCCGAGAGCGCGGAGACGACCAGCACCGCGCACAGCAGGCCGACGGCGGCGAGGCTGGAGCCGGCCACCCAGGCGCCGAGCACCGGCAGCGGGCGGCGCTGCCAGGCGCGCAAGGTCGTGCGGGTACGACGAACGCCGTGGTAGAGCGCATAGGAGGAGGCGTCCACGCCTCATCTATCGGCCGCCCGCGACGGCCACGTGAGCGCGCGGCCGGCGCGGCCGGCAGTCAGGACGCGGCCGCCCGCGCTTGCGCCGCGGCCTCGGACGTCTGCTCGGGCGGCTGCGGGCCAAAGCGCAGCTTCGGCACCAGCCACATCGCCTCGGCGGCGATCTTCCATGACATCTTGCTCTCGCCGAGCTCGCGGTCCTTGAACACGATCGGCACCTCGACCACCGCAAAGCCGGCGCGCACGGCGCGATAGGTGAGCTCGACCTGGAAGGCGTATCCGTGCGAGCGCACACTGTCGAAGTGGATCGCCTCCAGCACCTCGCGACGGAAGCACTTGAAGCCGCCAGTCAGGTCCTTGACCTTCAGGCCGAGCACCCAGCGCGCATAGGTCGAACCGCCCTGGCTGACGAAACGGCGCAATAGGCCCCAGTCGGTGACGCCGCCGCCGGGCACGTAGCGCGAGCCCAAAGCGAGGTCGGCGCCAGAGCCGGATGGGCTGCGGTCGGTCGCCTGCAGCAATCGGGCCAGGTCGGCGGGGTCGTGGGAGAAGTCCGAGTCCATCTCCATCGCGTAAGCGGCGCCGTGGTCGAGGGCATAGCGGAAGCCCGCCAGGTAGGCCGGGCCGATGCCGTTCTTCTCGCTGCGGTGAAGGACCTCCACCTGCTCGCGCTCGCCGGCCAGGCGATCGGCGATCTCGCCGGTGCCGTCGGGCGAGCCATCGTCGACGATCAGAATCTTGTAGTCATCGGCCATGACGGCGCCCAGAGCCGTGCCCGCAGCGACGACGATCGCCTCGATGTTCTTGGCCTCGTTGTAGGTCGGCAACACCAGCCAGGGAGTACCGCGCGCGTGCTCGCGTCCGCTCATTGCGCGCATACCCTACGGGGTCTCGCGCTGCGCTTGCGCCGCGCGCTCGCTTCGGGAACCGCACAGCGCGCGGGCGTGCGAAGGGCTCAGAAGACCTTCGGGATCGTGCCCTGGATGTGGCGGTGCAGCTCCTTGGCGACAACCCACAACGCTGGGCGGGCACGTCCGTACGTGTCGATCAGGCCGGCGTCCCAACGCGCTTTTTTTGGGCCGTGTCCGGGCAGACCGGGCGAGCGCCAGTGGTAGTAGTAGATGCGCGTGATGCGCGAGCTGAGCTCGGCCAGTTTGAAGATGTTGTGGGCGACACGCTCGGAGTAGACGAGCCCGTGGTAGATGAGGCGGCCCCGGAACTTCCACCAGACCAAACCGCCGACCTCGCTGAACCAGATCTGGCCGCGCACCGCTCGCAACATCTGCTCGATCCGGCTCGGGTTGTCGGTGCCGATGCTGGTGTACGGGTTGAACGGCCAGATCTTCGGATAGGGGTGCGCGTAGTGCGCGAATTCCAGCGCCCAGCGTTCGAAGTTGGCGTCGGAGTCGAGCAGGTCGGGGGCCGCGACCTCGCAGCCGGGGCAGTGGGAGGCGAGCACGTTGTAGTACTCGGCGGCCAGGCGCGGATGGCGCGCCGTCGGCTGACTGGCGTGGTTGGCCTCGTCCCACGGCGAGAACTCCTTCACCCACGGGAACAGCTTGCGGAACTTCAGAAAGGCGTGCAGGTACTGACCGGGGCTGGGCGCGCGCCCGTTGTTAGAGGCGTGCTCGAAGGTGATGAAGGGGATCAGGGTGCCACGAGCGTGCTTGACCGCCGTCAGCCAGGCGGTCACCTCCGCTCTGTCGCTCGGGCGCAGCACGGCGTTCCACGGCACGACGTCGCGTGCGAGGTGGATGCCGAGCTGCGCGACGCGGGGATCGGAGAAGTTCTTCGGTTCGTAGTCGGACAGCCCGAAGCGCGCCTGCGCGCACGCATTCGCTGCGCCGCCGAGGCCCACGATCAGAAGGCACGCGAGCAGCACGGAGACTCGGTTGAGGCGTCCGGCGATTCCCACCCGAGAGCAGGGTAGCGAAGCCGGCGGAGCACGCGCGCCGCCCGGATATCCTGCGTCGATGCGGCGGTGGCGAGAAATGCTGTGCGTTTGCCTGACGCTGGCGGGCACGCTTGCGCTCGGCGCGGCTGGCGACTCGGCGGCCGCTCGGCAAGCGTCGATTGAGGCCGGCGGCTCCGCATCCGCTCTGTCGGTGTCGACTTGGGCCGTCGACTCACGTACGGCTCACTTCCCGGCGCCCCCCAACCCACTGACACCGGGGCGCTCGGCGCTCGTGGTCCAGTCGCCGTTCGGGCTGTCGATCGAGTATCCGCTGCTCGAGCGTGCGCTCGGCACAAAGGCTTGCCCCAGTCCGGCGCTGGTCGCGACGCTGCGCGAGCTGGGGTCGCCGACGCTGCGGATCGGCGGCGACTCGCAGGACCTGGCCGGGCCCACAGCCGCCTATCACTACGACATCCTCGCCTCGTTCTGGACGACGCTCGGCTGTCTCGCGCGCGAAACCGGAGCGCAGGTCGTGGTGGGGCTGAACTTCGCCACCGACACGCTGGAAGACCAGCAGGCCATGATCGCCGCCGCCCAGCAGGCGATCCCCGCGGCGCAGTTGAGCTTCTCGCTCGGCAACGAGCCCGACCTGTACACGATTAGCCACATCATCCCCAACGAACCGGGGTTCATCGTGCCCTCGTTCCGCTCGCCGCCCTGGACGGCCGGCATGTTCGCCGGCGAATGGCAGGCCCGCCGCGCCCAGCTCGGCGCGATCCGGCTGGAGGGGCCCGACCTGGCCGGCACCGGCTGGCGCGCACGGATCGAACGACTGCTGCGGGCCGATCCCCCGTCACAGGTGGATGCCCACGGCTACCCCACCGTCGCGCCCTGCGGCAAATCCGGGCTGTCCGCGACCGCCGCCCACCTGCTCTCGGCTCACGCCAGCGTCGGCATGGCTGAAAAGCTCTCTTGGCTGGCTCGCAGCGCGCACGCGATCGGCCGCCCGGCCGTGATCTCGGAGACCAACAGCGCCTCCTGCGGCGGCCGGCCCGGCGTCTCCGACGCGCCCCTCTCCGGGGTGTGGGCGATTCGTTACGTGATCGCCGCGCTGCTCGCCGGCTTCCAGCAGGTGCGCTTTCACTCCGCCGGCACCAGCTACGACCCGCTCGTCTACGAACCGAACGGGGGCGTGACGCTGCGCCCGCTCGGCCGCGCACTGATGTTCCTGCACCACTGGCTGCCGGTCGGCTCGCGAATCGTCGCGATCTCCCACGATCCCGAAGTGCTCGGCGTGAAGGTGTCAGGCGGCGGGCACACGAGCGCGATCCTCAGCTCATTCGCCACCAAGCCCGTGTCCTTCTCCCTCGCCGGCCGTGCGAAGCTGCGGCTCGCCCCGAACACGATCGTCGCCCTGCGGCTCCACTGAAAACAGATGGCAAGCGAGTTGTCCAACGCCGCCATCGCCGACTCTCTTGAAGAACTGGGCGACCTGTACGAGCTCGACGGCGCGATCGTCCACCGGGTGGTCGCCTACCGCACCGGCGCCAAGGCCATCCGCGAGGCGCCCGTGTCGGTGGCCACACTCGCGCGCGAAGGGCGCGCGGTGGAGCTGAGCGGCGTCGGCGCCACGCTGCAGGAAAAGATCCTCGCTCTGCTGGAGACGGGGACGATTCCGGCAAGGGAGAAGCTGCGTGCCCGCATCCCGACAGGGCTGATCGAGCTCACCCGTCTGCCCGGTTTGGGGCCCAAGCGCGCGCGTTTGCTGCACTCCGAGCTTGGCATCGACTCACTCCAGGCCCTGCGCAGCGCGGCCCTGGCTGGAACGCTGCGCGACGTACGCGGGCTCGGCCCCAAGTTCGAGGCCGGCGTGATCGAGGCATTGGAGCGCGGCGTCGCCGAGCGCAAGGCGCCCCGCCTGCTGCTGCCGAAGGCGCTCGCGCTCGGCGCCACGCTCTCAGAGGGCCTGATCGAGCGTGGCGGGGTGGGTGGGAATTCTAATACCCAGGTACTTGTCGCCGGCTCGGCGCGGCGGATGGCCGACAGCGTCAAGGACCTCGACCTGATCGCGGTCACGACCAAACCGGTCACGTTGGCCAAGAGCCTGGCGAAGCTACCGGAGATCGAGAGCGTCTCCTCGGCCGGCAAGGCCGGCGCCAAAGCGCGCACCCACTCAGGGGTGAGCGTCGACCTGCGCATCGCCAAGCCCATTCAGCTGGGCAACCTGCTGCAGCACTTCACCGGCTCGGGACGCCACAACGCCGCGCTGCGCGAAGCGGCCGTGCGGCGCGGGCTGCACGTGTCCGAGTATGGGATACTCGACGACGAGCTCGGCACGACCAGGACCTGTGCGAGCGAGGCCGAGGTGTACGAGCTGCTCGGCCTGTCCTTCATCGAGCCGGAGCTGCGCGAGGACCGCGGCGAGCTGGCCGCGGCTGCGCTTGACTTCGCCGTGGGCGCGCGCGGCACACGGAGATCGGGCCGGGCCGACGAGGAGGAGGGCGGCGCCGAGCTGCCGACGCTGATCGAGACCGCCGACCTCAAGGGCGACCTGCACTGCCACACCGTCGCCTCCGACGGACGCAACACGATCGAGCAGATGGCGCTGGCCGCCCGCGAGCTCGGCTACGAGTATCTGGCGATCACCGACCACTCCGCCTCGCACGGCTTCGGCGATGACGTTTCCCCCGACGAGCTGCGCCGCCAGATCGAGCTGGTGCACGAAGCCGACGAGGCGATCGAGGGCATCCACCTGCTCGCCGGCAGTGAGGTGAACATCCTCCCCGACGGCTCACTCGACTACGAGGACGATCTGCTCGCTGGGCTGGACTGGGTGATCGCGAGCATCCACACCGCCTTCTCGATGGGCGAGCAGGCGATGACCGAGCGCATGATCGCCGCGATCGAGCATCCACTGGTCGATGCGATCGGCCACCCCACCGGCCGCAAGATCGAGCGCCGGCGGCCCTACGCGCTGGACATCGCCGCCGTGATCGCGGCAGCCGCGCGCACCGGCACGATGCTCGAGATCAACGCCAACCCCGACCGCCGCGACCTAAACGAAGTCAACGCCCGCACCGCCGCACAGGCGGGAGTGCGCATCCTGATCGACTCCGACGCCCATGGCGTCGAGCGCCTGCCCGAAATCCGCTGGGGCGTCGCGACCGCGCGGCGGGCGTGGCTGAGGGCGGGCGATGTCGCCAACACGCACCGGTGGGACCAGTTCTCGGCCCTAGCTAAGAAAGCGCGGTAGCAGTTCCGCCGCCACGCGGCGATCCACCGCCTCGCGGCGAAACGGGGCGAGCGCTGCGAGAGCGAAATCGGCGTAGCCGGGCAAAGGGTCGTCAAGCGCAGTGCGCAGCGCGGTCCCGATGTCCTCGCTGACCAATCGCCCGTCCAGCTCGCGGGCCAACGGCAACGCCGCGTAAGGGCCGGGCGAGGGCACGGTGACAAGCTGGCAACCGTCGGCCAGCGCCTCCAGCTGGGCGATGCCGTAATCCTCGCGCCGAGCGGCGCAGACGTAGGCGCACGAGCGACGGAGCAGGTCACGGTAGTCCCGCGCCGGCAGCGCTCCGGTGATGCGGACGCCCTCGGCGGGGAGCGCGTAGCCGAGCTCGCGCAGTTCCCTCTCTGTGACGCCGGCGACGTACAGCTCCTCCCCGGGCCTGCGCACACGCGCCCAGGCGGCGAGCAGGACATCGAGGCCCTTCTTGGCCGGGTTGGCCGCGTAGGTGATCGCGGCAATGTCGCGCAGTGCATCCGTGGCCGCGGACGGCTCTACCGGCACTGCCAGCACCAGCACACCCCCCTTTACACCCCCCCTTGCACCCCCCTTGTCAGCCGTGTCCGACATCGCGGCCGGCGCCTCGGCAAGCGCTCCCTCGCTCTGCGGCAGCAGCAACGTCGCTTCGCGCAGACGGCGGCGCTCCAACGGACGTTGCCACAGGCCGTGGCGACCGGGACGGTTGGCGGCGGCCAGCGCATCGAAGCGGATGGCGCCCGGGCGCGGCCACAGCAAGGCCGCTGTCGTAGTCGAATAGATCACCGCCCGTACCGGCTCACGCTCCAGCGCCCGGCGCGCGGCGCGGCGCGCGGCCAGCGCCCAAGCGAGGTCCGTCAACATCAGCGTGCGCATCCGCCGCGGCGGACTTGCTCGGGCGATCTCAGCGCGCGCGCCGGCACGGCGCAGCGATGCCAGCAGCTCGTCGTCCACGGCGCGCAGGCCGCCGGTCGAGCCGAGCGAGACGATCAGGACGTCGAGCATTCCGCGCCAGCGCCGCCTCAGGTGGTGGCGCCGTCGATGCGCTGCGGGCGCAGCGCCTTGAAGCCCGGTGTACGCACGAGCGCGATCGCGCGCACAGGCGAGCTGCGCACGACATGAAAGCGCACGCCGTCGCGCTCCTCGATCGCCGCGACGGCGGCATCCTGGCGGCGCCACCACATCGCCAGCGCGATCGCGAAGCCGGCGCCGATGCCGGGGATCTGGGGGGCCAGGAAAGCCAGGCCGCCCGCCACGAATGTGAACAGCAGCAGCGGCCACAGCCGGTTCAGCAGCATCGATCCCGGTCGATGTTCGGGCAGGGCGCTACTGGCGCGCGCTTCGCCGAGCAGCCGCGCGATCGGCGGATTGACCTGGGCGCGGCGACCGAGCCACAGGCCAATCGCACCGCTGAAGACCCACCAGCCGGCCAAGATCGAGACGACGCCCGGGTCGCCCGCGGCGCTCGCCGAGAAGACGGTGACTACCGCCAGCGCGGTTGCCGCGGCGGCGCTGAGCAGCACCGTCGCCCTGAGGAAGTCGACGAAGTGCACGTCGCTACAGAAGCGCCTCGAGCAGGCCGCGCACTCCAGCCTGCCCGTCGATCACGATGTCGGCGCCCTCGCTCAGCGGCGGCGGAGTCTCCTCCGAGCCGACCGCGACGCACACCGCTTGCCGCAGCGTGCCGTCTCCTACCAGCGCGCGCAGGGCACGAAAAGCGTCGATGTCGGTCGTGTCGTCGCCGGCGTACAACGCGCCGCTGACCTCGGCGCTGTCGCCGGCGGCGGCGGTCCGTAGCAGCGCCGTGATCCCGAGACCCTTGTCGAGCGCGACCGGCGGGCGCACCTCGAGCACCTTGCGACCCCAGTGCACGACAAAGCCCTCCCGCTCGGCGCGCACGGCGATCTCGCGCACAAGCGCGGCGGCCGCGGCTTCGTCGGGGGCGCCACGCCAGTGGAAGGCGGCGATCGCCTCCTTGTCCTCGCTGCGCACGCGCGCGCGCTGTAGCTCGGGCGTGTAGGAGCGCGCCGCGAATGCCCGCACCCGCTCCGACCAGGCGCTCATGTCTGGATCAAGCTCAGGACGCGTGGCGCCCGGACGCAGCAGCTCGCCGCCGTGGTTGCCGACGTAGGCGATGCTGCCGATCGAGACGATCTGTCGCGCGGTGGCGGCGCGCCGTCCGCTGACACAGCCGACCAGGCCGTAGCGGCGGGAGATTTCGATCAGCAGCGTGCGCGTCGCCTCGGGCACGTGCGCGTCGGCCGCGTGGCGGACGATCGGCGCCAGCGTGCCGTCGATGTCGAGCAGCACGGCGCTGTGGGCCGGGTCGGCGCGGAGCGGCTCCAGCGCCTCCACGAGAGTGGCAGCGGGGGGCACGACGCTTAGTATGGCGAGCCGTGCTGGCGGATTCGCCCGTAGTTCCCACCACCGACCGCCACGGACCGTCGTGAGCGCTGCGTCCCTGCGCGGCATGAGTCGCGAACGCGCCCTCAAGCTCGCCGCGATCGGCACAGCAGCAGGCGCCTTCAGCGGGCTGTTCGGCGTCGGCGGCGGCTCGGTGATGGTGCCGCTACTGGTCCTCTGGCTTGGCTATGACAGCCGCCGTGCGACCGCTACCTCGCTGGCGGCGATCATCGTGATCGCTGCGTTCGCCGCCAGCGTGCAGGCGACGTACGGCAACGTGCGCGTCGACGACGCCCTGCTGATCGGCATCCCGGCCGTCGGCGGCGTGCTGTTCGGCACATGGCTGCAGCAGCGCATCCGCACGCGTGAGATCTCGCTGCTGTTCGCAGCGCTGCTGGTGGCGACCGCCGTGGAGCTGTTGCTGAAGTGATCGACGCGATCGCAAGCGCCCCAGCCGGCGCTGACGGACGGCTCCGGTGATCGGCGCGATCGCGATCGGCATCGCCGGCGGCATCATCGCCGGACTGCTCGGGGTCGGCGGCGGCGTGCTGTTCGTGCCGGGGCTGGTCCTGTTCATGAAACTCGGCCAGCACCAGGCCGAGGCCACCTCGCTGCTGGCGATCGTGCCCGTGGCGATCGTCGGCACGATCCGCCAGGATCGCTACGGCAACGTGCGCCGCGACGACGCGCTCCTGGCCGGCGCGCTGTCGCTGGCAGGGGCCATCGCTGGCGTTGCGCTGGCCAACACCCTGTCCGGGCAGGCGCTGCGCGTGGCCTTCGCGATCCTGATCCTGGTCGTGGCCGCGCAGCTGGTGCGCTCCACGCTGCGAGGCGACGGGGGGGAGAGCGACTACGACGGGACGGACGACGATGCCGCCTCGCGCCGTCCCAGCGCGGCGACTGACGGCCCGGCCGGGGCGGCCGGCCCGGCCGGCGGCGATCCGCCCTAGACTGCAGAGACATGGGACTCGACAATCCCCTCCATATCGCGTTTCTGGTCGTGATCCTGCTGCTCGTGTTCGGCGCCCGCCGCCTACCGGAGATCGGCCGCTCGCTCGGCAGCGGACTGCGTGAGTTCAAGCAGTCGATCAACGGCGAGAGCCATCATCGCGAGCCGCAGCAGCTGGCCCCCGCGGCACCTCCCGCTCCCCCGGCGTCGCAGGCGCCCACAGAGCCGGCGGCCGCAGCGGCAGATCCAGCTCAACCGGCTCAGGACGCGTTCGCCCAGCGCGAGCCGGCGGCGACCGACCGCAGCTGAGCCTACGCGAACGGATCGCGCGCTTCGACGCCGTCGTAGCGTCGGAAGTCGCGATCGCGCGTGTAGATGACGGCAACTCCGTGTGCTGTCATCAATGCCGCGACATGAGCATCGGGCACATGGTTGCCGCGGGTATCCCGGCTCGCGACAGCGCCATAGGCCTCCCAGAAGCCACGACCCTCTGCCTCAGTTCGTACCGTCGGACGTTCCAGCAGGCTTGAGATCGCCGCCATTGCCCGCTCGGGCGCAACGGGATTGGGAAAGATTGCGGGGTGGGTCGCGATACGTAGGTACCCCATGATCGTAGGCCAGAACAGATACAGCAGCTCAGGGCCCCGGGCGAGCCGATCGATCAACTCGCGAGCATCGCGATGCAGCGGATCGTCCGCATTGCTTGCGTAAAGCAGGACGTTGGTATCGACGGTGACGCTCAACTACTGCTGCATCTCGGCGTCGAGTGCACGCCAGAGAGCGTCCCTGTCTTGCAGGTCGACCTTCGGCTTGCCCATGTGCCACGTCGGCCATTCGAATGCCGGCAACTCGCCGGCTGTCTCCTGACCGAGCGAAACCGCGAGCCGCTCTGATGCCAGCTGCCCCATGCTCTTGTGCTCCGCCTGCGCCCGCCGACGCAGTTGAGCCAGGACGGAGGGGTCGAGGTCGAGCGTCGTACGCGCCATGATGCTAGATGCTAGCAGTTCACGCATCTGATGTTGCGGCTTTCTCGCCGCATCGGCTCACGGATCGGCCTCGAGCGTGACGAGCACACTGGCCGGCTTGCCACGGAGTTGAGGCCGCCCCTACAGCGTGCTCGAGGTCAGTCGCTCGATCTCCACGATCGAGGTCTGGCCGGCACGGACCTTGGCGATACCGTCCTCGCGCATTCGCAGCATTCCCTGACTGGCCGCCGCGCCCGCGATCTCGTCCACCGAGGCGTGGGCGAGCACCAGCGCTCGGATCTCCTCTGTGATCGACATAACCTCATAGATCCCAATCCGCCCGCGGTAGCCGCTGTGAGCGCAGCGCGGACACCCGACGGGCTCGAACACCTCCGGCTGGTGCAGTCCATATTCGGCCAGCGTCGACTCGGTCGCTTTGCTCGGCTGCTTGCAGTGCGGGCACAGCATCCGCACCAGCCGCTGCGCGACGATGCAGTCAATTGCCGAGGAGATCAGGAACGGCTCTATCCCCATGTCGATCAGCCGGCCGAGCGCGGCCGGAGCGTCGCGGGTGTGCAGGGTGGAGAGCACGAGGTGTCCGGTCAGCGCCGCCTCCACCGCGATGTGGGCGGTTTCGCGGTCGCGGATCTCGCCCACCATGATCACGTCGGGGTCGGCTCTGAGCATCGAGCGCAGGCCGCTTGCGAATGTCATGCCGGCCTTGGGCGCGACCTGCATCTGCTTGACCCCGGCGATGCGCGACTCGACCGGATCCTCGATCGTCAAAATCGAGCGCTTGCCGTCGTTGACGGCGCCGAGCGCCGCGTAGAGCGTGGTGGTCTTGCCGCTGCCGGTCGGGCCGGTCACGAGCACCGCCCCGTTGGGCCGGTTGATCGCATATGCGAAGCGGTCCTGCTCGGTGCGCTGCATCCCCAGCGCCTCCAGGTCGCGCACGCTCGCGCCTTTGTCGAGGATGCGCATGTAGGCGCCCTCGCCGTGGACGAGCGGCAGCGTTGTGACGCGCACGTCCACGCGGCGGCCGGCGACGGTCAGCGCGAAGCGCCCGTCCTGCGGGACGCGGCGCTCGGAGATGTCCATCTCGGACATGATCTTCACGCGCGAGACGATGCTCGCGGCCATCGAGCGCTTGAGTGTCGCGGTCTGGGAGAGCACGCCGTCGATGCGGAAGAGCACGCGCATGTCGCCCTCGGTCGGATCGATGTGGATATCCGATGCCCCTTGGTCGATCGCTTCGGCGACGATCGAGTGCACGAGCTTGATGACGGGCGCGTCGGCGTCGGCCTCGTCGCTCATCGCCTCGGGCTCGGGTTCGTCCTGCTCCTCGGCGATCGCCTCGACCGACTGCTCCACGCGCGATAGGCGCGTGATCAGGATGTTGACGTCCTCGATCGAGGCTGCGGCGGCCCGCACCCTGCGTCCGGTCAGCATCGCCACGTCGTCGACCGTGAGCACGTTGGTGGGATCGGCCATCGCCAGCAGCAGCGTGCCGTCCTCCAGGAAGCCGATGGGAACCGCCTGGTAGCGGCGGATCGCCTCCATGTCGATCAGATTGACCGCGCCCATGTCCAGCTCGTACACGGACAGGTCCACGTAGTCGAGCCCGTAGCGTTCGGCGACGACACGCGCCAGTTGATCGTGGCGCAGGATCCCCTGCTCAACCAGCACCTGCCCGGTGGGCTTGCGCTGTGCGCGAGCTACCTCGACGGCCTCCTCGACCTTCTCGCGCGTGGCGAAGCCGAGTTCGACTACGACGTCGCCGATCAGCCTGGCTGGACTGACTTCGAGTTTGGCTGGGGTGAGCGCCTGTGCCTCCACCCGTCGATGATCGGCATCGACGGGGCGCGACTTGACTAGAGGCCGCGCTCGAAGGCCCCCTTCACGCTGGCGTCGAGCGCGTTCAGCCGCTGCAGGGCCAGCGCCTCCGCCGAGGCGGGGCGCTGGGTTGGTGTGCCTCCACCGCGGTCGCCGTGATGGGCGAGCACGCAATGCTCGAGCGCCAGCCTGCGCTCGCCCTGCAGCGAGGCGGGCGCGTGCGTCGCGATAACGCGCAGCCCCAACTCGATGTGTCCCAGCATCCGCCCCTCTTGGCTGAGCGAGATCTCAGCCCCATAGTCATATTCGCGCGTCTTGCCAATGTCGTGAACGAGCGCCGCGCACAGCAGCAGGTCTCGGTCCAAGCGCGGATGCACTGCGCACAGCTCGATCGCCAGCGTCGCCACCCCGACGGTGTGCTCGATCAGCCCACCCAGAAAGGCGTGGTGGGCCGATGAGCCAGCGGCGGAGCGGGCGTGCGCGCCGGGGCCGGGCAGCGAGCAGGGCGCCCGGCGCAGCTCGGCGCGCAGCTCGCCGTCGGCCAGGATCGCTTCGAGCAGGGCGCGCAGCGGCGGGTCGTAGACCTCGCGCACAAGATGCTCGAAAAACCCCTCCAACTCGTCGAGGTCTCGCCTTGAGACGGGTAGGAATTGGGCGGCCTGCTGCTCGTCCAGCTCGACCCGCTCGATCCGTTCGAGCGCCAGTTGCAGCTCGCCGCGGAAGCGCTCGGTGCGTCCGCGCGCGCGCACGAGGTCTCCGCGCTCGAACGTGCCCGCCAACAGGTCGGCGTCGCGAAAGGCGCGCGCGGTCATGCTGCCGCTGGCGTCGCGCAGCTCCAGCGCCAGATACGGGGTGCCTGCGCGCGTGAGCAGACGCTGCTTGCGCGTACAGGCGAACACCGCGTCGACGGCCTCGCCGTCGCGCAGGGTGGCGATCGTCTGTGCATCGAGAGTCCCTGGCATCGGCTTCCCATGATGTACGGTGGTTCGGATGCAGCCGTTGATCTGGGACCGCCGCCCCGACGGCCTGAGGGCCCCGGCGATGGTCTGTTCCTTCCAGGGCTGGAACGACGCCGGCGACGCCGCCTCCAGCGCCACCGACTTCCTCGCGCAGTCGCTCGAGGCCAAGCGCTTCGCCCTCCTCGACACCGAGGAGTTCTACGACTTCCAGGCCAACCGCCCGCACGTCCAGATCGACGACACGCAGGCACGCGTGATCTCCTGGCCGTCGGTGGAGATCTTCGAGGCGCGGGCGCCGCGAGCGCCGCGCGACCTGGTGATCGTGCAGGGCGCCGAGCCCTCGATGCGCTGGCGCTCGTTCAGCGCGCTGATCGTGGACCTGGCTGAGGCGCTCGACGTGCAGCTGGTCGTTACGCTCGGCGGCCTGCTTGCCGATGTGCCGCACTCACAGCCGGTGGCTATGACGGGCTTTGCGTCAGACCCATCGTTGATGGAACGCCTCGGCTTGAAATCGAGCCACTATGAGGGCCCGACCGGGATCGTGGGGGTGCTGCACGCAAGCTGCACCGAAGCGGGATTGCCTTCGGCAAGCATCTGGGCAAGCGTCCCCCACTACGTGGCGGCGGCCGCCTCGCCAAAGGCGGCGCTGGCGCTGCTGCGCAAGCTCGAGTCGATGGTGGGCGTGTCGGTGGATGTGAGCGAGCTGGAGGAGGCGGCCGGCGAGTACGAACACCAGGTGGGTTTGGCGGTGCAGTCCGACCCCGACATCCAGGCGTTCGTAGAGCGCTTGGAGCGCCGCGCCGAGGCCGAGGCCGAGAGCGAGTCGCCGCTGGGGCCGCAGGACGTGCCATCGGGGGACTCGATCGCGAGGGAATTCCAGCGCTTTTTGCGCCAGCGCGGAATCGAGTCGTAGCGAGTCCTAACGCGTAGCGATGCCGTAAGTCACGGCCGCCTGCCCGATCAGCAGTTTGTGTTGGCCGTAGTCGGCCTCGGCCGTCGTCGGCTGGAAGCCGGGGCTGAGCTGGATCTTCTTCGACAGCGCGTACATGACGAACTCGATCGTGTCGCTCTTGCCGTGGTCGGGGCAGATCGCCGAGTAGCCGGCCTTGCCGGCGGTGTTGGTGCCGACGATCCCGCCCGCCGGCGTCTGGCCCGCCGCGACGCCTGTGGAGGTGGGGTCGATGTTGCCGACGACCCAGCGGATGCCGCCGGACTTGCCGGCCGAGTTGTCGTCGATCACGAACAGGAACAGCTCGGCCGCTTTGCCGGGAACTTTCTGCCACGACAAGGGGGGTGAGGCGCCCTTGCCGGCGCAGGTGTATTGCGCCGGTATCTGGCCGTTGCGTTCAAACGCCGAGCTCGTCAGCGCGAACGCGCCCGGCGCGGTGTAGACCTCGCCGCTGGGGTTGGCCGAGGACGATCCGCTCGAGGCCGAGCCGCGCGACGAGCCATCTCTGGCGCTGGAGGCGCCGCCCGTTGTTGAAGCCGAGAGGTCTTCGGGCTTGCCTTTGTACTGCTTGCAGTCTTCCATCACGTAGCCGGGGTCGCAGCTCGTCAGCGCCTTCCAGCGCGTCTGGAAGTTGCGCTCGAAGCCAGACAGCAGGGCCGAGCGCCGCGAGGCGCTCTTGCCGGCGGTGACGTGCGCGGCGATGTGCGAGGCGAGCAATTCGACCTTGATCCGCGCCAATAGGTCGGCTTCGGTCTCGCCGGACTTGGCCAGGTACTTCTGCATCGAGCCGGGCTTGGGGAAGCTCTGGTGCACGAGCTGGGTGAAGCGGCGCTTCACTTCGGCTTCGGAGACCGCGACGTGCCGCCCGGCGGCCTCGCCCAGAACCCACTCGGAGGTGATCAGGAAACCGAGCGCCTGGTGGCTGGGGTTGCCGGAGGCGCCGAGCTTGCGCTCGACGGCCAGCCAGTGTTCGTAGCTGGCCTTGGCGATCGGCACGCCGGCGACGATCGCGACGGCGTTGGCGGCGGAGACGCTCGCGGCCTCGGCGGCGGCTGCCGGGGAGGCGGGGACCGAAGAAGC